>Ga0209343_10009659_pt1 | contig 11063 bp, 8 predicted proteins | sample RifCSPlowO2_02_FD_184026 | JGI IMG/M metagenome (GOLD analysis project Ga0209343, IMG submission 184026) | Groundwater microbial communities from Rifle, Colorado - Rifle CSP2_plank lowO2_0.2 (SPAdes) (version 2) | ecosystem: Environmental > Aquatic > Deep subsurface > Groundwater | place: Rifle... | reverse complement strand
CCCGCGAGCACTTTCTCAAAGCTGTTGAACTGTATGGCGTCGCCGCACAGGAGCCGATGATTTCCGAGAATCCAGACGTCGCCAGGAACCGTAACTGCCTTCTCCGGTTGCTCGGGGACCGCATCCTCATCGGTGTTACCCGTGACGGTCTGTTCCGGTTCCCGGAACAGGTCCTCCATTTCCTCGTCCGTGAAGCCAACCAGGTCGAGGTCGAAGCCGTCCTCCTCCAGAGACTCCAACTCGACGCGCAGCATCTCTTCGTCCCAGGCCGCCCCGCGTATCGCAAGCTGATTGTCGGCGATCACGAGCGCCCTGCGCTGCGTCTCCGTCAGGTGATCCAGAACGATGACCGGCACCTCGGTCAAGCCCAGTTTCAGGGCCGCGAGCAGACGTGCGTGTCCGGCGATCACGATCCCATCCGGCCCGATTAAAACGGGGTTTGTCCAACCAAACTCGGCAATCGACGCCGCGATCTGGATTACCTGCTCGTCACTATGCGTGCGCGCATTCCGGGCGTAGGGGATCAGTTTCTCGATGGGCCACTTCACGACCTGTAGGTTTGCCGTTGTCATTGCGCTGCCGCCCGCCGCTTGCCGTAGCACGGCGCAGGTCCTCGGTGCTGGATCGCCCTCGAGTCGCGCTCGCGCGGCCTTCCCGCAGCTTCCGTCTCCACGCCGCGCACGGCTGCGACCTCTTCAAAAGTCTGTTTTGTGTCAGCCAAGATCACGGGCGTGTCGGGAAGCAGATTCTGCATCCGCCGGATAACCACGTCGCAATAGGCCGGGCTGATCTCGATGCCATACCCGTTCCTCTCCAGCAGCGCGGCGGCGGCCATTGTCGTCCCGCTGCCCAGGAACGGATCGAACACGGCGTCGCCTGGATCAGAGAAAGCCTTGATGAAGAACTCCGGGATCGCCCTTGGAAACGGGGCCGAATGCGATCCCTGACTGGATTCGGTCTTTGCCTCGATTACGTTGCTGGGGCGGGCAATCCCTCTGTGCCGATCCTCGTGTTGCCCCAGCAAGCCGCTGCCGGAGTTTGACTCCGGGGTGTCCGGCGAATAATCAAAGCACCCGTCCGACAGATGCCCCACCGCCTCGGGCCGAAATTTGATCTCTCGCTGGCGACAGAAATGGTGAATCGGCTCCCACGCGTTTTTGAACCTGTTCCCCCAACCGCCCGGCACCCCGTTGTCAGTCTTGCGCCAGCAAAACTCGTCCACAAATCGCCAGCCCCACTGCCGCACATGGGCGATGGTAAGTTCTTTGACGTAGAGCAACCGCTGCCCGTCTTCGGCGTGCTCCTTGATGTTCAGGAAGTAGGAGCCATCTGGCGCGAGCACGTTCTCGATGTTGACGGCCACATCCCGATACCACTCGATGTAATCCTCAGGGGCGACGGGCCGGAAGCCGCTTACCGGATCATACTCGCGCTGGCTGGCGTAAGGCGGCGAGGTCACCACGACGTTCGCCTTGACGCCGCCGAACAGCCGCAGGACGGCTTGCCGATCCCGGCAATCGCCACAGAGCAGCCGGTGCGCGCCAATCAACCACAGGTCACCCGGCTGGGTGACAGCAACTGCCGGGGCCTCGGGAATCTCTTCGTCCGGTTCGCCGCCTTCGCCTGGAGTGCCTTCCTCGGCGAGCAGCGCCTCCAGTTCGGCATCGCTGAAACCGGTCAGCTCGACGTCAAACCCCTCGCGCTCCAGTTCGGCCAGCTCCGCCGACAGCAACTCCTCGTCCCAGCCCGCGTTCAGGGCCAGCCGGTTATCGGCGATTATGAATGCGCGCTTCTGCGTGTCGCTCAAATGGTCGAGGACGATGACCGGGACTTCTGTAAGGCCCAACTTCTGCGCGGCCAGCAGCCGCCCGTGGCCCGCCAGAATCCCGGCCTTGCTGTCCACCAGAATCGGATTCGTGAAGCCAAACTCGGCGATGGAGGCGGCAATCTGTAGCACCTGCTCTTCGGAATGGGTGCGCGGATTCCGGGCGTAGGGCACCAGCCGATCAGTCGGCCACAACTGAACTTGGGATTCTCGGAGGCCTGCTATCATGCGATGCGTACCATCAACGCGGTGGCAACCGGCAACCTGGCAACTGGCAACCTCACCTTTCTCATTTTTTCCTCACAACTGGCTTCCTGCTTTCCCCGGCCCCAACGGCTTCGTAGCCCTGTAAAAATTGGGCTAAACGCGATTCGAGGCGAATACCATTTTCCTCACGTGGCAACCTGGCAACCTGGCAAGTGGCAACCTCTTTTATGGCCTGTCGCTAGCGAAATTGTGCAATTAGGCTACCCTCGGCTGAAAAGGCCCAGGAAGGACCCGCTGCCCCGGACCATCGCCTGGTTCGCGCCCTGTTTGGCCTGTTTTGCGCCCCGTTGCGCCCCTGGCACCGACCTGCGCCAATGCCTAGCACCTACGGTCCTCCGACGCGCCCTGGGCCAACTGTGGGCGTTTCTGGATCGCAACCGGGGTCGCTCCCATAACGACGTACCCGTTGCTCAGAGAGGGCTTCCACTCGAAAACCACTTCCTCGCCGCCGCGCTGGACAGCCACTGATCGCCAGTACAACTCGTCTTTTGCCATCTCCATGCGCAACTGGCGCTCCAGCACAACCTCGGCAGCGTCCAGGAAATGGATCGCCTTCTTGGAGGCGTCCGACCAGACGGCGCGTCCGCGCTGCACGAAGTGCTCTGCGGCTCTGCGGTGCGTGAACGCACTACGGCCTGGAATCGGGTTGACGATTCGGACAACTCTATTTTTTGCTCGGGTCAATGATCGATTTGGAGACAGTCTAAATTAGAGACAAGTCGGCTTCAAAATTATGTCCCGGTTTTTACGCGGGACGCTCGGCATGGCCTTCTCGCCACTTCCGAAAGAGCCAGGCAATGGCCGGCCCAACTCCACGCTTTCACCGAGCACCCGTCTCACAGTCCAGTGCTGGTTCTCGCGTGTTCTCCTCATCAGTAACAAGCGGAAAAGTCAGTCGTCAACTGAAAAATTTCGAGGACCAAAGAAATCGAAGGCCGGCTGCGGGATGCTTTATAGAGAAATCACCATGCGGTTGCCGACGGCGACATTGGCGAAACAAAGCCTCATCTCAGACGAACCCTACGCTCGTTCGCCCATCCTACGAACGCGACTTCTAAGTGAGTGGCCTGGTTAGTTCCAGATCTTTTGGTTCAGACCCCAAGCGTGCGACGAGGACGGAGATTTCCTGACCGGCGGTCTGCGTGCCGCTAGAGGCAGCGAGAAGACCTTCAAGTCGCTCCCCATAAACTAGGACACCCCGAGGGCCTCGTTGGGCAATCCGCACCGAATATGATTCCCCATACTCCAATTCGCGCAGTGCTTCTCGAAGGAAGATTTTCCGGCTCAGCTCCACTATGCGGTTCCTCTCATCAAATCTCCAAACCGTGAACGGAAAGCATACGCCCTGAGGCAGGAACGACGGTAGATCGGCATCAGTCACATACGCCACGTTCGAGACCTGGCTTTTATGGATATAACCAGCACAAGTGGTTCCATCGTCAAGGCTAAGACTGACCTCTGTGGAACCCCCAAGCTGACAAACAACAGTTCCTCTTACCTCGTCACCGCCTGAAACCTTCGATTTATACTCCTCAAATTGGTTGGGGAGGACCTGCTTGAGACTGAGAATCAGGTTGTCATATGCTGGGTTGTAACCAATGATTCGCGCTTTCGCGCACCGACTCTCCGAGAGACGAAGCGTGGGATCACTGCAATAGACCCACGAGAGTTCATAAATGGGAATCCAACCCTCAACACCGTCCTGGGCGACTCGCACTCGCACGCCACGGGCCAACAGTTCAACTACTTCGATCTCGACGACACTTTGGTTGTGTGCGCGATAGTAACCCTGCTTTGGACTCTCTTGCACTCTCTTCAGGCTTAATCGGAGTTGCCTGTGCTGGGCGTTGACTCTCAATACCTGCACTGTGCCCTGTTCGCCGACTGCCTTCGCTTTGACGATTTCAACATTCCTCTCGACAGACTCCCAAGCTACTTCTTCGACAAAGACTACCCCCTCGACGCCTTCTTCAAGCTCGTAGATCAAAGCTCGCTCAGAGATCTGCCGTAGTGATGCTGCATAGTTTTCCCCCACCCGGTATCTATTAATCTCAGCCCATGGGTCCGGTCGGCCAACAACTTCGCACAAGAAGCTGTTGTAGCGGAGATCAAATTCGATAACCTTAATATGAACTTGAGAACCGCGGGGATATTTCTGGGACAAAACGATGAACCTACTGAAGACGGCTTTGGAACGCGGAACAAAACCCTGTGCCATGCCCCCTTCCAGCTGAACCTGCAAACCCACCTCATATCCGTCCACATCCCGATAGCCGACCACCGTCGCCTCTGCGCCGTCTTCGAGGGCCTCCTTCAACTCGTCGACGATTCGCTTAGGGTCGGTTCTAGTGAGTCGGTTGGAGAGCTTGAGAATGTTCCCCCCCGGGTCTATTTCCAGGACTCGCACTTCGAGTTCCTGGAACTCTCTAAAATAACGCCGTGCGTCGAATACTTGGAGATCTGAGAGTTCCGCTAGAGGTATTTCGACGAGCAATCCGAACGCGCTAACGGCCACTAAGTCTCTACCTACACTCTGAACAATTACTGTGACCTCTTGATTAGTGCGCTGAGCCTCCCCCATCTTTTCCCAGGCTGATTGGGTGATGGCAGCGAGATCTGGCTTCAGGGGAATTATGGTGATGACCTCTCGCGCACCCTGGGAGCTAACCACAAGGTCTGGACTGTCGGTTAGCTCAATGAAGTTTCCGCTCGCAGCGAGTTGACTCGCAATTTCCTTAGTGATACGTGAACGAAGAGACCCTCGCGACAGCAAATAGATTGTTTGGAAGTGTTCCGCAGCATACTTATTTGCCCGCCTCAAGTATGGACTTATCCCAAATTGGCGGTACGTCTCCTCGCGAGCCACCAGAATCACCCCCACCGTTATGTACTTCCCTTTGAAGGCTAGCTCCGACAGCTCATCCTGCTCTCTCATGGCGAGGTCATAGAGCCAGTCCAAAAAATCGTCGGCCTCGGCGGTGTGCTCGGGGCGCGGCACCGACTCAAGAACCGACTCTCCAAAGAAGTAATACTCTTGTAGAAGTACCCGGCGGAAAAGTCTTTTCGCCTCAATTTCCTCCACCTTGAAGTACGTTTCCCTGCAAACATCGCCGATTTCCCTAAACTTGTCGTTGAACAACTTAAGAGCGCTCCGACGACTGTCAACGAGGATGGTTCTGGTCAAGAACAGGTCTACCGCCTCGGCGGTGGTTTGCGACAGGAAGCTCTTCGCTCGCGGCAAGAGACCAGCCTTAACGAAGGCCGTGGTGGCAGCAAGAAAGTTTTTGTCGTGATCCTCTCCAAAGCTCACCTTTACGATAAGCTTCCCACTTTCCCAAATAGCCTCGACGTTTTTGTCAGTAACCCAACGCACGTCGCATTGCGGAAGAAAAGGGGTCGTGAGTTCTCCGTTGTATTTTTTGGAAAAAAGGGAGAGAGTCCCCTCGATTTCGCTCTGCATCGACGCGCGGCGTAGCCACTTGGCCATCCAGCCAACAGCGCGGAGCAGGTCACCGAGCAGCGTCTTGAGTTGCGGATAAATCGTAAGAAGTAGCGCACCAGCTATCAGGAACAGCAATGGCACGCCGACCCACTGTGCGAGGACTTTGAGGAGTTCGATGTTCATCGTTCGTCGAACGTGGACTTCCTAAGGAGGGAATCCATGCAGCCGGTGGCGTCACAAAGGAACTCTGCCTTACCTTCCCCAAGCGGGATTATGAATTGAAGGTTTCGGAATGTTAGCTGCGTGCCACATCGGCATCAGGAAACGTGGCCATCCTCAAGATCCTGAAGTAGACCTATCCTCGCGAGGACAGCTTTCAGGTCTTCGTCCATGATAGCTGAAAGCAATTGCTTCGCCATTTGTAATCCCTCGTATCAATTCGAAAGGCTGTCGGGAATTTTACCACAGCAATCGAGACTACGTTGGAGCCGTATCTCGGCCCGGTGCCGTTGGAGCCGTGGGGACCGTGGTAGCCCCTATATAAGGAAACAAGAATTCTTCGTACTACGAAAAAAGTTGAAAACAGGTATACCACGGGTACCACGGATACCACTCGATTGAAAACAAAGGGGATATCGTGGTATTGACTAGAAAGTAAACAGATACCACGGCTACCACGAACGCATTGGCGTTTTGGACTCCACTTGGACTCCAGTGGACGGTGTGAAACTCAGTTGTTGGGTGTAAGTCTTTGAAAGAACTGGTCGGGACGCCGGGATTTGAACCCGGGACCTCTTGCACCCCAAGCAAGCGCGCTACCAGGCTGCGCCACGTCCCGATCCCACCCCACAGGTATCACGGTTTGCCGAGGATCGTCAAGATTTCATTCAACCCGCGCCGGATGCGGTCGAGGACGACGCCCGCCGCCTCGGAGGTCTGCGCCTTCGGTTCGCTCCGGCTCTCCCCGGAAGACGCGCGGGCGCGGCCGGCGACCTTCTGGAGCTGGCTGCGGGCGCCGGAGATGGTGAAGCCCTGGTCGTAGAGCAGGCGTTTGATGTCCAAAATGATCTCGATGTCCTGCCGGCGATAGCGGCGGTGTCCGGTGCCGCCTTTGGGAGGGCGGATCATGGGGAATTCTTTCTCCCAAAAGCGCAGGACGTAGGGTTCGACGCCCGTGATTTCGGCTACCTCCCGAATGGGGTAGTAGAGCTTGTCGGGGATCTCGATGTTTGCTGACTCTTTGCCCATGCCGACCTCGCGGGACCGCCCGCCGCGCTGGTAGCCGTGGGTTTGTAAATTTGGGAAAGGCCCACGGCGAGGCAAGCCTTCGCCCTGGCTACCCCCGGCACAACGGAATTGTGAAGGAACTCATCTTAGCAATAGCCGAGGTTGCACGCAAATGCAACGCAGCCGGAACCGGCTTGCGATAGAATGAATACAATGAGGAACCCTTCCAGGACGCAGAGACTTGGTTCGATGGGCAGCCCGGCTGTGCTATCCTCAAAACGATCAATGTGTTCCGGTCGGCAGATTGGGGGATTCCGTGTCCGTTCCCTCACGGTCCCTTCGACTTCGCTCCCTGCGGCTGCGTTCAGGGCAGGCATGGCTCTGATGCTGGCGGGGCTGCTCCTGAGCGGCGGGCTGGTAAGCGGAACCGTCCTCTCCGGAGCGGCTTTGGTTGCCCCTGAGGTTCCCCCAGACCCAAGTCTCGCTGGCACGTTGCGAGGCGTAGAAAACAAATACAATCGGCTGAAAACCGTGCGGCTGCGTTTCCAGCAGATTTATCGCCAAAACCGGCAAGTCCTCCGCCGGGAGGAGGGGACCTTGTATCTGCGCAAGCCGGGCCGGATGCGGTGGGAGTATGAAGGGCCGGAGCCGAAGCTCTTCCTCACCGACGGACGCCGGTTGACGCTCTACGTCCCGGCAGAAAATCGCGCGACGCAGATCGCCGTGAAGGAGTCCGAGGACTTGCGGACGCCGCTGCGGTTCTTGCTGGGAGGGCTGCGATTCGATAAGGAATTTCAAAGTGTGGAGAAATCGCCGGAGATTCCGCCATTGGAGAGCACGAACCTCGTAATCAAAGCCGTGCCGAAGAAGATGGCGGATCGCGTGGAGCGGGTGGTGTTTGAGATCAGCCCGGACTTTGCCATCCGCCGCCTCATTGTCGAGGAACCGGGAGGAATCCAAACCGAATTCCGGTTGGAAGAAGAAGAGGCCAATCTTCCCTTGCCGCCGGAACTCTTCCAGTTCCAGCCGCCCGCGGGTACGGAGATTGTTCAGCAGCAAGCAGAAAGGCCTTACTGAGGAAACGGGATGCCCGAATTCGTTTGCCGCGTCTCGAACGAGCGAGGACAGGTTCGGAAGCAGGTCGAGCGGGCCGCTTCGGAGGCGGAGTTGCGGGACCGTTTCGAGTCGCAGGGCTTCCACATCTATTCGATCCGCCCGCGTCCGAGCCTGGCTCTGGCGTGGAAAACCGGAGGCGGCAAGAAGAAGGTCAAGCTCTCGGAATTTCTGGTGTTCAACCAGCAGTTCGTGACCTTGATTCGCGCCGGCCTGCCGATCCTGAAGGCGCTCGATTTGCTGGCAGGCCACATTGCCCAACCCTCTCTGCGGGACTGCATCAACGAGGTTCGGGAGAGCGTGCGGGGAGGGGCGCTGCTGTCGGAGGCGTTCCGCGAACAGCGCATGTTCCCGGAAATCTACACCACCTCGCTGCTGGCCGGGGAGAAGAGCGGCAACTTGGAAGGCGTGCTCGACCGCTACGTCGGCTACCAGCGCACGGCCTTGAGCGTGAAGAAGAGGCTCGTCGCTTCGCTGGTGTATCCGGCGCTGCTGGTGACGTTGGTGATGGTGTTGGTGACCATTCTGGTAACCTACGTGATCCCCAATTTCGCCGCACTGTACCGCACGATGTCGGAAGAACTCCCTCCTCTGACGCAAGCGCTGATCTCGTTTGTGGACGGCATTCGGCAGTACTACGTGGTCCTGATGGTGTTGCTGGCGGGGACGGCGCTGGGAGGCTGGCTGTGGGGTAAAACACCCGAGGGGGGGCAATCGCTCGACCGGCTGAAAATGAAGTTGCCGCTGGTCGGAGAAATCTGGACCAAGTATCAGGTCGCCCAATTCTCCCGGATCCTGGGAACGCTGCTGACGGGGGGCATCCCGATGGTACAGGCTCTGGAGACGGCGCGGCAATCGGTGACCTCGCCGCTGCTCCAGTATGCGCTCCAGGTCGCCACGCGCCAGGTGCGGGAAGGAAAGGCGCTGTGGCAGGGCTTGGCGCAATCGGGATTCTTTCCCGGACTGGCCATCCAGATGATCGAGGTGGGGGAGTCGAGCGGCGCCCTTCCTCAGATGCTCTCCAGCGTGGCGGACTTTTTCGAGGAAGATGTCACCACCTACCTGGCGGCCCTGTTGTCTTTGATTGAACCTGCCATCCTGGTATTTATGGGGATCATCGTGGCTCTTGTGTTGATAGCATTGTATTTGCCGATATTCTCCTTAGCCGGAAGACTGTGAGGGTGTGTGAAAATCAATCCGAGCCGCGCGCGGAAGCAAGCGGGCAAGAGCGGTCAATGGCGAATGGCCGACTCCCTACTCGCCATCCACAATTCCCCGGCCCGCTCCCTGACGGCCCCGTCCCGACCGGGGTCGCGGATCACGGCTCTGATTGGGAGGCTGTGAACGGCCTGGATTCTGAGACAATAGAAAGAGGAGGTCCCCCGCCGAAAGGATCAATGGTATGGAGAACGAGAAGCAAACCCTGGCCGTGAAACCGAACAACGGGACGGTCGCGGCGGATCCCGCCGAGGAAGAACGGCGCGCGCGGCAGTTGGCCGTGCGCTATCGCTGCGAGTTCATCCACCTGCACGACTACAAGATTGACCATGATCTGTTCCGCTCGATCCCGGTGGACCTGATGTTCCGCTATAACTTCGTTCCCTTGCGAGCCACCCAGGAGACGCTGGAGATCGCCATGGCGGACCCCAGTCAACTGATGCTGATTGATGAGGTCTCGCTGTTGCTCGACCGCCAGTTGACGGTTCGCGTGGCCACGCTCGCAGAGATCAACGACTACTTGAAGAAGACCCAGCAGTCGCAGCGGGTGCTGGAAGAGGCGAGCGAGGGCTTCACACTCGACATCATCCGCGACGAAGAAGGGTCGGATGAGACGCTCACGATTGACCGCCTCACCCGGGACAGCGACAGCAGTCCGGTGATCCGCCTGGTGGATACCGTGATCTTCACGGCGCTCGAGCGCCGGGCCAGCGACGTCCACATCGAGACCCGGGACAACGAGGTCGTCGTAAAGTACCGGATTGACGGCGTGCTTCATCTGGCCATGCAGCCGATCAGCAAGGAGTTTCACTCGGCCATTCTCTCGCGCATCAAGGTCATGTCCGAGCTCGACATTGCGGAACGACGCGTGCCGCAAGACGGCCGCTTCCGGGTCCGCTACAAGACCCGCTACATTGACTTCCGCGTTTCGATCATGCCGGCCATCCACGGCGAAGACGCCGTCCTCCGCGTGCTCGACAAGGAGACCATGAGCGAGACCTTCCACAACCTGACGCTGGACGTGGTGGGGTTCTCGGAGATGGACCTCAAGAAGTTTCGGCGATACATCCACGAGCCCTACGGGATGGTTCTGGTGACCGGTCCCACCGGCAGCGGCAAGACCACCACTCTGTACGCGGCGCTGAATGAAATCCGCACGGATGAAGATAAGATCATCACCATCGAAGACCCGGTGGAATATCAGCTCCGGGGGATCACCCAGATCCCGGTGAACGAGAAGAAAGGGCTGACGTTCGCGCGCGGCCTGCGCTCCATTCTGCGGCACGACCCGGACAAGATCATGGTGGGTGAAATCCGCGACAACGAGACCGCACAGATCGCCATCCAGTCCGCCCTCACCGGACACCTGGTCTTTACGACCGTCCACGCCAACAACGTAGTGGACGTGCTCGGCCGGTTTTTGAACATGGGCGTCGAGCCGTACAACTTCGTCTCCTCGCTCAACTGTATTCTGGCGCAGCGGCTCGTGCGGATGATCTGCAACAACTGCAAGGGCGAGGTTCATTACCCCGAGGCCGTGCTGGAGGAATCGGGTTTGGACAAGATGTACCGGGAGGTTCCCTTCTACGAAGGGTTGGGATGCATGGAATGCGCCGGGACGGGGTTTCGAGGCCGTACGGCGATCACCGAGCTGCTCGGGATGTCGGACCGAATTCGGGAATTGATTCTGGAGAAGCGGCCCACCTCGGAAATTCGCCGGGGCGCCCGGGAAGAAGGCCTGAGCTCGCTGCGCGAAGCGGCCGTCATGAAAGTCATGGCCGGCATTACGACGTTGAAAGAAATCAATAAAGTCACCTTTATTGACTAGAAGTCGTCAGGGCACGGTTTTACAGGCTGCTGAAAAATGACTCAAAAGGGTGACATCGGCATTTTGTCGAATGGCGATTCAATAAGTTACAAGCGAACTTTGAGGCAAAAAAGCCCAAAGTTTACTGCTTTGGTTCTTTTTTC
>Ga0209343_10009658_pt1 | contig 11064 bp, 14 predicted proteins | sample RifCSPlowO2_02_FD_184026 | JGI IMG/M metagenome (GOLD analysis project Ga0209343, IMG submission 184026) | Groundwater microbial communities from Rifle, Colorado - Rifle CSP2_plank lowO2_0.2 (SPAdes) (version 2) | ecosystem: Environmental > Aquatic > Deep subsurface > Groundwater | place... | reverse complement strand
GGGTGATTTTCTATTTTTACGAGGTCATCAAAGATTATAGAATAATAAGTAATAAAATGGAAATTCCTATATTATGCTCCCTTCACTTAACTGAATAATGAATTACTTGTTAGACTTCTTTTGTCTTGGAGCAGGTGTGCCGGGTAACATTCCCTCTGCACTAATATTTTCATTAATATCGGGCCAATGTATTCGTTGACCATCTCCGATAATTTCATAATGTGTCCTTTCCTAAGGTGTAGCCTCTGATAATCTCCATGACCATGCAAGAGGAACGCTAATTGAGAGTATAACTTTCACCCGTCCAACAATGCCGCTTTCAAGACCTTGATCCCGTGGGGATGGGTTGGTGACTTTGTCAGGATATCCTTAACTGTCCCTTCTGTCAGCCTTCCCGAACGCTGGTTCTCTTTCGTTACCACCCGCACAAGCAGGCCCGCCCTTATATCCGTTCTCTTTATCCCCTGCATATCAACAATGTTCCCTTGAAGTTTTCCATTTTCAGAAAGAGCAGGTATGTGAGCTGCTCTAAGTAATCACCGTATCCCACGCCATCATCCCGGAGGGTGTTGCAGAAAGACCAGACCTTGCTTATGATGCCTGATGTATTGCTGCTCATATTTCAATTTCCCTTGTAAATTGTGCTGATAAAACATAACCCCCGGCTTTAGATGGACCTTCAAATTCAATAACTTCAAGTAATCTTAGTATCTTTATGTAGCGGTTCACTGTAGGTACTGATACATTTAAGCCAGTTGCCAGCTCATCAGCTTTTTGAAGTGGCTTATTCATTACAGCAAACACTAATTTGAGAAGTTTACTTTTTACATCCGCACTCATACTCTCAATTATTCCCTCATTTACACCCTTATTTACTCTATCACTTACTCTATCACTTACTCTATCACTTACTGTGCCGTCTGATACAGTAAACTTAGTAATCATCTTTTCATCCAAGGGAATTATCATCTTAAAACTACTACCTTCAATAAACTGCGGCCTCTTGCCGGAGGCATAAACAGGTAGGTACTTGTTCACGTTCAACACACCGGAACCAAGTTCATCCACCCATCCAAGCTGGGTGAAGAATTTGGAGATCAAAGGGTTTTTGGAAAAGGGGGCAAAGTTATCCGGACTAATCGGGCCTTCGCCGTGTGGATTGTTTGCGTTCCCAGTCTCCACCCTGTCTTTGTAAATAATGAAAGTGGCAGCAAGGGCGTTGGTGTATTCCCGGTGCACAATTAGGTTGGCCACAACTTCACGGAATATCTTCGCCCTCAGGCTGACCCGTTGATCGCCTTCCATGTAGAATTTGTCCGGCAAATGCTTAACAGTAAAATCCATTAACCTGTCGTATGCGTCAATCAGGTTGGTGTCTATGTAGTCCCGGTCATCATAACGGTCCGTATTGACCCTCCGGACTAGCGCATCAATTTTATAGTGCGGGAGGATACTCTTGATTACCTCGTCCTTTCCCAGAAGCAAGGCGGCTGCAAGGGTGTATCCTTCCTTTCCTGTCTCTGTATCATGCCTCCTCAAACCAGCCTTTTGGAGCATCTGTTCATCATTCAAGGTCAGCCAGGGGTGGTTGTAATTGTTGCTCCGGATCAGGTTCCGGATTTTCGGGAATAGCTCCTGTTTGAAATCCTCAAACCGCAAGGCTGGATAGATGGCACATTCGGTGTAATGTACCTTTTTGCGATTGAAAAGTTCAGCAATCCGATGAGGTTGTGTCAGCCGGAAATCTCCTTCGCTGCTACGGTCATAAACTGTGTTGCCAGTCTTGTGTACCTGCGAACTTGCGGGCACCTGAATGTGGATGATGGTCTTCCCGTCAATTTCATGCAACAGCGGGAAGAGGATAAAAGGGGGATCAAGCTTCTGGGGATTGTTTGAAAGATTTACCAGATTGGTCTTGAGTGTTTCCACCTTTGTAGGGTTAACACCTTTAACGACTCCATCATCGGCTACACCCAATAAGATATCGCCGCCATCCCGGTTTAGCATGGCACAGATGGTTTCAAAAATGGTCTCAGGCAATTCAGCCTTAGCCTCTTTGAATTCCAGACAAATGCCTTCCCGCTGTCTGAGCAATCGTCTAACCCGCTCTATGCTCATACCTTGTACTTCCCTTTCCGTCCCGGGTTTTTTAAAAGGACCCCCTTACCACGCGTCTTCACACCCTTTAACAATTCTCTCAAAATCTCAGGCTTGTAAAAAATAAATACAGGACGCGAGCACAGCTTTGGGTCAGGGTCATTAACATCAGTACCGGCACCGAGGTTGATCCGTTGCTTGTCCTGAATGACGCATCCGCATAAAATCAACTGCCTGTCAATGTTGTCTCTTGCAATCTGCTCAGGGTTTAGGTTTGTCATAACAATATCCTGTAAAAAGCACCTGGAGATTGATTATCTGAAGTTAACGTAGCAGGATGGAATTTTGCTGTCAACAGAGATATTGCTTTTGATGTTTCCACTTCAGATGTCACATGTTATGCTGTAGAAACCATAAGTTGAGCAATGAGGCAATGTCAGAATAAGAAATGGGTTACTGCTTTCACAAAGGAACAGAGTTATAAAATAGGAATGATCGGCGATTTTCGGTTGAAATGAGCAGTTTCGCCCTTTACCTATTAGGCGCAACTGGACTATAGCAAATAAGAAAGGAACAGTAAAGATGGGATTACCGACTGTTTAACTCCCCGGCGCAAACACGATTAGCCTTGTCAACTAAACTGGAATAATTAGGCGGAACCCTTGATCGACCTGTATTGGGATCTATTATCATTGCATCGAATTGTTCTTTTGTAAGACTATTTGCTATCTCATCTGTATAACAAGAACAAAATCGCTTTACAGCCATAGGCCCAAAACGCTCGGTTATTTGTGCGGGTGCACCCTCCATGCACATATAAAATATTCCTTTTAAAATAGTGTCTCGCTGGCTTTGACTAATATCTTCTTTTGATTTCACGAACACGAAATATGGCCACGCCATGGCTTTTGCGGTTGCAACAACTTCCCCAAACAAAAACCATTTTATAAAACCATGGGTCTTAGCATATTGCCAATTATAATATGGAGTGAAGAACATAAAAGCGGGGATAAAATAAAAAACAAGTATGCCGATGAGGAGCTTCTTCAACAGATTCTTCACATCTTTCCCCTTTCCCTTTTGAATTTCGCCCTTTGCCTATTGTGTGCAACTGGACTATAACAAATAACGGAACCCTTTAGTTATATCTCTACCTCGTAGCCCTCAGGCAGAGAAATGTCCCGCCATTCTGCTAAGACTACATGCAGGGCAGAGATCTGCTTCTCTGCCCACTTCTCAGCATCCTTCGAGTTGCTGGCGGAGTAGTTGATAGACGAGCTTCCCTTATCCGTTAGGTGATACTCCTTCTTAGAGGGGTAGTCTTTGATATCTTTGAAAATATTAGCTGTTGGGAGATCTCCTGCATCAGTTACTTCGATGAAGGCGTTTACTCCTCCTTCGAGGAGTTTCCGGAAAGTAACCTTTATTTTCATTAATTATCACCCTTTTTTTAAAGACTTTTCTGTCGCCTTTTTATCACAGAAGGCAACGGATTTAAAATATAATTTTAATTTCGCCCTTTAACTATTAGGCGCAACTGAACTATAGCAAATCCAGGGAAAACGGGCAATATAGAGATCAAAAAAGAAAGAATTTTTTATTCAAAGGCGAAACTCTTATACCTTCCATAACTTAAAACCCCCAGATTCGGGCTGGTGGTTGTAAATGGATAGTCAGCAATCTTAGGCCTTGCAGCCGATACACAGGATATGAAGGTGGACTTGCCGGCATTGGGAAGACCTATGATCCCGACATCAGCTAATAATTTTAACTCAAGGAGTACCCACCGTCTTTCACCCTTCTCTCCTGGCTGCGCAAACTTAGGGGCCCGGTTTACAGAAGTTGCAAAGGCTGCGTTGCCCAGCCCGCCTCTGCCTCCCCTGGCCACAACGACCCTGTCTCCCTCTTGAATCAGATCCGCCAAAAGGGTATTTGATTCAAAATCATAAACAATTGTCCCGAGAGGCACTTTAATAAAAACATCTTCTCCGCCTCTGCCATACATGTCCTTCCCTTCGCCATGCGCCCCCCTGTCAGCAATATAATGCCGATGATATTTCTGATCAATAAGTGTATTGAGGTCAGAGGATGCTATAATAACTATGTCACCACCTTTACCGCCATTCCCTCCATTGGGACCCCCGCGTGGCACATATTTCTCCCTGCGAAAACTCACACAACCATTTCCACCATCACCTGCCTCGACATATACCTTGATCCGGTCTATAAACATATTAATTATCAACTTGCCATAAAGATTATAGAATAATAAGTAATAAAATGGAAATTCCTATATTAAAAAAATGCCCCGGATACTTTAAGAAGAATCCGGGGCATTTATAAGCAACTAACACCTGTCTATATTTTTTCTTTCTACATAACCGGGTATACGCTGACCCTCTTTTTATCTCTCCCTACACGTTCATACTGAACTACACCTGATATCTTTGCAAAGAGGGTATCATCCCCTCCTTTTCCTACATTAAATCCCGGATGTATCTTAGTCCCCCTCTGCCGTATAATTATTGATCCAGCCGGGATTACCTGACCACCAAAACATTTAACCCCCAGTCTCTGAGAGTTGCTGTCACGGCCATTTCGTGTACTACCCATTCCCTTTTTATGTGCCATTTTATCCTCCCTATTTTCGCTTCGCTCAATGGCATTGCTTGCATTGAGCGAAGCGAAAAAAGCACTGCTTTATTCTAAGCCCGGACTTCAGTTACTTTAAGCCTCGTCAGATACTGCCTGTGACCTTTTGTACGCCTGTAGTTCTTTCTGCGTTTCTTTTTAAAAATAGTAACCTTCCTGTCCCTCTCCTGTGAAATAATACTGGCAATAACCTTTGCCTTCTCCACATATGGTCTTCCAACCATAAGACCATCTCCATCTCCGACTGCCAGGACTTTATCGAATTCAACTGCTGTACCAGGGTTTCCCGGTACCCTTTCCACAGCAATTACATCTCCTTCAGATACCCTCTGCTGTTTTCCACCTGTCTCAATGATTGCGTACATATATCCCCCTAATCTATTCTCTTAATTTTTCCTCTTCTTCCTGCTTTGTCTTACATTCAATACAATATGTAGTAACCGGCCGGGCCTTCAGCCGCTTATAACTTATCTCCTCCCCGCAATTCTCACAAATACCAAAGGTCCCGTTAGCTATCCGGTCAATCGCCTCATCTATCTTCTTCAGTAACTTCTGTTCCCTCTCCCGAAGCCTTAAAGTGAAGTTTTTATCAGCCTCTGCTGCTGCCTGGTCAGTCACATCAGGAAAGTTAAGCTTCTCAGGGTTAAGACCACCACCTATAATAACGCCTGCCTCAGCTAACAATGCCATCTTCTGCTTTTCAAGGTCGTTTCTTATATCTTCATATTTATCATTTTTACTATTATTATCCGCCATATCTAGGAATCCTCTCTACTACTGCCATCATTTTGGCATCTTTTAAAAATAACAAATAGAATAGCAAAAATCTATCTAATAGTCAATTATAGTAATCCGGTATTCCTATTTAGCCGCCTCTCTGCCAATTCCACCTGGAATTATACATGGGACCATAAGGCCGGTGTGTCTTGGGATAAAGCTTCACAAATGGCGCAGACAATATCTCATCACCATTTATATGGAATATCCTTGCAAATTCCGAGATCTCCCTTTTTAGTATTTCATATTCTGCATCATCAGGTTTTTCAATGCCAACTTCCTTTCCAACCCTCCTGTTATCGACCTCACCACGTACAAATATAGTCCCGCCATGCATACCCGTACCCAGATAGTCGCCTGCTATTGGCTGACCAGGTCTCCTCTCAAGACCCAGCAATATGATTATGCCACCTGCCATATATTCACCCAGGAAATGTCCTGCTGTACCTCCAACAACAAGTATCGGTATCTTGCCCATATATGCCTTCATATGAATACCAACCCTGTAGCCTACATCACCAAGCACAAAAAGTTTTCCTCCCCTCATGCCATACCCACATACATCTCCTGCATGTCCGTGTATATATATATTGCCGGCATTCATGGTATTCCCCACACCATCCTGTGCATTATCAAATACCTCAATTGCCGGGCCATCCATAAATACTGCCATATCATTGCCCGGAACACCATAAATGTCTATCTTTATATCTGCTCCTTGCAGTCCGGCACCTATATACCGCTGGCCATTCACATTCCTGAGTACAATATGCTTTACACCTTCCTTTATTACCCTGTTTATCTCTTCATTGAGGTCGCGGTAGTGGACTGAGGCTGCATCTATCTCCAATTTTCTACCCCTTCTTTTATCATCCCGATTACAGGTTCACCGGCCCTCGGCATCCATAACCTGTCAGGTTTTTCGCATATCTCCCGGATAGTCGCCTCCTCGCTTGCCATGTATAATGTCTCATCTTTCTCCCCGGCAAACAGGGGACGGAGTTTTATCCTGTCATTAAACCCCACCAGCCCATTCTTCCATCCAAAGAGGATAGCAAAGGGACCGTTAAGGAGAAGCGGTGCATATTGAATGCGTATCGCCTTTAATGCCTCTGCAAACTCCCTGTTTTCTGATGACTCTATATCTATATCCTTCCAGAATGGGCTTGCAAGGGCATAGAATGCTGCACGTAAAGGAATCTTATGCTTTCTAAGGAGAAAGTCAAGGGCATATGCAACTACTTCAGTATCAGTCAGGAGGGTACATTTATACCCGTACATCTCAAGGAAGGCCCTGTTTGTTCCATAACTGGTTATCTCTCCATTGTGGACAATTGCCCAGTCAAGTATAGTGAAAGGATGTGCGCCTCCCCACCATCCAGGTGTATTCGTTGGAAATCTCGTATGCCCCATCCATATGTATGCCCTGTAGTTTTCTATCATAAAAAAATCTGCAATATCTGCGGGCTCTCCAACACCTTTAAAACTCCCCATGTTCTTCCCGCTCGATATAACACACGCACCTGAAACATTATTGTTAATTTCCATTACTGCACGAACTACAAGATCATCATCACCTTCCTCAACCAGTAATTGTTCCTTCCTGGGTTCTACAAAATACCTCCAGAATAGGGGGGGATTTTTTATGTAAGGATTTGATCTGGTCGGGATCTCTTCTTCCCTATGTACAGTAAAGAATTTGAAAATAACACGTTCAGCGTTCGGTTTAACATCAGCATAGTCCATCATAAGATGCAGGGCATAATAGCCTGCCATATCAGGATAAATACCATATGCAGCAAACCCGGCCCCAAGCCCGTTCCCACGTTCCTTCATAAGGCAAAGGGATTTTATAATGTGACTTCCGTCAACACATCTCCCGTCTCTGTTAATAAACCCTACGAGACCGCAGCCACTTATATCCCGTGGGTCACTATATTTTTTGTTTATTGCAATCATTTAAATCACCTCAAAAACTCTGCCTTATCACATAACTATTAATTAAAATCTAATCATGGTAGCCTGTCTCATCCTTCCTTGTAAAGACCTTATTCCTCCACTCCCTTGGCATGCGGATCAGTCCTATCCTCTTTTCATAAAGGAGGCTATCTTTAATATCTGATATGTCAATCCTGCTCTTTATCAGTCCAGTTAAAACTCCGGCACCGTCTATGGCCCCAATAGTAACAAAACCCTTAAGCCTCCCATCTTTTAAGATAAGGCTCCTGTAAAAAGAACCCTTTTGATCATCGTGCCGGAGGACTTGATAACTCTGATCAGGCGGGGTCGTGATTCCTGCTGAGAGTATTGGAACCTTCAGAAACTTCAGTGAGTTCATTGGAAGGCCGCCGGCATATGGATATTTTGCACCTGCCATGTTTGAACCTGCCACTATCCCCTGTTGATAGGCAAGCGGCCATAATGGAAGGGCCCGCTTTTCACCGTCTGTTATATCAATTGCCTTTACAACATCACCTGCACCATATACATCAGGTATGTTTGTACGCATGAACTCATCTACCTCAAGCCCCCTGTTAAAATTGAGCGGCGTATTAGCCATGAGCTGCCCATTTGGAACAACCCCTATCGCAGTAATTACAGCCTGGCATGGGATAAATTTACCACTCTTTAGCTTCACTCCCGATATTTCCTTATTACCGCTTATCTCCTCAACCGTGTCATTCAGATAGAATTCTATACCCTCTGCCTTCATAAGGGATTCTGCTATCTCTGATGATTTAGGATCCAATGCCTTAACAAGGACCCTGTCACCAAGTTCAACCACTGATACCTTTTTATTCAGCTTATTGAGCGTGTAAGCAATCTCAGTCCCGGTAAATCCTGCACCAATTACTACTACACTTTCAAATCGCGGCAGGGCCTCCCTTATTTTATGGGCATCAATAAACTCTGTAAATGAGAAGATAAGCTCTTTATTCTCTGCCCCTTTGATAGCCGGTTTAAAAGGTGTGCCGCCTACTGACAGGAGCAATTTTTTATAACCAACCTCTTCACCGCCTTCAAGTAATAACTTTGATTTATCCAGGTCAAGCCTGGTAACCCTGCGGCCATATAGACAATTAACCCCCATCCTCTCAAAGTAATCCTTACCCCTGTATTCAAGGTATCCGGCAGAAGAACCCTTTATATAATCTGCGAGCATTGCCTTGGAATATGACCCGAGTGTCTCATATGAGATAGTCAGGATAGAAGATCTGGTATCATGCCTCCTGATACCCTCAATAGTGCCAACTGCAGCCACATTGGCCCCAACAATAACATAATCTGACTTCTTCAACGGCTTAAAACCTCCACTGTCTCTGTTAATGTCTCATCATATAACAATGCCTTGTTGGGGCAGGCCTCGACACAGGCCGGGTTAAGACCTTTGTCAAGCCTGTTTATACACAGGTCACATTTAAACGCTCGCTTATCGTCACCTTTAAGGTTTGGATGACTTGCACCATAGGGGCATGCCAGCACACAACCCCAGCATCCTACACAACGTTCTTCATCCAGGTAGACAATCCCATTGTCAAGCCTCTGGATTGCACCGCTGATGCAGGCATCGAGACACCATGGGTGCTTGCAGTGCCTGCACATTAAAGAGAATGCAACCGGACCCTTGACCTCCACTAATGCATTCGATCTGCTGCGGAGGTTCTCACGTTTATATGCCTTTACAGGATCCTGGCTTTTTGAATGGGTTGCAATACAAGCAACCTCACAGTTATAACATGCTATACAAAAATCTTCTGCGATAATTACCTTTTTCATAAATTATATACCTGCAGGGAGCACCCCTAATATCTCGCTCTCCTTTTCTGTCAACCCCAGAGTACGCAATCTAAGTCTATTACCCTTAAGTGATTCTATTGAATTGATACCCATTGCACCGAGCATCTCCTTCATCTCATGCGACCACCCTTTAACAAGCTTATAAAGCTGTTCTGATGCTATCTCAGGGTTCTGACGCCTTGCTAATCGCGGGTCATTGGTTGTGATGCCCCATGCACATCTCCCGGTATTACATGTTTGACAGAGTGTACACCCCACTGCCAGCATTGCTGATGTGGCAATATATACAGCATCAGCACCGAGGGCAATAGCCTTAATGACATCTGCACTACACCTTACCCCACCAGTTGCTACAATGGAGACCTCATTCCTTATACCCTCATCACGCAATCTCTTATCCACAACAGCTATAGCAATCTCTACAGGTATACCTACATGATCTCTTACAGATTTTGGTGTGGCGCCGGTGCCACCCCTGAAGCCATCAACTACTATCACATCTGCACCTGCCCTTGCAACACCACTTGCAATCGCTGCAATATTATGAACTGCTGCAATCTTTACAAAGACAGGTTTCTCATATCTTGTAGTCTCTTTTATTGCATAAATAAGCTGCCTCAGATCTTCTATCGAATAGATATCATGGTGCGGGGCAGGAGAGATGGCATCAGAGCCCCTGGGTATCATCCTGGTCTCTGCTATGTCAGCATTAACCTTCTCTCCGGGAAGATGCCCTCCTATCCCTGGTTTTGCACCCTGGCCGATCTTTATCTCTGCTGCTGCTGCAACCTTTAAATAGTCCCTGCTTACACCAAAACGCCCGGAGGCTACCTGCACAATCCCCCTTCCTGCATAGGGGTAGAGTTTCTTATGCAGGCCGCCTTCTCCTGTATTCCAGTATGTACCAAGCTCAACCGCTGCCCTCGCCATTGATTCCTGAAAGTTCAGGTTTATTGAACCATAAGACATGGCAGAAAACATGATAGGAGTTTCCAGTGTTAACTGGGGTGCAAGCCTTGTCTTTAATGCAATACTCCCGTCAGATTTCTCTTCAAGCTCGAGCTTATTCCCTTTCCTTCCAAGAAAGGTGCGCAGCTCCATAGGTTCTCTCAACGGGTCAATAGAAGGGTTTGTTACCTGACAGGCATCGAGAAGAAGGTGGTCAAAATATATACGATAACGCTTATCATTCCCTATCCCTGTTATTATAATGCTTCCTGTATTAGCCTGGAGATAAGTGTCCATGACAAGTTCCCATCTCCAGCTATCATGCTCGTATGGTCTTGACGGATTCGGGACGATCTTGATGGCATCTGTAGGACACAATGCCTCACAGCGTTTGCAGCCCACACATGCCTCATGCTTATTCCAGATTACATCGAGCTCGTCATCATAAAAAGTGGCATCGTATGAGCACTGCTCAACACAGCCAAGGCATCGGACACATTTATAATCATCCCTCTGTACTATATATGGATAATATTGTATCTGTGGTTTCTTATATAACATGGTACTACCTCATTTTTTCCGGGAATATTCACCCTCTTCATTCTTTGTTGTGACTTTTCAGTATAACAGCGTGGATGTGAAAATTCAATTACTTTTAGCGGCACTTACTCTTAGTACTACAGCGTATTTTTGTATAGACAAACGAAATGGGATCATGTAATATAGATTTCATTAGGGCGCGTGAAAGAGAACCTGTTTGCTTTGCCGGGATGAGACACATCTTCCGGCAAG
>Ga0209343_10009652_pt1 | contig 11069 bp, 8 predicted proteins | sample RifCSPlowO2_02_FD_184026 | JGI IMG/M metagenome (GOLD analysis project Ga0209343, IMG submission 184026) | Groundwater microbial communities from Rifle, Colorado - Rifle CSP2_plank lowO2_0.2 (SPAdes) (version 2) | ecosystem: Environmental > Aquatic > Deep subsurface > Groundwater | place: Rifle... | reverse complement strand
CATCATCATCGGCGCGGGCACGGCGGGCTGCCTGCTGGCCAACCGGCTCAGCGGCGACGCCACCAAGCGGGTGCTGCTGATTGAGGCCGGCCGCAAGGACGACTACCACTGGATCCATATCCCGGTGGGTTACCTGCACTGCATTGGCAACCCCCGCACCGACTGGCTCTTCAACACCGAACCCGATGCGGGCCTGAACGGCCGCGCCCTGCGTTACCCGCGCGGCAAAACGCTGGGCGGCTGCAGCAGCATCAACGGCATGATTTACATGCGCGGCCAGGCGCGCGACTACGACCAATGGGCCCAACTGGTGGGCGACGCCAGTTGGACTTGGGACCACAGCCTGCCCTACTTCAAGATGCACGAAGACCACCACCTGGGCGCCAGCGCGGCCCACGGCGCGCGCGGGGTCGCCCCCGAGCTGATGCAGGACAACCACACGCCCTACCGCAAAATTCTGCGCCACCGCAACGCCGGTGGTGAATGGCGGGTGGAAAAACAGCGCCTACGCTGGGACGTGCTGGACGCCTTTGCGGCCGCCGCCGCGCAGGCCGGCATTCCCGCCACCACCGACTTCAACCAGGGCAGCAACGAGGGCGTGGGTTACTTCGAGGTGAACCAAAAAAGCGGCTGGCGCTGGAACACGGCCAAGGCCTTTTTGCGCCCCACCTGCTACGGGCGGCCCAACTTCGAGCTGTGGACCAGCGCCCAGGCCGCCAAGCTGCTGCTGGAACCCACGCCCACCCCCGGCAGCGGCAGCCCCCTGCGCTGCACCGGCGTGCAGGTCTGGGACGGCCGGGAGATGGTCACCGCCACGGCACGCCTGGAAGTACTGCTGTGCGCGGGCAGCATCGCATCCCCCCAGTTGCTGCAACTCTCCGGCCTGGGGCCTGCCCCTTTGCTGCAAAGCCGGGGCGTGCCCGTGGTGCAGGACCTGCCCGGTGTGGGCGCAAACCTGCAAGACCACCTGCAGATTCGGGCGGTGTTCAAGGTGAAAAATGCCACCACCCTCAACACCCAGGCCAGCTCGCTGTGGGGCAAGGCCCGCATCGGCATGGAGTACCTGTTCAAACGCAGCGGCCCCATGAGCATGGCGCCCAGCCAACTGGGCGCCTTCACCCGCAGCGACCCGGCACAACCCCACCCCAACCTGCAATACCATGTGCAGCCGCTCAGCCTGGACGCCTTCGGCCAGCCGCTGCACAGCTTCGACGCCATCACCGCCAGCGTGTGCAACCTCAACCCCAGCAGCCGGGGCACGGTGCAGATCAAGACGGCGCGTTTTGAAGACGCCCCGGCCATTGCCCCCAACTACCTCAGCACCGAGGTGGACCGCCAAGTGGCGGCCGACTCGCTCAAGCTGACCCGGCGCATCGTGGCGCAAGCGGCATTCCAAAAGTACCAGCCCGAGGAATACAAGCCCGGCGTTCAATTCCAGAGCGACGACGAACTGGCCCGCCTGGCCGGTGACATTGCCACCACCATTTTTCACCCGGTGGGCACCACCAAAATGGGCACGCCGGATGACCCCCTGGCGGTGGTCGATGCGCGGCTCAAAGTGCGCGGCGTGGCCGGCTTGCGGGTCGTGGATGCCGGCGTGATGCCCTTGATCACCAGTGGCAACACCAACTCGCCCACCCTGATGATTGCCGAGAAAGCGGCGCAGTGGATTGTGGAAGACGAAATCGCACGAATGAAGGGTAAATCCTGATGGCAAGGCGATGGTGGTGGAGTACAGTCATGCCAACGCAAAATTTTGCAACTGCGAGACACTGACGGTCAAACCAGAGAAGACGCCGAGGAGATGACAGCGGCCAACAAGAACACATAACACTGCACTTCAAGATGCAGCTTTCAAAAGCACTGGCGGGTCCAGTGCTTTTTTTATGCCTAATCGACCTCTAGCCCCCGTAGATATTGCGCAAGCAGCTCCTAATTTAGGAGCAAAAGCCGTATCTCCCACGGGTGCGACAATGCAGGCATGGAACTGATTCTTGTCTCTTTGGCCTCCCTCCTGGCCGGTTTTGTCGATTCAATCGTAGGCGGTGGCGGGCTGATTCTGGTGCCTGCGCTGTTTGCCGTTTTTCCCAACACCCATCCAGCCACTTTATTTGGCACCAACAAAGGCGCATCGGTGTGGGGCACCGGCATCGCCACCCTGCAGTACAGCCAGCGGGTGCAGATGCGCTGGCATGCCTTGGCACCCGCCGCCGCTGTGTGTTTTGCCGCCTCCCTGGGCGGCGCCTGGCTGGTGACCGTGGTGTCGCCCCAGTATTTGCGCAAGGCGCTGCCGCTGGTGTTGGTGCTGGTGCTGGCCTATACGCTGGCCAAGAAAGAACTGGGGCGCCACCACACCCCCCACTTCAGCGGCCGGCGCGAAGCCTGGCTGGCCAGCGGCATCGGTGCGGTGATTGGTTTTTACGACGGTTTCTTTGGCCCCGGCACCGGCAGTTTTTTTGTCTTCCTGCTGGTGCGCCTGCTGGGCTATGACTTCTTGAACGCCTCGGCGGGGGCCAAGCTGCTGAACACCGCCTCCAACTTGGCCGCCATCCTGTTGTTCGCCCTCAAGGGCCATGTGTGGTGGCACTTTGTGCTGGCCATGGCCATTGCCAACGTGCTGGGCAGCCTGGCGGGCACCCATCTGGCGCTCAAGCACGGCACCGGCTTTGTGCGTGGCGTCTTCATCGCCGTGGTCTCGGCGCTGATTCTCAAAACCGGTTACGACGCGTTTTTGCGCTAGCCTCCGCTTTTGGGCGCGCTGGCGGCTGGTTGCGGCGCAGCGGGCATGGGTCCGCGCGGCCAAGGCACCTCGGAGGCCACCAGGGACTTGCCCAGCGGTGCGGCGGCCTGCCCTTTGCTCACGGCCACCAAATCGGCCTCGTTGGGGTACTGGCCCAACAACCAGTAATCAAAGGCACGCCGGGCAATGGGTGCCGCCGATGCGGAACCAAAACCCGCGTTTTCCACAATCACCGCCAGTGCAATTTTGGGATCGTCGGCGGGCGCAAACGCGATGTACAGGGAATGGTCGCGCTGGCGCTCCTCCATCCGGGCCGCGTTGTATTTTTCTTGCCGCCCCAGGCTCACCGCCTGCGCGGTGCCGGTTTTCCCCCCACTGACGTAGCCCGCTCCGGCAAAAACCCGGGTTGACGTTCCGCCCTGCGTCACCCCTACCATGGCCTTGCGAATAATCGCCACATTCTCGGCCTTGAAACCCAGGTCTTCCGGCGGCGGCGCGGGCAGGACTGTGCGCAGATGCGTATTGGCATCCTGGGTGGCGATCACCAACTGCGGTTTGCGTTTGACGCCATTGTTGGACAAGGTGGCCACGGCCTGGGCCAGTTGCAGCATCGTAAAGCTGTTGTAGCCCTGGCCGATGCCGAGGGAAATGGTTTCTCCGGCGTACCATTTTTGTTGGTCAACCCGCTTGTAGTATTTGCGTTTCCAGGCCTGGCTGGGCAGCACGCCACGCACCTCGCCCTGGATATCGATGCCGGTGATTTGGCCAAACCCCAAAGGCGCCATGAAGTCGTGCATGGTGTCCACGCCCAGCTCGTTGGCCAGCGAGTAAAAGTAGGCGTTGCTGGATTCCACGATGGCGCGGTTCATGTCCATGATGCCGCCGCGTTCGTTTTCCGGGCTGCCAAAGCGGTGCCCGCCGAACATGAAAAATCCCGGATCGTTGACCAGTGTCGTGGCGGAACGCGTGCCCGTCTGCAAGGCGGCCAGGGCCATGAAGGGTTTGTAGGTGGAGCCCGGCGGGTAGGTTCCGCGCAGGGCACGGTTCAGCAGGGGTTTGTCGGGCGACTCATTGAGCATCTGCCAGTTTTCCTGGTCGATGCCCTCGACAAACAGGTTGGAGTCAAAGGTGGGTTTGCTGACGAAGGCCAGCACCTCGCCAGTTTTGGGGTCCAAGGCAACCAGGGCACCGCGTCGCTCACCGAACATGTCTTCGATCAGCTTTTGCAGTTTGATGTCAATGGACAGGACCACCACATTGCCCGGCGTGGCCGGATTGCTGGCGAGCTTGCGCATCGCACGGCCACCGGCAGAGGTCTCGATGTGCTCCACCCCCGTCATGCCATGCAACTGGCTCTCAAAACTTTGTTCCACGCCCAGCTTGCCGATGTATTCGGTGCCACGGTAGTTGGCTTGGTTGTCGTCGTCTTCGATTTTGGCTTTTTCAGACTGGTTGATACGCCCGATATAGCCAATCACATGGCTGGCCAACTCACCATAAGGGTAGTTGCGAAACAGACGCGCCTTGATCTCGACCCCGGGAAAGCGAAAACGGTTGGCGGCGAAACGGGCCACTTCGGTGTCGGTCAGGCGGGTGCGCACCGGCAAGGACTCGAAACTTTTGGATTCGTCCATCAGCTTTTTGAACCGGCGACGGTCCCGCGCGGTGATGTCCAGCACCGTGGACAGCTCATCCAGTGTCTGTTCGATATTGCCGCTTTTGGAGGGGGTGATTTCCAGGGTGTAGGCCGAATAGTTGCTCGCCAGCACCACGCCGTTGCGGTCCAGAATCAGGCCCCGGTTGGGCACAATCGGCACGATGGAGGTGCGGTTGCTCTCGGCCTGGGCCCGCAGATCCTCATGCCGCCAGACTTGCAGGTACACCAGCCGGGCCAGCAACAGCATAAAACACAGCACCACCACCAGGCTGATCGCCAAAACACGGGTGCGAAAACGTGCCAGGTCGGCCTCGACATTGCGCAACTCCGTCATGGTGTGGGGGTCAACATCTACAGCGGCCGGTTGGCATCAGGGTTGGGCGCCCGGCGCTGGGGCGCCAGCAGAAAAACACTGGCCACAGGCCACAGGGCGGCTTCGATCAGGGGCGCCAGCAACACCCACCACCCGGGGAATGTTCCACCACCCAGCATGCGCAGCACCAACTCCACCGCATGCGCTGCCACAAACAAGGGCATGACCTGGGCCGCCTGGGACGGCACCGTGAACCACAGCAGGCGGCGGTGCATGGTGATGGCAAAAAAACTCAAAATCGTATAGGACATGGCATGCTGCCCCAACAAACCGCCCTGGTGTGCATCCATCAGCAGCCCAAACACAAAGGCAGCCCCAATGCTCACCCGCAAGGGCTGGTGCACAGTCCAGAACACCAGCACCACCGCCAGCACATCCGGGCTCCATGCGGATCGCCCCCACAGCCCCATGTTCTGCAGCATATTGAGCAACAGCGCCACCACCAGACTGAACCAGATGAACCAGGGATTGGCGGGCAGCAGCAACTGCTGGCCGGGACGCATGATCATTTCAAAACTCCCCGCTTACCGCTTGCGGCAGGCACATCCGGCGTGGGCCTGGGCACGATTTGCGTCGCCAGCGATTCCAGAACCGTCACATGCCCCGCGCCCGAGACCAACGCCAGCGGCACGCAGTAAATGCGGGCAAACACGGCATCCACGCGCCGCTCGACTTTTTCCACCCGCGCCACGGGCAAGCCCGGGGGGTAAATACCGTCCACACCGCTGGTGGTCAACAAGTCCCCCACCGCCACATCGGCATTGGCCGCCATATAACGCAGCTCCAAGGCATCGGCATGGGTGGAGGTGTCGCCAAAAGCGACGCCGCGGGCACCGGTGCGCACATTGAGTACCGGAATGGCATGGTCCCGGTCGGTGATCAGGGTCACCTCGCTGACCATGGGGTACACCCGGGTGACTTGGCCCAGCACGCCGAACTCATCCAAAACCGGTGAGCCCAGGCCCACTTTGTCCGCCATGCCTTTGTCAATGACGACTTTTCGGGTGTAAGGGTCGGCTGCGTCGTACAGCACCTGGGCGGCCATGGCGGGTGATTGCAGGCGCTCGCGCAGGTCCAGCAATTTGCGCAGCCGGCTGTTTTCCAGGGCCAACTGTTCCACCTGGTTGGCACGCTGGGCCAAATGGCTGAGCTTGGCCCTGGCCGCTGCTTGCTCCGCTTGGGCCGCCGTGAGGGATTGAAAATACTGGCCAGCCCCCTGTGCCAGAATGACCGGACGCAGCGCCAGCCATTGCACCGGGTACAGGGCCGTGGCCAGCACCACACGCAAAGGCTGCATCACCTTGAAACGGGCATCGGCCACCATCAGAAAAAGTGCCAACGCGCTGCAGACCGCCAATTTGGACAGGGCAGACGGCCCCTGACGGAAGAAGGGGGGAGGATCTCTGTCCAGCGTACCAAGAGGCATCGCTGTGCCTGCTACTTATTCGTTGGTAAAAATGGAGCCCAGACGCTCCATTTGCTCCAGCGCCATGCCGCAGCCGCGCACCACACAGGTCAGCGGATCTTCGGCCACCAGCACCGGCAGGCCGGTTTCTTCGGCCAGCAAACGGTCCAGATCGCGCAAGAGGGCTCCACCACCGGTGAGCATCATGCCGCGGTCAGCAATGTCGGCCCCCAACTCGGGCGGTGTTTGTTCCAGTGCGTTTTTCACGGCGGAAACAATGTTGTTCAGCGGATCGGTCAGGGCTTCCAGAATTTCGTTGCTGGAAATCGTGAAGCTGCGCGGCACGCCCTCTGACAGGTTGCGTCCGCGGACTTCCATTTCCTTGACTTCGCTGCCCGGGAAGGCCGAACCAATGTTCTTTTTGATATTTTCAGCGGTGGGCTCGCCAATCAACATGCCGTAGTTGCGGCGGATGTAGTTGATGATGGCTTCGTCAAACTTGTCGCCGCCCACGCGGACCGAGCCTTTGTAGACCATACCGCCCAGGGAGATGACGCCCACTTCCGTGGTACCGCCACCGATGTCCACCACCATGGAGCCACTGGCTTCACTCACCGGCAGTCCCGCCCCAATGGCGGCGGCCATGGGCTCTTCAATCAGGTACACATCGCTGGCGCCCGCGCCCAGAGCGGACTCACGAATGGCGCGCCGCTCGACCTGGGTAGAACCACAGGGCACACAGATGATGATGCGCGGGCTGGGTTTGAACACCCCGCGTGGATGCACCATCTTGATGAATTGTTTGAGCATTTGCTCGGTCACGGTGAAGTCGGCGATCACACCGTCTTTCATCGGGCGAATGGCCTCAATGTTGCCAGGCACCTTGCCCAGCATGGCCTTGGCTTCTTTGCCCACCGCCTGGATGGTTTTTTTGCCCTGGGGGCCGCCTTCATGGCGAATCGCGACCACGGAAGGCTCATCCAGCACAATGCCTTTGTCACGAACATAGATCAGGGTATTGGCAGTACCCAAATCGATGGCAAGGTCAGTAGAAAAGTACTGACGAAAATTCCCAAACATCGTAAATCCTCTCAGGCACAGAAGGCGCTTCGGCCCACCATCACCCATGTTGTAGCGTTGAAAAATCGTAAGTTTGACGTCAGAATTCGCGTTTTAGCAGAACTTGGGCCAAAGGCGGGATAATAACCGATACCCTATGGACAACGCACCCCGAAGGCCTTGTTCCGGCCCAATTTACCTTTGGTTTCACCTCCATTAGTACCATGTCACTAACCGCTTCCGATATTGCACGCATCGCCAACTTGGCACGCCTGGAACTGGCACCAATCGAAAGTGAGCGCATGCTCACGCAAATGAACGCATTTTTTTCCATTGTGGAGAAAATTCGGGCCATCGACACCTCCGGCGTGGAGCCGCTGGCCCACCCGGTGGCGGCCATTTCTGACATTTCCCTGCGCTTGCGGGAAGACCGGGCGACCGAGCCCGACCAGCGGGAAGCCAACCAGCGCAATGCGCCGGCCATTGAGCACGGTCTCTTTCTGGTGCCAAAGGTCATCGAGTAATTTGCAAAGTAAACCATGACATCTCCCTTTCTTTCCCCATCCCAGGATCTGCACGACCTGACGGTCCACGCCTTGGCCCAGGCCCTCAAAGACAAGCAGGTCTCCAGCGTCGAACTGGCCACCCATTTCCTGAACCGCAGCCGCACCCACACCGAACTGGGCGCCTATGTGGACATCCAGGAGGAAACCACCCTGGCACAGGCCCGTGCCGCCGATGCACGCCTTGCGCAGGGCAGTGCAGGCCCGCTGGAAGGCGTGCCCATCGCCCACAAAGATATATTTGTCACCCGCGACTTTGCCACGACCGCTGGCTCACGCATGCTCAAGGGTTACCACTCGCCCTTTGACGCCACCGTGGTCGCCAATTTAGCGCGTGACGGTGTGGTCACCCTGGGCAAGCTCAATTGCGATGAATTCGCCATGGGCTCCAGCAATGAAAATTCGGCCATTGCGCCTGTCGGCCAGGACTCCATGGCCCCTGTGCGCAACCCGTGGAACCCCGAACGCATCCCTGGCGGCTCCTCCGGCGGCAGCGCGGCAGCGGTGGCCGCCCGTTTGGCACCGGCGGCCACCGGCACCGACACTGGTGGATCGATTCGGCAACCCGCTTCGTTTTGCGGCATCACCGGCATCAAACCCACCTATGGCCGTGCATCGCGCTACGGCATGGTCGCCTTCGCCAGCAGCCTGGACCAGGCTGGCCCCATGGCACGCACTGCGCAGGACTGCGCTCTGCTGCTCTCCAGCCTGTGCGGCCCCGATCTGGACCGCGACTCCACCTCGCTGGACATGCCCGCGGAAGATTTCTCGCGCACCCTGAACGACCCGATTGAAGGGCTGCGCATTGGCATCCCCAAAGAGTTTTTTGGCGAAGGCCTGTCCGCCGATGTCCGCACGGCCGTCGATGCCGCGCTGAAGGAGTACGAAAAACTGGGGGCCAAGCTGGTCCCCATCAGTCTGCCCCGCACCGAACAGTCCATTCCGGTGTACTACATCATTGCGCCGGCGGAAGCGTCCAGCAACCTGAGCCGCTTTGACGGCGTCAAATTTGGCCACCGCGCGGCGCAGTATGGCGACTTGGCCGATATGTACCGCAAAACCCGGGCCGAAGGTTTTGGCGACGAGGTGAAGCGCCGCATCATGATCGGCACCTATGTGCTCTCGCACGGCTACTACGACGCCTACTACCTCCAGGCGCAAAAAATCCGCCGCATGATTGCCGATGATTTCCAAAACGCCTTCAAGGTCTGCGATGTCATTGCGGGCCCGGTGGCGCCCACGGTGGCCTGGAAGATCGGCGCGAAGTCCGATGACCCGGTGGCCAACTACCTGGCCGACATTTTTACGTTGCCAGGCTCGCTGGCAGGACTGCCGGGCATGAGTGTGCCGGTGGGTTTTGCAAGCAGCCCGGACGACCAGGGCATGCCGATTGGCATGCAACTCATGGGCAGCTATTTTCAGGAAGCCCGCCTACTCAACGCGGCCCACCGTTTTCAGCAGGCCACCGACTTCCACACGGCCCGCCCTGCAGGATATTGAACATGGAAAAAACAAAATCTCTTCTGGTCATGGGCTACGAGGTGGTGATCGGGTTTGAAACCCACGCCCAGCTCTCCACCCAATCCAAAATTTTCTCCCGCGCCTCCACTGCCTTCGGTGCAGAGCCCAACACCCAGGCCTGCGCCGTGGATCTGGCGCTGCCCGGCACCCTGCCCGTCATGAACAAAGGGGCGGTGGAGCGCGCCATCCAGTTCGGCCTGGCCGTGGGCTCCCACATCGCGCCCAAGAGCATTTTTGCGCGCAAAAATTACTTCTACCCCGACCTGCCCAAGGGCTACCAAATCAGCCAGTTTGAAATCCCGGTGGTGCAAGGCGGATCGGTGGAGTTTTTCCTGGGCGATGAGAAAAAGTCGGTGCGCCTGGTGCGTGCCCACCTGGAAGAAGACGCGGGCAAATCGCTGCACGAAGACTTTATTGGCCAAACGGGGATTGACCTGAACCGCGCGGGCACACCGCTGCTGGAGATCGTGACCGAGCCCGACATGCGCTCCAGCGCCGAGGCGGTGGCCTACGCCAAGGAACTGCACAAAATCGTGACCTGGATCGGCATTTGTGACGGCAATATGCAAGAGGGCAGCTTTCGCTGTGACGCCAACGTCTCGGTGCGCAAACCGGGCGAGGCCCTGGGCACCCGGCGCGAGATCAAGAACCTGAACAGCTTCAAGTTCATGCAACAGGCCATGGACTACGAGATCCGCTGGCAAATCGAGCAACTGGAAGACGGCCACACCATCCAGCAAGCCACGGTGCTGTTCAACCCGGATACCGGTGAAACCCGTGCCATGCGGACCAAGGAAGATGCGGCCGACTACCGCTACTTCCCCGACCCCGATTTGCCGCCGCTGGTGATTTCACGGGAATGGGTGGACACCGTCAAAGCCAGCATGGCCGAGTTGCCACGCGCCATGGCAGCGCGTTTTGAAGCGGACTATGGCTTGAGCGAGTACGACGCCACGTCTCTGACCCAAAGCCACGCCCTTTCGGCCTATTTTGAAGCCACCACCCGTGTCTGCGCACAAGCCAAACTGGCCAGCAACTGGATCATGGGGGAAGTGTCGCGCCGACTCAATGTGCAGGACATTGGCATCGAGGCCGCGCCAGTCCCACCGGAAACACTGGGGGCCTTGATCCAGCGTATCGCCGACGGCACCATCTCCAACAACGCCGCGCGCCAGGTGCTGGATGCGCTGTGGGAGGGCGACAGTGCCAACGTAGACGCCATCATTGAGGCCAAGGGTCTCAAACAGATGAACGACAGCGGTGCACTGGAAGCCATCGTCGATACGGTCATTGCCGCCAACGCCAAAAACGTCGCAGAGTTTCAAGCAGGCAACGAGAAGGCGCTCAACGCGCTGGTCGGTCAGATCATGAAAGCCAGCAAGGGCAAAGCCAACCCCCAGCAGGTCAACGACCTGCTGCGCAGCAAACTGGCAGTCGCTACTTAGAAATCGTGGTCCACAGCTGGCGCAGGCGGGCCAGCTCATCGTCAAAACGCGCGTTGACGCGTTTGGCCTCCGATTCCTGTTCAGCAATGAAGCGTTGCTGTACGGCGTGGCTCTGGGTGTTTTCTTCCAATTGGCGGCGCAGGTAGGCGGGTGCCTTGTTGGGGTCTTTTTTGTAGAACTCCATCTCGGCATCGATCGATACCCGCTGTCGGCCCAACTCGTCCATGCGGGTGCTGGCCGCCTTGACGACCGCAGCAATCTGGGACAAGGCTTCGGCACGCTCCTGGTCGTGCACGCCCTTGTTGG
>Ga0209343_10009650_pt1 | contig 11070 bp, 6 predicted proteins | sample RifCSPlowO2_02_FD_184026 | JGI IMG/M metagenome (GOLD analysis project Ga0209343, IMG submission 184026) | Groundwater microbial communities from Rifle, Colorado - Rifle CSP2_plank lowO2_0.2 (SPAdes) (version 2) | ecosystem: Environmental > Aquatic > Deep subsurface > Groundwater | place: Rifle... | reverse complement strand
TTCATTGACAATTTGTTTGTATCACTTTCATTAATGCCATGGTTTTTAGCAAACTCCAGGATTAAATTAAAATCTAATGTAACAAGTGCAGAAAGATATTTTTTCTTATCTCCAATTACAACAATATTGTTTATATAAGGAGATGTCTTAACTACATTTTCAATATTTTGTGGTGCAATATTTTTTCCACTTGAATTAACAATAATGTCTTTTTTTCTGTCTGTTATTTTTAAAAAACCTTCACTATCTAACTCACCAATGTCACCTGTCTTAAACCAGCCATCTTCAAATGCTTCAGTGGTAGCTTTTTCATTATTATAATAACCACTAAAAATAGTAGGGCCTTTAAATAATATTTCTCCGTCAGATGCAATTTTTATTTCTACATTAGGGAGTGTAATTCCTACTGTTCCGAGCTTTAATTTGTTTTTTCTGTTTACACAAGCAGGAGCAGTTGTCTCAGTCAAGCCATAACCTTCTATAATAGGAATCCCTATGACATAGAAATATTCAGCAATTTCTTTAGAAAGCGGCGCTCCACCTGAAATAAAATATTTAAGCTGTGGAGCTATTTTTTTTCTAATGCCTCTTAAAACCAAGAAATCCATAAAATAGTAGAGGAAAAAATAATAAATAGAAGAAAAAGAAAAATATTTTTTATCAAGTTTTATCCAAAGAACCCTTTTAGAAACACTAAATGCAAAATTAAACAGTTTTTTCTTAAACCCTGACAATTTAGTTAATTCAACATTTAATTTTGCATGAATCTTTTCCAGTATTCGTGGAACAACAAGCATAATAGTTGCACCAGAATCTTTTAAGGAATTTCCAATCTGATCAATATTTGAACAATAATATATAGTGCTGCCAGATGATAGGGCATAAAATTGTCCACCAACTCTTTCAAAAACATGCGATAAAGGTAAAAAAGATAAATACTTGTCCGAACTTGTTACTGGCTGAGCTATATGTAATGCTTCAAGGACACTTAAAATATTTTTATGCGTTAATATAACTCCTTTAGGATTTCCAGTAGTTCCAGATGTGTATATGATAGTAGCAATATCTTCAGTATTAATTTTTGAAAAACATTCTTTTAAAATATTAGGATTTTTAGAAAAACTTAATTTGCCTTTGTCTTTTAAATCTTTCAAAGTTATGATTCTTGGATCATTTTTTGGAAGATCACCAAAATCATCAATTACAATTGCATATTTTATATGCGGCAGATTTTGCCAAGATCCCCTAATTTTTTGTAACTGACCTTTGTTTTCTAAAATAACAATTTTTGTCTGTGAATCATTTAAAATATAATCAACAGAAGTTTCCGGAAGACTTGGATAGATAGGGACTACAACTCCTCCTATTGTTAGAATAGCCAAATCACATAATGTCCATTCATATCTTGTATCAGATAAAATGGCTACCTTATCATCCTTTTTTAGACCAAGCTCAATTAGCCCACATAAGAGTTCATAAACATTGCGCTCTGCATGATGCCATTTAACAGACCTGTATGGTTCATTGCGCCTTAATTTGTATTTAAAGACAACCTTATTTTTTAGGCCTTTTGCTTGATTAAAAAATAGTTCTGAAAGATTTTTTGCTATCATAATGACTATATTATTCTAACTAAAAGAAAAACTATATGAATGTAATACTAGACAGCAATGAATTAACAAAAACTTTAAAAAGATTAACACATGAAGTTATTGAAAACTATGTTGATTTAACAAAACTAGTAATTGTAGGCATTGTAACCAGGGGAGAGTTCCTGGCAAAAAGGATCCAGAACAATATTTCTGAAATTGAAAAACAAAACATACCATGTGGTTATCTTGACGTAACACTTTACAGGGATGATTTAGATGAAAGAAAATCACTTAAACCAAGTAAATCAAGCAAGCTTCCTGTTATAGACAAGAAAGAAGTTTTACTTGTAGATGATGTTTTATATGAAGGCAGAACAATTAGAGCTGCACTGGATGCACTCAGGGATTTTGGGAGACCAAACTCTGTAAAACTCCTTGTCTTAGTTGACAGGGGAAATAAAAAGCTTCCTGTTTCTGCAGATTTTGTTGGAAAGAAATTACAAACCAATTCAAACCAAAATGTAAAAGTTTATTTAACTGAAATAGATAACAAGGATTCAATTGAAATATTTGATTCTGTAAGATGTAACTAAAGTGTCTATGAACACTAATAACAAAGACTCAACTACACTTATAAAAATAAAAGATCTTACAAAACTATATCCAATACAAAGAGGATTCTGGTCTAAAACTACAGATCATATTCAGGCATTAAAAAATATAAATCTTGAAATTAATTCTGGTGAGGTATTGGGCATTGTTGGCGAATCAGGCTGTGGCAAATCAACACTTGGAAAATTAATACTGGCTCTTATAGAACCAACTTCTGGAGAAGTTTATTATAAGGGAAAAAACATATTCTTGCTGAGCAAGAAAGACTTGAGACTGCTTAGGGAAAAAATACAAATAGTTTTTCAAAATCCATATTCCAGCTTAAATCCAAGAATGAAAATAAAAGACATTATAAAAGAACCAATTATTGTTCACAAACAATTTAAAAACAAAAAAGATTTAGAACATAAAATGCTTGAACTGTTAAATATTGTCGGGCTTGAAGAAGAACACAAGGAAAAATATCCACATGAGCTTTCAGGTGGTCAAAGACAAAGAATAGCAATTGCAAGAGCAATTTCATTAAAACCAGAATTTTTAGTGCTAGACGAACCAGTTAGTGCTCTCGATGTCTCTGTCCAGGCTCAGATATTAAATTTGTTGTCAGATCTACAAAAAAAATTAAGGTTGACTTATATATTTATCTCACATAACTTAAGTGTTGTAAGTTATTTATCAGATAAGATTGCTGTAATGTATCTAGGAAATATAGTTGAATTTGGAGCAAAGGAAGATATAATAAACAGTCCACAACACCCATATACAAAGGTGCTCATTAGTGCTGTTCCAAAAGTAGGGACATTTCATGAAATGCCCCTACAATTAACTGGTGACATACCAGATCCAAGCAATGTGCCCTCTGGCTGTGCATTTAGAACAAGATGTCCAATTGCTCAGGAAAAATGTAAATTAGAAATACCAAGATTAGAACTTCACAACAAACAACTTGTTAGTTGCCATTTTCCAGGAACCTTGTAGGGGCGAGGCTTGCCTTCGCCCTTTTGTGGATGGCATTTTGGGCGACTGTAACGGTCGCCCCTACTGTCATCTATTCCAGGACATGTTCTACTTGGCTTAAATATTTTAATCTTAATCTTTCAGCTTCAGCAAAATTAGATGAATCGACTGTAAACATTTTTATAAAACTAAGTGGAATTATATTTCTAGCAAAACTACGTGAATTTGGCATATCATCCTGACCATAAGACTCTATTTCCACATAATCCTGTCCAACTCTTACTACCCTTCCTGCAAGACCACTGGTATCGTGGAAATAAACTTTTATCCAACTTTTATTTTCACTTGCTCTTTCTAATCTTGATTTAATGTTCATGGTTTTAAAATGTATTAATAACAATTCTAAAGCAAGGATAATTATATTTCAAGCAAAATAATGCGAGTAAAATCTTAATAATTATTAAACAATGTTAGCATTAGAAACGTTATGCTTTTGCCAAAGAAAGGTTATTTTGGAAAATATGGAGGGCAGTTTGTCCCTGAGACGGTGTTCCCTGCACTTGAAGAATTAGAAAGGGCATTTTTAAAACTAACTAAAGATAAAAAGTTTAATTCTGAACTTGAACTTCTTTTAAGAACCTATGCCGGAAGGCCAACTCCTTTATATTTTGCAAAAAGACTGACAGAACATTTTAAGAGGGCAAAAGTTTATTTAAAGAGGGAGGACCTCTGTCATACTGGTGCACATAAAATAAACAATTGTCTTGGACAGGCACTCATTGCAAAAATGCTTGGTAAAAAACGAATCATTGCTGAAACGGGAGCAGGACAACATGGTCTGGCTACAGCAACTGTTAGTGCCCTGTTAAATCTTAAATGTGAAATCTACATGGGCAAAAAAGATATGGAAAGACAAGCATTAAATGTTTTTAAGATGAAACTGCTTGGTGCAAAAGTCATTCCAGTTACAAGTGGAACCCAAACCTTAAAAGATGCTACATCCAGTGCCATAAGAGACTGGATTACAAATATCAAGAATACCCATTATATTATTGGCTCAACAGTTGGACCACATCCTTATCCAATGATTGTAAGTTATTTTCAGTCGGTGATAGGAAAAGAAATAAAAAAACAAATGCCAAATGGAAAAGATCCAGATTATATAGTTGCATGTGTTGGTGGTGGTTCAAATTCCATGGGAATATTTTATCCGTATATTGGAAATAAAAAAGTAAAACTAATTGGAATTGAAGCAAGTGGTAAAGGATTAAATGGCAGTCAACATGCAGCAACATTGAGTCTTGGTAAGCCAGGGGTTTTACACGGGACGTTTAGTTACTTACTACAGGATAAAAACGGTCAAATCCAGGAAGCTCATAGTATCTCAGCAGGATTAGATTATCCAGGAGTTGGTCCACAACATTCTTATTTAAAAGACAAAAAATTAGTTACTTATAAAACAATTAGAGATAAAGAAGCTCTATTTGCATTTCATCTTGTTTCAAAACTTGAAGGAATAATACCAGCCTTAGAATCCAGCCATGCCATAGCTTATTTAAATTACCTGATGCCAAAGACTAAAAGAAAAGAGATAGTCATTGTAAACCTGTCTGGAAGAGGCGACAAAGACATAGGGATCATTAAATAATTCTAAATTTAACCAATTAGGTTAAGAAAATATAGACTTTTGGTTCTTAACCTTCATAAGATTAGTTTGAAAGTATAAATTAGCTGAGCTTTTTAAATTTTAATTTAAAAAGCTTTTGCTTATTTATATTTTATTTAGAAATTATTTTAGAACAATGGTTGAACGAATAAATAGCTGTCTGGAATATCAGAAAATAAAACCTCCTTCTGTTATTGGTCAAAAACAAGAAGGGATAAAACTTACTGTCAGTGAAGTAAACACAAGCGATGATTACGAGTCAACTGGATATAAAGGATTTAATAATGCAGGACGGGGTAGTGCTGATATTACAAACTGGGCAAAAGAAACAGGTTCACTTGCAAAACAAAGTATATTTTGCCATCTGACTGAAATACCATTAAAAATAATTTCATATTTTCTAAAAGACAAAGAAAACTGGTGGTCAAAAGCATTTTTTATGCTGGAAAGAGTTGCTGATACTGGTGGAGGATATAAAAGAAATAAAATTTACGACCATGAATACACAGATGAGAATGGACAAAAACAAAAAGATGACAATCTTGGTGCTGAAGATCCTGCAAATAATAAAACAGGCGATACTACAACCTATAAAATATCAAAATTAAATAATTTTCTTCAGACAATAGGAAGACCACTAATTCCAATCTTAGGTCTTATAAGTCCAAAACTAGCAAATGATATAGACTGGGGATTTTTTCATACAATAGACAGCATAAGATGGAAAAGAGCAGCATCAAACAATGGATTTTATCCAGGGTTTTTACAGGATATTGTCAATTCCTTATTTAAAAAAGAAAAATTAGCTGGACTAAGTGAGATCTGGAAGTTCGTAAAAAGCAAGCTTAGTAACAATATTTCAGTTGCCAAGGGATGTTTCCAGAATTTAAGCTTGCCCAACAATAAAATAAAATTTTATAAACAACTAGACGAGATATCGTCAACATTTCTCTCATTATCACAATGGCCAAATATGCTTGGTGATATTTTAAGACCAATAGCAAGAAGACTAAATATGTCTGGCTTTACAAGAAATATAATCAGAACATTAAGTGTAATAGACAGACCTTTTGTCTGGCTTAATTACTTATTTAGATTCCATCTGCCTGAAAGATTAAGAGAAGAAAAACATAAAGAGAACTTCAGGTTTTCTAATTTATTTCCACTTGTTGTAGCTGGTGATATTCTCGATGTAACATCAACTATCCTGGAAGACAAGGTAAAAGAATCCAGCAACTGGCTGCAACATACCTTAAACATAGCTGGAATATTAAAAGGAAGCTTACTAAAAATATTTTTCTCAGGCAGAAGAAAAAGAATATCAGAGGAGAATTAGTTTAAACTGGCTTGGGCTAATGCATTAGAATTATTTGTTGGAATTAATGAGGCGTCTAACTTTAATGAATGCACATAGCCGGTTCCAGCTGGAATTAAACGGCCAATAATTACATTTTCTTTTAAGCCTCGGAGCCAGTCTTTCTTTCCCTCAATTGCAGCTTCTGAAAGTATTCTTGTTGTTTCCTGAAAGCTTGCTGCTGAAATAAAGCTCTCAGTATTTAAACTTGCTTTTGTAATTCCAAGCAAAACTGATTTATATGTAGGACCTTTGGCATCTTTTGAAAATTCTCTTGCTCGTTGTGTTTCTTTTTCAATATCTTTAATTTCAACAAGCTCTCCTGGAAGTAAAATTGTATTTCCTGGATCATCTATCCTTACTTTCTTTGTCATTTGTCTAATTATAATTTCAATATGTTTATCAGATATTTCAACTCCCTGACTACGGTAAACTTTCTGAACCTCATCCAGAAGATATTGCTGTAGTGCTGCAACACCAATTAAATTTAAAATATCATGAGGATTGGGCTGTCCATCTGTCAATGGCTGCCCCATTTTAACTTCCTGACCATCCTCAACAATTACATTTAACCCCATTGGGATTAAAACTTCTTTTTGAAGATCACCTGAAACTAAAATTAATTTTTTAATATCTTCTTCTTGTTGCAGGATTTTTACCTTTGCATTTAAATCAGATAAAATTGATGCGTCTTTTGGCTTGCGTCCTTCAAGCAGTTCTTCCACACGTGGCAAACCCTGGACTATATCACTTGATTTTACCCTTTCAAAAATAAGTGAAGCAAGCTGGTCACCTCTTTGGACAAGATGTCCCTGATCACACTGTAATAGTGCTCCAGCATTGACAAGGTATGGCCTCCCTCTTCGAATTACAACTGACTTGGAATCTATAGAAACTAACTGCCCTGAACAAGCAGCTTCAGTTTGACCACCAACCTTCTCACCAAATTTAACAAAATCATTCTCTTTAACAACTGGTTTTGAACTTGTTTCTTGTTTAATTAAATCGTTCCCAGTTACAAGTAAAATTCTTTTTTCTTCCTGTGTGCTTAAACTAACAATACCATTTGATCTGGCTAAAACTTGTGTTTTTGCTACAGCAACACTAGGTGAAATATGATCATGATCATCTACTAAAAGTTGTGTAACATTTGTATCCTGTTCTCTTCTTAGAACAATGTTTTCCTGAACAATAATCTGTAATTCCTGCATTGACTCATCTGTTTTATTTATTTCAACCTTACCTTTTAATGCTGAAAAGTCTCCGCTCATTGTCAAGACCAGACTTGTTTTAGAAAGTGGACCACCATGAACATTTCTAATTCTTTCACCATCTCTAAACAACATTTGGGTTACAGCAAGCAGTGCAATATTTGAATCGGTGGAATAACCCTGAAAATAAACCTTTTTAGGTTCAATATCAAAAAACTTAATTGGTCTTAAAATAAGCTTTGCAGAAGTTTTTTCTTCATTTTCTATAACAGTTACCATGCAGCTTTCAGTTGTTGTAATACCAGGGTAAACTTCAGTGATATCTTTTAAAATCTCACCATCTTCAGCTTTAAGCTGAACAGGTTCAGAAATATCAAACATTTTTCCGGGTCTTACAATGATCTCATGGATAATATCATTATCAATTTTCATTTCTACATAACCATCAAGCTGTGTAAAAACATCTTTAACAATTTCTTGCCCTGCACTTACCAGTGCCATATTTTCAACTATTTTTAAATTAATATCCTTGCTTACATAATGAACTTCTTCAGGAATAAATACTATCTTCCCAGGTTGTGTTATTATTCTGTTTTCATCAACTTCTAATCCATCAAATCTAATTTCACCGGCACATGTTGCAGAAAGTGCACCATCATCTAAGAGTTCTGCAATAATGCTTTTATTTTCAATGGTCTCATCAGGAACAACTTTAATAGTGTAAGTTTCCTCAGAAGTCGTTTTAGTTGCTTTTACTTTCCAGGAATGTCCTTGTTTTGTTGTTTCAAATTTTGCATTTTCAGAACCAACCCGTGCAATTACTACACTAATTTCTCTGCCCTGGACAATTCGTTTAATTGCTTGTTTTCCAAATTTAAACTCTTTTGTTATAAGGTCAGGATGGAATCTGACTTCACCACCACGTTCTGAAATAATTAAGGCTTCAGCCAATATGTCATCTTTTTTAATATTTTCCCCATCCTGAACAGTAAGCTTAGAACCAGAAGGAAGATTATAAACATCACCCTGTAAGACCCAAATAATACCACCTTTATTTGCAGTTCTAGAAATATTGCCCTGGCGATCTCTTCTTTCATCAGCGGAAAAACCTTCAAAAAGAATTTGTCCAGGGTAATCTGAAATTATATCTTTGGTAGCTTTTTCAATTAGTCCCTTCTGTGTTATTTTTGCATATTCAGCTACTACAGTATCTTTTTCAACTTTTTGGGTGCTTTTAATCTTAATGTTGGAAGATGCAGGTATAAACAAATCTTCTTTCCCAATTTTTGCTTTTCCATCTCTTGTGGTCTGGATAACAATATCACCATATTTATTTCGAACTTCCTTTGTTGGAATATCAAATTTTATAATGTCAGTAACTGGTGCTTTAATCTGAATATTTTTAGCAGAGCCAGCAACTGCACCACCAGTATGGAATGTTCTCATTGTGAGCTGTGTGCCTGGTTCACCAATTGACTGAGCAGCTATAATCCCAACTGCTTCACCAGTATCAACAAGTGTATTTGATGCCAGAGACCAGCCATAACAAGTCTGACAAATGCCATAGGGAAGTTCACAAAAAAGCGGGGATCGGACTCTGACAGCAGGCACATCCAAATCTTCAATCAAAAATGCTTTTTTACGATCTATTATTTCATTTCTTTTTACAATTATTTTTTTATCATTTGGATCCAGGACATCTTCTACTGCTACTCTGCCAATAGCCCTGTCTCCAATACCTACAGTTAACTGATCACCTTCATATAAAGAATGAACTATGATTCCTTTCTTTGAGCCACAATCAAGACCCCTTATAGTTACATCCTGTGCGACATCCACTAAGCGCCTCGTCAAATAACCTGAGTCTGCAGTTTTTAAAGCAGTATCAACAAGACCTTTTCGTGCACCATAACTTGAAATAATATATTCAGTTACATTTAGTCCTTCCTTAAAATTAGTTTTAATTGGAAGATCAATAATTTGTCCCTGTGAATCAGCCATTAGTCCCCTCATACCAACAAGCTGCCTTACCTGACTGATGTTTCCTCTTGCACCAGAAAAAGCCATCATATAAACAGGATTTAAACGATCAAAATTTTCAACTACTTTTTGTGTCAGTTTTTGAGTGGTTTCTGACCAGGTATCAATAACTTTGTTATATCTTTCAACCTCGGTTATTTCTCCTTTTTCAAATCTCTTTTGTGTTTCATCTAATTCTTGTTCTGCAGTTTCAATCAACTCTTTCTTTTCTTCAGGAACTGTTAAATCTTCAATGCTTAATGTAACACCAGCCTTGGTTGCAAAACAAAATCCAAGATCTTTTAATGCATCTGCCACCTCTGCAGCAACACTTGCACCATATTGTTCATAGATGACAAGCATAAGTTTCGCTAAGGATTTTTTATCCATTGTCTCATTGATAAACTCTAATTTTTCTTTATTTTTAATTTTTTGAACCATTTTAATTCGTAGTAAACTCCCTTATCTTTTGATTGAAAATTATCCGACCAACACTAGTTAAAATTCTTTTTCCATTGTCATCTCGTGCATATATTGTTGAATGTATATCCAGATTTCCAGTTTCATAGGCTGCTAGTGCATCATCAAAGTTAAAAAAGTATTTGTTTGAACCACTCGATGTAGAAGGATCACTTGATTTATCTTTTTGAAAAGTAAGGTAATATATTCCTAAAACCATATCCTGTGTTGGAGTTATAGTCGGCTTACCGCTTGCTGGAAGGAGTATATTGTTTGTAGACATCATTATCATTCGTGCTTCAGACTGAGCTTCAACTGAAAGAGGAACATGCACTGCCATTTGATCTCCATCAAAATCAGCATTAAAAGAAGTGCACACAAGAGGATGCAACTGAATTGCCCTGCCATCTACAAGAACAGGCTCAAAGGCCTGAATACCAAGCCTATGTAATGTCGGAGCTCTGTTTAAAAGGACAGGGTGACCCTGTATGACTTCTTCAAGAATTTCCCAGACAATTGCAGTTCCTTTTTCAATTTGTTTTTTAGCAGATTTTATATTCTGACAAATCTGTCTTTCAATTAATTTATTAATTACAAAAGGCTTAAAAAGCTCGATTGCCATTTCCCTTGGCAGACCACACTGAGATATCTTTAACTGCGGACCTACAACTATAACTGATCTTCCGGAATAATCAACCCTCTTCCCTAAAAGATTTTGCCTGAACCTTCCTTGTTTTCCTTCAATAATATTTGAAAGTGATTTTAACGGTCTTCCATTTGAACCAGTTACAACTCTTCCTCTCCTGCCATTATCTATCAGTGCATCTACTGCTTCCTGAAGCATCCTTTTTTCATTCCTGACAATTATTTCTGGTGCACCCATATCAAGGAGTCTGGCTAATCTGTTATTTCTATTAATTACTCTTCTGTATAAATCATTTAAATCACTGGTTGCAAATCTGCCACCGTCAAGCTGAACCATTGGTCTTAAATCTGGTGGTGTAATAGGCAATACTTCAAGGACCATAGAGGCAGGATCTGTTTTTGAAGCTACCAGGTTTTCTATAAGCCTGAGTCTCTTTATTATTTTTGCTCTTCTCTGCTGACTACCACTGCTTCCTGCCAGTTCCTGTCTTAATTTCTGAGCAAGCTCTTCAAGACCAAGTAAAGATTTTAATTCTCCTCTTTCATCTCTGGTTT
>Ga0209343_10009648_pt1 | contig 11072 bp, 9 predicted proteins | sample RifCSPlowO2_02_FD_184026 | JGI IMG/M metagenome (GOLD analysis project Ga0209343, IMG submission 184026) | Groundwater microbial communities from Rifle, Colorado - Rifle CSP2_plank lowO2_0.2 (SPAdes) (version 2) | ecosystem: Environmental > Aquatic > Deep subsurface > Groundwater | place: Rifle... | reverse complement strand
TGACGCCTGCTCGGGCCAGCTCAGCTCGCCATAGACCGGGCCCAGCTCCAGCAGCTCGCCCACCTCCAGGCGCTCCAGCAGATAGGGCGAAACCCGCCCACCGGGCTGGCGCTTGATCGCAATCTCCAGGCTGCCGTCCGCATGCAGGGCGGTCAGGCTGTAGCTGCGGCTTAGGCGTACGCCATTGCGCTCCAGATAGAGCTGCAGATGCTGACCCGGCTGCGCGCCGCGCCAGTTGCCGTTGGCGCGCAGAGTCAGGGCCAGCATATCGTCGGCGACCCACTGTCGCGCCCGCACCTGCGCCATCACCCGGTTCAGGCGCAAGGCCGGATGCAACAGTGCCAGCCAGGCATCCACATCGCTTTCGCGCAGCCAGCCACGCGCCACCAAGGCGCGCAACGGGCGCAACCACAGCGAGAGTCCACGCATCCAGGCAAAAGGCATCAGGGCCATAATCGTCACTCCAGTGAACAACTGTTCACCAGACTGGCAGAGCAAGCAAACTCAGTCAACAACCGTTCACTCAAATTTATCCAACAACCTCGGTTCGACGCAGGCGAAGGCCATTTGCTAGAGTGCGGCGCTTATTGATGGAGCCTGCCTTGATTGGAAGCCTGAAGCCGATGCAGCCGCGCGCCGAACAGAAACTGCAAACCCGCCACGCCCTGATGGAGGCTGCACGCGGCCTGATGGGCAGCGGTCGCGGCTTCGGCAGCCTGAGCCTGCGCGAGGTGGCGCGCAGCGCCGGCATAGTGCCGACCGGTTTCTACCGGCATTTTCAGGACATGGACGAGCTGGGCCTGGCGCTGGTCGAAGAGGTCGGCGAAACCTTCCGCGAGACCATCCGCCAGGTGCGCCACCACGAGTTCGAACTGGGCGGGGTGATCGACGCCTCGGTGCGCATCTTCCTCGCGGCGGTGGCGGCCAATCGCTCGCAATTCCTCTTTCTCGCCCGCGAGCAGTACGGCGGCTCGCAGCTGGTGCGCCAGGCCGTGGGCGCCCTGCGCGAACGCATCACCGCCGACCTGGTGGCGGACCTGGCCGCCATGCCCAAGCTGCAGCACTTCGACGCGCCGGCGCAGAACGTGATCGCCGACCTGGTGGTGAAGACCGTGTTCGCCACCCTGCCGGAGCTGATCGACCCGCCGGCCCCCACGCTGCCGGCCCATGCCACCCCCGAAGCCAAGATGATCGAGCAGCTGCGCTTTATCTTTATCGGCGCCAAGCACTGGCAGGGCCTGGGCCAGCCCAGGGACTAACAGGCTGATCGCACCAAAACAGCGCAGCCAGCCGCGCCGCGCACCAAACCAGCCCAGCTGCCGCCCCCATTCCTGACACCGACTCAGCCCAGGCGCGGCCAGCGCGGCGCCGGCCTGGTTTGGCAAGCCCCTTGCTCTAGTACCGGCATAGCCCTGCCGGAAACTGCCCATGCTGGTCATTCACCGCCGTATTGCCGCCCAGGCGCACTGGGACGCCGAACTGGAACTGAGCTTCGACGCCCGCAGCAAGAGCCGGCTGCGCTGCTTCAGCAACTGCGGCGAGGAGGTCGGCCTGTTTCTCGAACGCGGCCAACCGGCGCTGCACCACGGCGAATGCCTGCAGGCCGAGGACGGCCGCATCGTGCGCGTCAGCGCCCGCGCCGAGCCGCTGCTGCATGTGACCTGCGCCAATCCCTTCGAGCTGATGCGCGCCGCCTATCACCTGGGCAACCGCCATGTCGCCCTGCAACTGGGCGACGGCTGGCTGCGCCTGCCGGACGACTATGTGCTCAAGGCCATGCTCGAACAGCTGGGCGCGACGGTCACCCGCGTCGAGGCGCCCTACCAGCCCGAACAAGGCGCCTATGGCGGCGGCCATCACCACTCCCACGCCGGCGACGCCGAATTCAGCTATGCGCCGCGCCTGCACCAGTTCGGTGCGCGCAAGTGAGCAATCCTGTCTGGGCGCTGCTTAGGCTCGCCAGCCCGCAGTTGCCAAATAGCAAGCTGGCTACAGCGCACTCGGCAACGGGGCCTATCAGCCGCGACTCGGTGCATTCCGATGAATAAGGCCTGGGCACTGCTGAGGTTGGCCAGCCCCCAGTTACCAAATAGCAAGCTGGCTACAACGCACTCGGCAACACAGCACATCAGCCGCGGTTCGGAGCATTCCGATGAATAAGGCCTGGGCTTTGCTCAGACTGGCCAGCCCGCAGTTACCCATAGGTGGCTATAGCTATTCCCAGGGCCTGGAGATGGCCGTCGAACAAGGCCTGGTGCATAACGCCGAAAGCGCGAACAGCTGGATCGCCGATCAGCTGCTGCTCAATCTGGCGCGTTTCGAAGCGCCGCTGTTGCTGGCTCACTGCCAGGCCGCCGCCGACAACGATTGGCCGCGCCTCAAGGCCCTGGCCGAGCAACAGCGCGCCAGCCGCGAAACCCGCGAACTGCGCCTGGAGAGCCGGCAGATGGGTTACTCCCTGGAACAACTGCTGAGCGGCCTGCCCGAGCTGGATAAGCCGGCGCGCCAGCTGTTTAGCGAACTGGATGAGCCCGGACTGGCCTTGGGCTGGGCCCTGGCCGCCCGCGCCTGGCGGATCGCCCCGCGGGACGCCCTGGCCGCCTGGCTGTGGGGCTGGCTGGAGAACCAACTGGCGGTGCTGATGAAAACCCTGCCACTCGGCCAGCAAGCCGCCCAGCGCCTGACCTCGCAGCTGTTGCCCCTGCTGGAGCAGGCGCAGCAACAGGCCAGCGCCCTGCAACCCGAACACTGGGGCAGCGCCGCCTTCGGCCTGGCCCTGGCGAGCATGGCGCACGAGCGCCAGTACAGCCGTTTATTCCGCTCTTGATAAGGAAGACTCGAAGATGAACAGCCAACCCCTGCGCATTGGCATCGGCGGCCCGGTCGGTTCCGGCAAGACCGCCCTGACCCTGGCACTGTGCCTGGCCCTGCGCGAACGCTACAACATCGCCGTGGTGACCAACGATATCTACACCCAGGAAGACGCGCAGTTTTTGGTACGCAACGAGGCCCTGGCACCGGAGCGGATCATAGGCGTGGAAACCGGCGGCTGCCCGCACACGGCGATCCGCGAGGACGCCTCGATCAACCTGGAGGCGGTGGACCAGCTCAATCGGCGCTTTCCCGGCCTGGATCTGATCATCGTCGAGTCCGGCGGCGACAACCTGTCGGCCACCTTCAGCCCGGAGCTATCGGACCTGACCCTCTACGTGATCGACGTGTCCGCCGGCGACAAGCTGCCGCGCAAGGGCGGCCCGGGCATCTGCAAGTCGGACCTGCTGGTGATCAACAAGATCGACCTGGCCCCCCTGGTCGGCGCCTCGCTGGAGGTGATGGAGCGCGACACCCTGAAGATGCGCGGCGACAAACCCTTCGTCTTCAGCAACCAGAAGATCGGCCAGGGTCTGCAGGAAATCATCGCCTTTATCGAGCGCCACGGCATGTTGACTGCCGCCTGAGCGTCAACCTCCCCTCTCCCGCCTGCGGGAGAGGGGCCGGGGGAGAGGGTCGCCTTTCCCTTGTCCACCACCTAAGGAGACAACCATGCATCTGCGCAAAGCCCTCTACGCCCTCGCCCTGTTCTGCACCCCTGGCCTGGCCTTCGCCCATGCCGGCCACGACCACGCCGGCGTGCTGGCCGGTCTGGTCCACCCGCTACTGGGCCTGGACCATCTGCTGGCCATGCTCGCCGTCGGCCTGTGGGCCGCGCAGCAATCCGGCGCGGCGCGCTGGGCGCTGCCGCTGAGCTTTGTCGCCAGCCTGCTGCTGGGCGGCCTGCTGGGTTTCAACGGCGTGCAGCTGGCGCTGGTGGAAAGCGGTATCGCCGCCTCGCTATTGGCCCTTGGCCTGCTGGTGGCGGTGGCCGTGCGCCTGCCGCTAGCGCTGTCCCTCGGCCTCACCGCGCTGTTCGCCCTCAGCCATGGCCTGGCCCACGCGCTGGAACTGCCGCTGCAGGCCAGCCCCTGGGGCTATTCTGCAGGCTTCGTGCTCGCCAGCGCCGCCCTGCATGCCAGCGGCTATGCCCTGGTGCGCCTGCTGCCAGCGGCCGCCGCGCCCCTGCTGCGCCTGGCGGGCGCCGCCACGGCGCTTAGCGGAGGCTGGCTACTGGCCGGCTAAGCGCGTATCCCCCGGGTGGTGGACCAGCCGCGCGGCGGCATGTCCAGCAAAAAACCTGCAACTGCGCAGGGCGAATAGGGCGGAGCCTTGTCCGCCCCCTCTCCAGGCTTGTCCGCAATAGTCTATTGCCTGTCGCCTTTCACCCCTCGCCCGGCGCAGCCTGCTTTGGCATAGTCGGCGCGCCTAACAGCCCACCCTTGCCCCGATGGAAACCACCATGCTGCGCCTCGCCCGCTTTCTGCTGATGCCCCTCGCACTGCTTGCCGTCACCCTGCTGGCCCTGGCCCAGACCAGCCGCCCGGCCAGCCAACCGGCGGTGCTCGCCGCCTTCGGCGAACAGCCCTTGGTCATCGCCCATCGCGGCGGCCGGGGGCTGTGGCCGGAGAACAGCCTGTTGGCCTTCCAGCGCGCCAGCGACCTGGGCGTGGACATGTTGGAGATGGACCTGCGCCTGTCCAGCGACGGCGAGCTGATGGTGATCCACGACCGCAAGCTGAACCGCACCACCGATGGCCAGGGCCCGGTCGCCGCGCTCAGCCGCGCGCAGTTGCAGGCGCTGGATGCGGGCTACCGCTGGAGCGCCGACGGTGGCCAGAGCTATCCCTATCGCGGCCAGGGCGTGCGCATCCCGACCCTCGCCGAGGTGCTCGAACGCTTCCCCGAGCAAGCCAAGGTGATAGAGATCAAGGTGCCGGATGTCGGCATGGAGGCGCAGCTGTGCGCGGCCCTGCAAGCGCACCGGCAGCTCGACCGGGTGATAGTCGGCAGCTTCTACGACCGCAGCCTGCAACTGTTCCGCGAACAGTGCCCGGGGGTGGCCACCTCGGCCGGCCCGGCCTCGGTGCGCCTGCTGGTGGCACTCAACTGGCTCGGCCTGGGCGGCCTGCTGTCGCCCTCCTACCAGGCGCTGCAGATTCCCGAGCGGCATGGCGACCTGCAGATCGCCAGCCCGCGCATGCTCCAGACCGCCCAGGAGCGCGGGCTTAACGTGCAGCTGTGGACCATCAACGAACAACCGAGCATGCGCCGCCTGTTCGACCTGGGCGCCCAGGCGCTGATCACCGACTACCCGGACCGCGCCCTGCAGGTGCTGGGGCGTTCGACCCGGATCGGCGCCCTGGAAACCGAATAGCCCACTGTACAAAAAATCACCGGGAGTGATTTTTGACGTCGCTCCGCGACGGCCCCGAAGGGGTGGCCGCCAGGGATGGCGGTGCACAAAAAACCACCAAGAGCCTTCAGGCCTTGCTAGCCATGGCCTGAACGCAGGCGTACGCAGCTTATCCACAGAACGCTCCACAGCAATCCGGGATAAGTCTCCAGCGCCCCTTCCCCATTCCTGACAAAGCCTTGAAATAGCTCGATTATTTCTTGACGCAGGGGTGCCGACATGCCGCCCAGGCCAGCGCCAAGCAACTGCTTAAAAACTGATCGACTGGCGTAACAGCACGGCATGCGGGGCCTCCAGCCAGGCATACCCGAGTTATCAACAGCTCTACCCACAATAGCCGTGGACAACTTCCCGGCTACCCCATCCGCCCCCGAATAACCAGACTAACTTGCTGTTTTAACGATAAAAAATTGCCTGATCAAAAAACACACAGGCCGTGCAAAAAGCCGCAGGACTAAGGCCGCAAGCGCCTGCACCCACCTTATCCACAGTTCGCTCCACAGTCTTTGTGCACAACTCCCTCCCTTCGCCTGACAGCTGTGCACAACCCCTGCCCGTGGCTATCGCACCAATCGAGACAATCAACAGGCCAGTTGCCCTCGGCGGGCGTAGCTTGGCCGACATCGACAACCGGAGACGCCCCATGGCCATTAATGAACTGTTACGCAGCCTGCTCGCCGCCTATGCCAGTGGAGCCGCTGGCCGCAGCCCCGAATAGTCCGCCGCGACGCCCAGCCCGCGACATGCCGCGCAACAAGAGTGGGCACGCCAGCTATGGTCGCGACCTGCGGACTCACGTATAAATCTGCCGAACCGCCGCCGGGCTGCTTCGGCGCCGGTTCCCTCCTGCATAAAGTTATGGAAATAGACAAGGAACCTTCCGCATGGCCGGCGCTAGCCTGTTAACCCTGCTCGATGACATCGCCACCGTACTCGACGACGTGGCGGTGATGACCAAAGTCGCGGCGAAGAAGACCGCCGGCGTACTGGGCGACGATCTGGCGCTGAATGCCCAGCAAGTCAGCGGCGTGCGCGCCGAGCGTGAGTTGCCGGTGGTGTTTGCGGTGGCCATGGGTTCGTTGAAGAACAAGCTGATTCTGGTGCCGGCCGCCCTGCTGATCAGCGCCTTCGCGCCCTGGGCGGTGACGCCGCTGCTGATGTTGGGCGGCGCCTTCCTCTGCTATGAGGGCTTCGAGAAGCTGGCGCACAAGTTCCTCCACAGCCCGGCCGAGGACCAGGCACAGCACGAGGAGTTGCTGCATGCGGTCGTCGATCCCCAGGTGGACATGCTGGCCTTCGAGAAGGACAAGATCAAAGGTGCGATCCGCACCGACTTTATCCTCTCCGCGGAAATCATCGCCATCACCCTGGGCACAGTGGCCGGCGCCAGCTTCACCCAGCAGGTGGTGGTGCTATCCGGCATCGCCCTGGTGATGACCGTCGGCGTCTACGGCCTGGTGGCCGGCATAGTCAAACTGGATGACGCCGGCCTGTACCTGAACCAACGCGGCGGCGCGGGCCTGTTCGGTCGCCTGCAACGGGCCCTAGGCCGCGGCCTGCTGCTGACCGCCCCGCACCTGATGAAGGGCCTGTCGATTCTCGGCACCGCGGCGATGTTTATGGTCGGCGGCGGCATCCTCACCCATGGCGTGCACGCCGCCCAGGAGTGGGTCGAGCAACTGGCGCAGAGCGTCGCGGCCAATAGCGGCCTGCTGGCCGCCTTGCTGCCGACCCTGGCCAATGCCTTGGTGGGCATCGCCGCCGGGGCTGTGGCCCTGCTGCTGGTCAGCCTGGCCACGCGCGCCTGGAAAGCCGTTAAAGGCTGACTGCAGAAGCATGGCTGCCGCCGCTGCGTATCCCCCACGCAGCGGCGACACAGCGGCAAAATCTCGCCCCCGGCCAGGCTCTGCAATCCAGGTAGCACCTAGGTTTAAAAACCAGGCCCATCCGCCACCAGCCCGTCAGGCCGAGTCAGCGCCCGCCTACGCAGAGCCGCGCGCATCCGTTACCATCGCCGCACCCTTGCGAAGAGATGCGGCATGTATATCTACCGATTGGTTCTGATCCTGGTGGTGGGGATCTACCTGTTCTCCCCGGCCATCATGGACTGGTGGATCGACCCCAATGGCGCCTGGTACCGGCCCTACCTGCTGTGGCTGATCCTTATAGTGGTGACCTTTATTCTTCAGAGCCAACGTGATGCTGACGAGCTTTAGCCTGAGCCAGCTGATCCTGATCAGCGCCGCCTACCTGCTGGTGCTGTTCGGCGTCGCCTGGATCAGCGAACACGGCTTGATCCCGCGCTGGGTCATCCGCCACCCGCTGACCTACACATTGTCGCTGGGCGTATATGCCAGCGCCTGGGCCTTCTACGGCACCGTGGGCCTGGCCTACCAATACGGTTACGGTTTTCTCGCCAGTTACCTGGGGGTATCCGGGGCCTTTCTGCTGGCGCCGGTGCTGCTCTACCCGATTCTGCGCATCACACGCACCTACCAGCTGTCGTCCCTGGCCGACCTGTTCGCCTTCCGCTTTCGCAGCACCTGGGCCGGCGCGCTGAGCACGGTGTTTATGCTGATCGGCGTGCTGCCGCTGCTGGCCCTGCAGATCCAGGCGGTGGCCGACTCCATCGGCATCCTCACCCGCGAGCCGGTGCAGGAACGGGTGGCCATGGCCTATTGCGGGCTGATCATCCTCTTCACCATCCTGTTCGGCGCCCGCCATATCGCCACCCGGGAGAAGCACGAGGGCCTGGTGTTCGCCATCGCCTTCGAGTCGATCGTCAAGCTCACCGCCATCAGCATCATCGGCCTCTATGCGCTGTATGGCGTATTCGACGGCCCGCAGGACCTGCAGCAGTGGCTGGTGCAGAACCAGGACTCCCTGACCAGCCTGCACACCCCGTTGCAGGAGGGCCCCTGGCGCACCCTGCTGCTGGTGTTCTTCGCCTCGGCCATCGTCATGCCGCACATGTACCACATGACCTTTACCGAGAACCTCAACCCACGCGCCATGGTCAGCGCCAGCTGGGGCCTGCCGCTGTTCCTGCTGCTGATGAGCCTGGCGGTGCCGCTGATTCTCTGGGCAGGGCTCAAGCTGGGTGCCACCACCAACCCGGAATACTTCACCCTGGGTGTGGGCATAGCGGTGAACAGCCAGACCCTGGCGCTGATCGCCTATGTCGGCGGTCTGTCGGCCTCCAGCGGGCTGATCATAGTCACCACCCTGGCGCTGTCGGGCATGGTGCTCAACCATGTGGTGCTGCCGCTGTACCAGCCGCCGTCCGAGGGCAATATCTACCGCTGGCTGAAGTGGACCCGCCGCGCGCTGATCCTGATGATCATCATGGCCGGCTACGGCTTCTACCTGCTGCTGGGCGCCGAGCAGGACCTGGCCAACCTGGGCATAGTCGCCTTCGTCGCCACCCTGCAGTTCCTCCCCGGCGTGCTGTCGGTGCTGTACTGGCCCACCGCCAACCGCCGCGGCTTTATCGCCGGTCTGCTGGCCGGCATCGGCGTCTGGGTGCTGAGCATGCTGTTGCCGATGATCGGCAATCTGCAGGGCTTCTACCTGCCCTGGTTCAACGTCATCTATGTGCTGGATGACAGCAGCTGGCACCTGGCGGCCATAGGCTCGCTGGCGGCCAACGTGCTGGTGTTCACCCTGGTCTCGCTGTTCAGCGAAGCCAGCGAGGAAGAAAAAAGCGCCGCCGAAGCCTGCGCCGTGGACAACGTGCGCCGCCCGCAACGGCGTGAACTGCTGGCCAGCTCGCCCCAGGAATTCGCCGCCCAACTGGCCAAGCCCCTGGGCGCCAAGACCGCGCAACGCGAGGTGGAACAGGCCCTGCGCGACCTCCACCTGCCCTTCGATGAACGCCGCCCCTATGCCCTGCGCCGTCTGCGCGACCGCCTCGAGGCCAACCTCTCAGGGTTGATGGGCCCCAGCGTGGCCCAGGACATAGTCGAGACCTTCCTGCCCTATAAGGTCGGCAGCGAAACCTATGTCACCGAGGACATCCACTTTATCGAGAGCCGCCTGGAGGACTACCACTCGCGCCTCACGGGCCTGGCCGCCGAGCTCGACACCCTGCGCCGCTACCACCGCCAGACCCTGCAGGAGCTGCCCATGGGCGTCTGCTCCCTGGCCAAGGATCAGGAGATCCTGATGTGGAACAAGGCCATGGAAGAGCTCACCGAGATTCCCGCGCAGCACGTGGTCGGCTCACGCCTGACCAGCCTGGGCGAACCCTGGCGCGGCCTGTTGCAGAACTTTATCGAGCTGCCCGACGAGCACCTGCACAAGCAGCGCCTGGCCCTGGACGGCCAGACCCGCTGGCTCAACCTGCACAAGGCGGCCATCGACGAACCCCTGGCGCCGGGCAGCAGCGGCCTGGTGCTGCTGGTCGAGGACCTCACCGAAACCCAGCTGCTGGAAGACAAGCTGGTGCACTCCGAGCGCCTGGCCAGCATCGGCCGCCTGGCCGCCGGGGTGGCCCACGAGATCGGCAACCCCATCACCGGCATCGCCTGCCTGGCGCAGAACCTGCGCGAGGAACGCGAAGGCGACGGCGAGCTGACCGAGATCAGCGAGCAGATCATCGAGCAGACCAAACGCGTATCGCGCATCGTCCAGTCACTGATGAGCTTCGCCCATTCCGGCAGCCACCAGAACAGCGAAGAGCCGGTGTGCCTGGCCGACGTGGCGCGCGATGCCATCGCCCTGCTGGCGCTCAACCGGCGCAGCCACGAGGTGCAGTTCTTCAACCTGTGCGACCCCGAACACTGGGCCTGCGGCGACTCGCAGCGCCTGGCCCAGGTGCTGATCAACCTGCTGTCCAACGCCCGCGACGCCTCCCCGCCCGGGGCGGCGATCCGGGTCAAGAGCGAGGCCTTCGAACACACCGTCGACCTGATAGTCGAGGACGAAGGCAGCGGCATTCCCAAGGCCATCATCGATCGCCTGTTCGAACCCTTCTTCACCACCAAGGACCCGGGCAAGGGTACGGGTCTGGGCCTTGCACTGGTCTATTCGATCGTGGAAGAGCATTATGGACAGATAACAATCGACAGCCCGGCCGACCCCGAGCAACAGCGTGGCACCCGCATCCGGGTCAGCCTGCCGCGGCATGTCGAGGCGACGTCCATAGCGACTTAAACCAGCTACTAGAGAAGCCACCCGCGAGGTCGAGACGACCCCGCTCAGGGCTTCCGAGACCGTCGAGAGACCGAATTAATGCCTCATATTTTGATCGTCGAAGACGAAACCATTATCCGCTCTGCCTTGCGCCGCCTACTCGAACGCAACCAGTACCAGGTCAGCGAGGCCGGCTCGGTACAGGAAGCCCAGGAACGCTTCAGCATTCCCAGCTTCGACCTGATCGTCAGCGACCTGCGCCTGCCGGGCGCTCCCGGCACCGAGCTGATCAAGCTGGCCCAGGGCGCCCCGGTGTTGATCATGACCAGCTACGCCAGCCTGCGTTCGGCGGTCGACTCGATGAAGATGGGCGCGGTGGACTACATCGCCAAACCCTTCGACCATGACGAAATGTTGCAGGCCGTGGCACGCATCCTGCGCGATCACCAGCAGGCCAAAAACGCCCCCAGTGAACGCCCGGCCAGCGGCCGCGGCGCCGCGGAAAAGGTCGTCGACAACAGCAACGGCGAGATCGGCATCATCGGTTCCTGCGCGGCCATGCAGGAGATGTACAGCAAGATCCGCAAGGTCGCGCCGACCGACTCCAACGTGCTGATCCAGGGCGAGTCCGGCACCGGCAAGGAGCTGGTGG
>Ga0209343_10009645_pt1 | contig 11074 bp, 8 predicted proteins | sample RifCSPlowO2_02_FD_184026 | JGI IMG/M metagenome (GOLD analysis project Ga0209343, IMG submission 184026) | Groundwater microbial communities from Rifle, Colorado - Rifle CSP2_plank lowO2_0.2 (SPAdes) (version 2) | ecosystem: Environmental > Aquatic > Deep subsurface > Groundwater | place: Rifle... | reverse complement strand
CCGCGCAGCTCAAGAACCTGCTGAAAAAGGGCATCCTCGGGCGCATCTACGCGCACCTGCTCTCGCTGGAGAACTTCGCGCGGCTGCTCGACCGCCGCGTGGCGCGCGCGGCCTGAGGGACTGAGCGCCTCAGGGCACCCTGGCCTCGACGATGCGGCTCCAGTCGATGATCCTGCCGTCGGGCTTGCCGTCCGATCCGACGAGGTGGCGCCGCGCGAGCTCCTTCGCGTCGACGTCCTCGACGAGCTGCAGCCGGTGGCGCTTGACGAACGCCGCCGCTTGGCGCGGCGTCCAGCCGCTCACGTAGGGTTCCCCGGCCACGGCGACGGCGATCGCGATCGACCCGGCGCCGTACAGGCCCTCGTAGCGTCCCTCGATCACCCGGCGCAGGACGTAGTCGTACACGACGCGGCTTCCGGAGCCGGACCGGCTGCGGATGAAGCGGAAGGTCGCGTCGTTGCCGGCGTCGCTCACGTACATGACGACCCCCTCGAGGATGAAGAACGTCCTTTGCGCGGGGTCGTAGCCCTGGCCGAGGAGCACGTCCTCGAGCTTCTGCGTGTTGAAGTCGATCGGCGCGTAGCGCACGTAGGCCGGCACCGCGCCGTACAGCTCGGCGAGCCGTTTCTGCTTCGCCTCGATCGTCGCCGGCAGATCGACCTCGAAAAACCGCAGCTGCGGGTGGCTCGCGCGGAAGCGGTAGGCGCGGCTGTCGAATCCGGCCCCGAGCACCACCACCTGCGTGGCACCCTCCTCCGCCGCGCGCCTGAGCGCGGCATCAATGTAGTGCGTGCGCGCATTAACGAAGAAATACGGCGCGTAGGTCTCCCCGCTGTTGTCGATGAACGGCCGCGCGCTCGCGTAGTCGCGCGGCAGCACCATCCGGCTGCGGCACAGCTTGGCCGCGAGGTCGTCCGGATTCCTCAGCTTGGGGTCAGGGTGCTGCGCCGCGATCGCCCGGTAGGCGCACACGGCTTCGGCGGTGGTCGAAACCTCCCCCGGCTTGACGGCGAGCGCGGTTTGCGCGGCCCAGCACGACGCCGCCACGGCGATCAGCCAACCGCGCAGACTCGCCCTTATTCGATCCCCTTTCCGGATGTCGCTGCGGGTAGCGGGCCTCATCCTCCTCGGGCGCATGCCAGTAATTGTAGTGGGCCGGGTTGGATTCGAACCAACGACCAAAGGATTATGAGTTGAAGTCTTGAATCCAAATTGAAGCGTTCATGGCCCGCCCTCAACCGCCAATACGTGCCAGCGCCCGCCAACGACGGCACGTTCTCGTCACGCTCCGTCTTCAGTGAGAATCTCTAGCCAGGTCGCGCAGTATCGCCTTTCCCGTGAGCGTGTCGCCGGCGAGATAGGCGGTGATCGCCTCGGTGAAGAGCGCCTGTCGGAATTTCGGATCGCGCTGTGCGCGCGCCGCTAGGGTCAGTCTGAAATCGCGGCTTACTGTGCTTCCGCCGTGCCTACCACGGCGGTTACGCAGCACGTTTCACCGTCAACTCGACCCGCATGCCGGCGTGGCCAAGCATGTTGACCAGCGCATCGAGGCTGAACTTGTCGATCTTGCCGCGCAGCAAATCGTTGAGGCGCGGTTGCGTGACGCCGAGCGCGCGCGCCGCTTCGGTCTGGGTCATGCCGCCGCGCTTCACGAATCGTTCCACACGCGTCATCAATTCCGAGCGCAACACGAGGTTCTGCGCCTCGTCGGGCGAAAATCCGATGTCCCGAAAAACATTCCCGCTGCCACGTTCCATCCTCAAGCGTTCCGTCATTTCTTCTTCCTTTCGTTCACCAGCGCCCTGAACCGTGCCCGGGCAAGGTCAATGTCCGGCTTCGGCGTCTTGCGCGCCTTTTTCTCGAAGGCGTGAAGCACGTAGATCGCCTCGGAGAACTTGGCCACATAAATGAGCCGGAAAGCCCGGCCTTCGCGGACCCGAATCTCGCTTACCCCGATACCTATCGATGGCATCGCTTTCCAGTCATCGGGCTCCAGGCTATCTTGAACCCGGGCAAGCTGCCGGCCGATACGCTGGCGGGCGACTTGCGGAAAGTCTCTCACCGACTGCCGGCTGTCACCGAGCCACGTTACGGCCTTCATGGGAAATTATATTGAAATGGATATAGTCGTCAAGGCCGATGGCAAATCATGGTGGGCCGGGTTGGATTCGAACCAACGACCAAGGGATTATGAGTTGAAGTCTGTTCTCTGAATAGTTGTTCTACGGCCCGCCCTCACTCGCCAAGGCACGCCAACGCCCGCCTAGGCCGTCATGTTTTGGTCACGTTTTACACTGCCGCCATGGATTCCATGATCGCCGCCGCCGCGCGGGCGCTCGCGGCCGGCGACGCGCTCGGCGCCCTCAATCGGGTGGCCTTGCGCGATGACGCGCCGGCCCTCGCCTTACGCGGCATCGCCATGGCCCAGTTGGGCGAGCATTCGCGCTCGCGCAAGCTGCTGCGGCGTGCGGCCCGAGCCTTCGGGGCGCACGAGGAGCTGGCCCGGGCGCGCTGCGTCGTCGCCGATGCCGAAGTGGCGCTCGCAATGCGCGACCTCGGCGGATTCCCGCGGTCGCTCGCCGCGGCGGTAGCCACGCTCGAGGCGCACGGCGATCGAGCCAACGCCCTGCACGCGCGCCTGACCGTGGCGCGCCGCCAGCTGCTGCTCGGTCGCCTCGACGATGCGGCAGCGGCATTGGACCGGCTGGACCTGCGCGGCATGCCCCCGCTGCTCGTCGCGGTCGCCGAGCTCACCGCTGCGGAGCTGGCACTACGTTCGCTGCAGACAGCCCGAGCTCGAGCGGCGCTGGCGCGGGGGGAAAGGGCGGCTGCGCTTGCACGCGTGCCGGCGCTCCAGGCCGAGGTGGCCGAGGCGCGCGCGGCCCTCGAGCGTCCAGCCGGTCGACGCCTCACTCCGGGCGGAGAGCAGGCGCTTCGCCTCGATGAAGTCGAGGCGCTGATGGGCCCCGGCGCACTGGTGATCGATGCCTGCCGCCGCGGCTTGCGTGCCGGCGCTCTTTGGATTCCATTGGCGCGCCGGCCGGTGCTTTTCGAGCTGGCGAAGGCGCTCGCCGAGGCTTGGCCGGGTGACGTCGCCCGCGAAACCTTGATCGCGCGAGCCTTCCGCGCGCGCCGCCAGGACGAATCCCACCGGGCGCGCCTCAGGGTGGAGCTCGGCCGCCTACGGGCACTCGCCGCCGAGCTGGCGAGCATTGACGCCACCGAACGAGGTTTCGCGCTCGCGCCGCGTGGTGGCCGGGAGCTCATTGTGCTGGCCCCGCCCATCGACGGCGCGCAGGCGTCCGTGGTGGCGCTGCTCTCCGATGGCACGGCCTGGTCGACTTCGGCCCTGGCGCTGGCTCTCCGCGCCAGCCAGCGCACGGTGCAGCGCGCGCTCTCCGAGCTGGTCACGGCCGGGCGGGTGCGCTCCATCGGACTCGGGCGTGCACGGCGCTGGCTCTCCCCGCCGCTCGCAGGATTCACGACGAATTTGTTACTCCCACCTCCGCTGCCGCCCGGGTAGATTGGCCTCGAGGGCGCCGATGACAGGCGCCAAACGAGGAGCCAGTCGATGAGCGGCAAGACGAGCAAGGCGAGCACCCTGGTACGCACGAGCGCGGCCGAAATCGTGCGCGAGTACGGTCCGTTCCCCGGAGTCGAGAAGATCCACGGTGTAACCTACGACGGCAAGAACGTCTGGGTCGCCGTCGGCGCCAACCTGATCGCGATCGATCCGAAGAGCGGCGCGACGACGCGCACGCTGCCTCGCGCGGGCGACGCCGGCACCGCCTTCGACGGCAAGCACCTCTACCAGATCGCCGAGGCGCGCATCGACAAGATCGATCCCGCCACTGGCGACGTCGTGCATTCGATCCCGGCGCCGGGGCAGGGAAAGGACTCGGGGATGGCGTGGGCCGACGGCAGCCTCTGGGTCGGGCAGTACCGCGACCGCAAGATCCACCAGGTCGATCCCGAGACCGGCAAGGTCCTGCGCACGATCGAGTCCAATCGCTTCGTCACCGGTGTGACCTGGGTCGACGGCGAGCTCTGGCATGGCACGTGGGAAGGCGACGAAAGCGACATCCGCCGCATCGACTCCGACAGCGGCGCCGTGCTCGAGCGGCTGCAGATGCCGCCGGACATCGGAGTAAGCGGCCTCGAGTCCGACGGCGCGGACCTCTTCTATGCCGGCGGCGGCGCGAGCGGGAAGCTTCGCGCCGTGCGCCGCCCGAAACGCTAACCCAGGAGACCCTGATGAACGCACGAGTTGCCGAACTGAAAACGCCGCAGCATCCGGTCGTGTCGCCGGATCAGTGGCTTGCCCAACGCAAGGCCCTGCTCGCCCGCGAACGCGAGCTCACGCACCTTCGCGACCAGGTCGCCCGCGAGCGCCGCGCGCTCCCGTGGGTGCGCGTCGAGAAGGACTACGTCTTCGATACCCCCGAGGGCGCGCACAAGCTCGCCGACCTCTTCGAAGGCCGCCGCCAGCTCCTCGTCCAGCACTTCATGCTCGGCCCGGGGTGGAAGGAGGGCTGCCCCAGCTGCTCCTACATGGCCGACCACACCGATGGCTTGACGATCCACCTCGAGCATCGCGACGTCACGTTCGTGGCCATCTCGCGTGCGCCGCTCGCCGAGATCGAAAAATTCAAGCGCCGCATGGGCTGGAAGTTCAAGTGGGTCTCCTCCCACGGCAGCGACTTCAACTTCGACTTCGGCGTGAGCTTCACGCCCGAAGAGAAGAAGAAGGACGAGGTCACCTACAACTACACGAAGCAGCCGTACGAGTGGGACGAGCTGCCCGGCATCAGCGTGTTCACCAAGGACGAGGCGGGCGAGGTCTTCCATACCTACTCGACCTACCGGCGCGGCGTCGAGGCGATGATGGGCACGTACAGCCTGCTCGATCTCACGCCCAAGGGCCGCCACGAGAGCGACGGGCCCATGGCGTGGGTGCGCCACCACGACCGCTACGAGCCGGCGCCCGCGCCGAAAGCCGGTCCCGCAGGCGATTCTTGCTGCCACTCGTACGGGTGACGCGATGAAGCGCCGGTGGTTGTGGCTCGCTGGGCCGATTGTCGCAGGGCACGTCACGTGTCTCGCACTCCCGGCTACCACCGTGGCGCTCGGCGTGCCGCTCCTTATGCCGATCTGCGGTCCAGCGAACCTGGAATGGCTCGCGTGGAACGTCCGAGTTTGGCTAAGTCTTTGACAACATTAGTGGGCGGGGTTGGAATCGAACCAACGACCATGAGTTGAAATGGAATTCGATGAGCCTAGCGAGCGCATATGCACTTCTACGAGTTGTCCGCGCGTGGTCGTAGCCAAGTTTGCACTTGATTCTTCACCGTTTGATTGAGCCACGACGCCAGCTCCAGCCATCGAACCTAGAACCAACGCGGGGCACAACAGTGCCGGCGGCTGTTCACATCGCTGGGGAGGGCGCTCGAACCGCTAGTACAAGCTAGGTAAATTCTGTAGTCTTCGGTCAAACAAAGATCAATGGCGCGCGACAATGCCGAGATTTCCTGCCGATGACCTATCCCAACCTGCCGAAGGCGCCCATCGTCGAAGGGCTCATCCAGTTTCAGGTCAGGCAAAGCCAAGGGATGAATGTTGAGACCACCAAGCATTTCGCGGACAAGCTGGTAGATCGATACAGGATGGCGGGCGAGCTTCGCGACTTTCGCGCTCAGTTGGTGGTCAAGCAGCACCCCAAAGATGAGATCTCTGCTCCGCCGCAGCCAATTCCAATGAGGCATCTTGGCTATCGGCTCGAGCGCCAAGACCCGCCTTTTATCGTCCATGTTACGGTTGGTGAACTTTTGGTGAGCCGGTTGAAGCCCTACCCCAAGTGGGAAGACCTGCAATCGGAGATGGAGCACCTCTGGAAGATCTATTGTGACGTCTGCAATCCGGAGGCTGTAACACGAGTGGCGACTCGGTTTATCAATCAGCTTGAATTGCCGATAGACAACCTAGATCTTGAGGACTATCTCACGTCCCCTCCATCCATCCCGAAGAAGCTGCCACAGTCCTTCGAGGAGTTTCTGACGAGAATCGTAATTCCCCATGACGAGACGGGGGCGCATATCGCCCTCTCACTTGCGACTGGAATCCCGGTCCCGGGCGGGAAAACCCTCCCGATAATGCTCGATATCGACGTTTTCAAAGCGAACTTGGATCTTCCAGTAAGATCAGACGAGATATGGACGCTTCTAGCTAGAATGCGCGACATAAAGAACGAGAGCTTCTTCGGCAGCGTTACCGAAAAAGGGTTAAAGTTATTCCTATGAGTGTCCTCGCGATCCGTCAACCGCAGACTCCGTGGTTTTTCGATAGCACTACGCCTGGAGCGAGTGAGGCGGCGCGCAGGATCCCTACGAAGCACAGCGAATACTTGGCTGGATTTGCCGGCGGTTCTGCGACTGGTGCGGAAAGAATTGGAAATCCCGCACAAACCATTTTTGAGGTTCAGGTCGCTGGCGCGAAAGATGATTGGGACGGCAACGATGCAGCTGCTATCCCTTTCGAGGCCGCGCTTCAAGCAGAACGACTGTTGCTCTGCTTGCCTTCGGACATACCGGTTCCCGATATTTTTGGTGATCCTACTGGCGCCATCTGTTTCCAGTGGTATCGGAAGCCTAAGCATCGCTTGGTGCTGAGTATCTATCCGAACGGAATCGTAGAATTTGCTGGCTTGCTGGGGGACGACGAAATCTATGGCTCGGCGCGCATGGGACGTGGCTTGCCAAGAACTATCCGCCATCATCTACGGGAGCTTTTTGCGGAGGAGGCTCAGGCCAAGCTTTGATCGTCCGACCTGGGAACGAGTAACCGCGTACCTGTTCCATTCAAACCAGTTCAACGTCACGAAGCGAATCGTTTATTGGACTGCTTTTAGTCCTTCCGTCAGAAATAAAACAAAGTCAGTCTACTGGATTTCTCGGCTGATCGAGCACTTCGTTTGGTCAATCGGCCAGCGTCACGTCGCACCCTTTCGCGGTCATATCAAAGGCAGAGCCGACGTGAGGACTTCATGTGTCTACGGCATCAAGGGGTTGTCTGTAGCACTCACAAGTAAACCCCATCCTCGGCATGCGGACATCGTGGGGTGGCACGCCGATAAGCCAGCCTGGCGTCTTCAGGCAGAGAAGCTAGCCGACGACGCGAAGCTCATTCTGGCTCCGTCCGCGATTAAGGTTGCAAGCCAGGACATTCAGAACGACGAAGCTCGATTGCGGGTTTCTCGCTTCGTATTGACGGCGCTGTTTCTCGCCGCTGTCGCGGCGACGGCGGTCGCGCTTTAGAGTGGGCCGGGTTGGATTCGAACCAACGACCAAGGGATTATGAGTCCCCTGCTCTGACCGGCTGAGCTACCGGCCCACGGGGAAATGGTAGCGCCGAAACGGAAAGGGCCGCGAGAGCGGCCCTTTTCCTACTAGCCTTCCTGATCCAGGAAGCTCTTCAACCGTTCAGACCGCGACGGGTGGCGCAGCTTGCGCAGCGCCTTGGCCTCGATCTGGCGGATGCGCTCGCGCGTGACGTCGAACTGCTTGCCGACCTCCTCCAGCGTGTGGTCGGTCGACATCTCGATGCCGAAGCGCATGCGCAGCACCTTCGCCTCGCGCGGCGTGAGCGTGTCCAGCACTTCCTTGGTCACGTCGCGCAGCGAGCCGTAGACCGCCGCGTCCGCGGGCGCCATGGTGGACTGGTCCTCGATGAAATCGCCGAGGTGCGAGTCGTCGTCGTCGCCGATCGGCGTCTCCATCGAGATCGGCTCCTTGGAGATCTTGAGGATCTTGCGGATCTTCTCCTCCGGCATCTCCATGCGCTGCGCGAGCGTCGCCGGATCGGGCTCCTGCCCCGTCTCCTGCAGGATCTGGCGCGAGATGCGGTTCATCTTGTTGATGGTCTCGATCATGTGCACCGGGATGCGGATCGTGCGGGCCTGATCCGCAATGGAGCGCGTGATCGCCTGCCGGATCCACCACGTGGCGTAGGTCGAGAACTTGTAGCCGCGGCGGTACTCGAACTTGTCCACCGCCTTCATCAGGCCGATGTTGCCTTCCTGGATGAGATCCAGGAACTGCAGCCCCCGGTTGGTGTACTTCTTCGCGATCGAGATCACCAGGCGCAGGTTCGCCTCGGTCATCTCGCGCTTGGCGCGGCGCGCCTTGGCCTCGCCCGTCGACATCTGCTTGTTGATTTCCTTCAGGTCCCGGATCGGGATGCCGATCTTCTGCTGCACCGCCTGGATCTTTCCGAGGAGCTCGAGCACCGCGGGCTCGAGGCGCACCAGCGCCTCGCTCCAGGGATTGCCGGCGTTGATCTCCATGGTGAGCCAGCGCTTCGACCCTTCCGTGCCGGCGAAGACCTTGATGAAGTGCTGGCGCGGCATCTGCGCCTTGTAGACGCAGATGTTGTGGATCTCGCGCTCGTGCGAGCGGATCTCGTCGACGAGGCTGCGGACGCTGTCGCACAGCCGCTCGACGGTGCGCGCGGTGAAGCGGATGGCCATCAGTTCCGCGCCGATATGGTCGCGCACCCTCAGGTAGTCCTTGTCCTTCGAGCCCTTCGTCTCGAGCACCCGCGCCAGCCTGTCGTAGAGCCGCCGGATGCGCGCGAACTTCTCCAGCGCCTCGGTCCGCAGCTGCAGCAGGCTCGCCGACTGCGCCGCCGCCTCTTCCTCCTCGGACATCTCCTCTTCCTCGATCGCCTCCTCCTCCTCGGGGGCTTCCGCCTTCTTCGGGTCGAAGTCGTCCTTGGCGTTCGCGTCGATCAGGCCGTCGACCACCTCGTCGATCCGGCTCTCGTCCTTCTCGACCCGCGCGGCGAGGTCGAGGATCTCCTGCACCGTGGTCGGGCATGCCGAGATCGCCTGGACCATGTGTCGCAGTCCCTCCTCGATGCGCTTCGCGATCTCGATCTCGCCTTCGCGCGTGAGCAGCTCCACCGACCCCATCTCGCGCATGTACATGCGCACCGGGTCGGTGGTGCGGCCGAACTCCGAGTCCACCGTCGAGAGCGCGGCTTCCGCCTGCTCTTCGACATCCTCGTCGGGCGAGGCGACCGGCGCCTGCTCGGCGATCAGCAGCGTCTCCTGGTCGGGCGCCTGGTCGTAGACCTGGATGCCCATGTCGCCGAAGGTCGAGATGATCGCCTCGATCTGCTCGGCGTCGACCAGGTCGTCGGGCAGGTGGTCGTTGATCTCCGAGTACGTGAGGAAGCCGCGGTCCTTGCCGAGCTTGATCAGGTTCTTGAGCCGCGTGCGCCGGGTCTCGGCGTCCTCCTTGGGCAATTCCTTGGTGGCGAGCAGCCACTCTTCCTTGCGGCCCTTCCTGCCCGGGCGGCCGCCCTTGGATTTCTTCAGGCCCTCGTTGACCCTCGCCTCGAGGAGCTCAAGCGCCTGCTTCGCGCTCTTGATCGTCGGCTTGCCCTTCTTCGCCGCGGGCTTCGAGGGGGCGGCGGCCTTCGCCTGCGGAGCCGGGACCTTCCTGCGGGCGAGCGGGCGCTTCGCGGGCGCGGGCTTGCGATGCGCCCGGGAGGCCCGGGCAGGCTTCTTCGCGACGTGGCGCCGCTTGGTCCCGCGCCGCAGCAACTTCCGCCGCAGCAACTTCTTGACTGCCTTGGTTTTTTTCTTGGCCGCGCGGGCCTTCTTGGGCTTGGGTCTACGCTTGTCCTTGGCCATTCTCGCCTCGCGAAGACGGATCTTCGGAAAAACCGCGCATTATATGCCAGCGCGCCCTTCGCTGCGACCCCGCTTCAATTCCTCGAACTCCTTCAGCATGCGCGTGTAGGCGGTGAGCTCCTCCCGCCCGGCCTCGCCGCGCTCCACGCGCTTCCTGAGCGCCTCGAGATTCTCGCCGGTGCGTTTGACCCGCAAGCCGTGCAGACAGTTCGCGATCTCCGCGTCGGCCTCGTCTTCCGAGAGGCGCAGGTCGAGCAGCGAGCGCTGCGCGTCGAACAGCAGCTCGGCGTGCGGCGTGCCCGAGAACTTCTCGATCAGCATCGCGTGCTCGAGCCGCTCCGCGAGCGGCGCCGTGCGGCACCATTCGGCGAGCGCCGAGAGCGCGGCCGACTCCGGCAGCCCCGGCTCGGCGAGCGACAGATCGATCTCCGGCGCGCGCTGCGGCCTGAGCAGCAGGTAGCGAAGCAGCTTCCACTCGAGGTTGCTCGTCGTCGGCGCGACCGCCTTCGCCGGCGCGGGTCGCGCGTAGCGGGACGCGGCGTTGCGCAGCTCGAGCAGCCGCTCGGCCTCGTCCTGCGAGACGCGCGAGAGATCGGCGACCTCCTTCACCAGCTGCAGCCTCAGCCCCGGAGCGGCGATCGTCTGCAGGTGCGGTTTCGCGGTGGTCAGAAACTTGGAACGCCCCTCGGCGGTGGACAGGTCGGCCGCGGCACGCAGCTCGCCCAGCAGGAAACCGGAGAGCGTCTGCGCCTCGCGCGCCAGGCGCTCGAGCGCCTCCTTGCCGTGGCTGCGCACATAGCTGTCCGGGTCTTCGCCCTCTGGAAGGAAGAGAAACCGGATCGGCTTGGCGTCGTCCGCGAGCGCAAGGCTCGTCTCGAGCGCGCGCCAGGCGGCCTTGCGGCCGGCGGCATCCCCGTCGAAGCAGAACACGAGCTCGTCGGCAAGGCGCAGGAGCTTGGCCACGTGCACCGGCGTGGTCGCGGTGCCTAGCGTCGCGACCGCGTAGCCGACGCCGAACTGCGCCAGCGCGACCGCGTCCATGTAGCCTTCGACGACGAGCACGCGGTTCGCCGCGCGCATCGCCTCGCGCGCCTGCGGAAGGCCGTAGAGCTCGCGCCCTTTCTCGAAGAGCGGCGTCTCGGGCGAGTTCAGGTACTTCGGCTCCCCGTCCCCCAGCACCCGGCCGCCGAACCCGATTACCGCGCCGCGCGCGCTGAGGATCGGAAACATCACCCGGTCGCGGAAGCGGTCGTAGCGCTTGCCCTCGTTCTCGATCACCAGGCCGCATTCGACCAGCGAGGGATCCGAGTACTCCGGGAAGACACCGTTCAGCCCCTGCCAGTCGTCGGGGGCGTAGCCGATGCGAAAGCGTGCCGCGATTTC
>Ga0209343_10009643_pt1 | contig 11074 bp, 5 predicted proteins | sample RifCSPlowO2_02_FD_184026 | JGI IMG/M metagenome (GOLD analysis project Ga0209343, IMG submission 184026) | Groundwater microbial communities from Rifle, Colorado - Rifle CSP2_plank lowO2_0.2 (SPAdes) (version 2) | ecosystem: Environmental > Aquatic > Deep subsurface > Groundwater | place: Rifle... | reverse complement strand
AGCGTCGTTGAAGAGGCGGAGTTATTCGCCTCTTCCGCTTCGGCGAGTGTTTATTCTGAAGAAAAATGGCAAGACAAGGCCGCTCGGTATACCCGTGATGAAATGCCGCGCCATGCAAGCTGTACACTTGCTGGCGTTGGAACCCATCGCGGAGACCACCGCCGATCTGCATTCGTATGGATTCAGACCGGAGCGCTCAACTGCCGATGCCAGGGAACAATGCTTCATTGTTCTTGCTCGGGGTGCAAGTGCGCATTGGGTGCTGGAGGCCGACATCCAAAGCTGTTTCGACAAAATCAGTCATGACTGGATGATCGCCAAACTCCCCACGGACAAGGCGATTCTAAAGAAGTGGCTCAAGGCGGGATTCGTGTATCAAAACGAACTCTTCCCCACCGATGCCGGCACCCCGCAAGGGGGCATTATTTCGCCGGTGGCGGCCAACATGACATTGGATGGCCTGGAGGCGATGCTTGCGCAGAAATTCCCGCAGGCAAAGAGAACGGGTCTGAAAATGCACATGGTGCGTTACGCGGACGACTTCATCATTACCGGCAATTCGAAAGAGTGGCTGGAGCAAGAGGTCAAGCCTGCGCTGGTTGAATTTATGGCCGAACGCGGGCTAGTCCTATCGCCGGAGAAGACCAAAGTAACGCATATCGAGGAGGGGTTTGATTTCCTCGGATGGAACATTCGCAAGTACAATGGCAAGCTGTTGACCAAGCCCTCGGCTGCGAACCTCAAAGCACATCTTGAGAAAATCCGCGAAATCATCAAGGCCAACAAGTCGGCTAAACAGGCCAATCTGGTAAGACAGCTCAATCCGGTTCTACGAGGATGGGCGAATTACCATAGCCATGTCGTCGCCAAGGAAACCTTTGCTCGGGTTGATCACTATGTCTGGTCAATGCTATGGCGATGGGCGGTAAGAAGGCACCCCAATAAAGGCGTTGGATGGGTCAAGGCAAAATACTTCAAGACCCGAGGCACCCGCAATTGGACATTTGCCGCCACAGTACAACAAGAAGATGGAACGCGACGAGATCATATCCTGCTGCGCGAATCGGATACGCCAATACATCGGCATATCAAGATTAAAGCCGACGCCAATCCGCATGACCCAAACTGGGGGCCGTATTTCGAGTCCCGATGGGGCAAGAAAATGCTGCGCTCGTCGAGGGATCGCGGGAAACTTTACCGCGTCTGGCGAAGGCAAGATGGCCTGTGTGCTAGCTGTCAGGCGTCAATCACAAAGAGCACCCCTTGGGATGTTCGCCGTATTGTGAAAAAAACGCAGGGCGGGTCGGATGCAGCAAGCAATCTCCAAATGCACCACCTCAATTGCCGTAGGAATCAGCATCAAGCCCCAAACGCAGTGGTGTAACCGGGTGTCGAAAGATGCCTTTGTAGAGGCTTGAGCCGTGTGCGTCGAAAGAAGCACGCACGGTTCTTAGGGGGCCGGGCGCGGGCAACCGCGTCCGGCTACCCGACTTGTAATAATCGTCCAGATAGAGGATAGCTAATTCATGCCGCGCTGGCGCAATGACGGCGCCACTTGCGGGTCGAAAGACGGCCACCTGTGCATCGCTTGCGGGCCTGCTCCGTCGGAACGCGCGTAGCGCCATTGCAGAAGCGCCGGGTCCGATCAATGCATAGGCTAGCGCGCGGCGTCATCGAAGCGGGGTGACACCGTTCAATTCGCAATCGAGCACCGCGCCTCGCAGTGCATCGATCGCCTGCAGGCGCGGAAAGCTCTTGCGGTAGACGAGCACGACGCGCCGTCTCGGAACCGGGCGTGTGAACGGAACATAGGCGAGCAGGCTGTCGCGCGGCGTTTTCGCGGGCACCGACGAGGAGGGCAGCACCGTGAGGCCGATGCCGGAAGCGACCATCTGGCGGATGGTTTCGAGCGACGAGCCTTCGAAGCTCTGCTGCATGCCGTCGCCGGCGGCCTGGAAGCGCCCCAGTTCCGGACAGACCTCGATGACATGGTCGCGAAAGCAGTGGCCCGCCCCGAGCAGCACCATGGTTTCGCGCTTCAATTCGTCCGGGGCGATCGACTTGCGCGTCGCCCAGCGGTGCGCGCGCGGTACCGCGACCACGAACGGCTCGTCGTAGAGCGGCGGGATCGCGAACCCGGGCTCCTCGAAGGGCAGCGCCAGCACAGCCGCATCGACCTCGCCCTGCTTGAGGCGTTCGCGCAGCACGTGCGTGTAATTCTCCTGCAGCACGAGCGGCATCCGCGGCGCGCGCTTGTGCAGGATCTTTACCAACTGCGGCAGCAGATAGGGCGCGACGGTGTAGATCATGCCGAGCTTGAGCGGACCCGCGAGCGGATCCTTGCCCGCCTTCGCGATCTCCTTGATGACCTGTGCCTGTTCGATCACACGCTGAGCCTGCTCGACGATGCGAGCGCCCATCGGAGTCGGCGTCACCTCGCCGGTACCGCGCTCGAACAGCGTGACGCCGAGTTCTTCCTCGAGCTTCTTGAGCGCCACCGAGAGCGTCGGCTGCGAGACGAAACAGGATTCGGCGGCGCGTCCGAAGTGCCTTTCGCGTGCCACCGCGACGATGTAGCGCAATTCGGTGAGCGTCATGGCTTGGGGCCCTCGCTCATGCGGCCTTCTTCTTTCCCAGTACCGGCCTGAGGTACTGGCCCGTATAGCTTGCCTCGGTCGCCGCGATGTCCTCGGGCGTGCCCTGCGCGATGACGCGCCCGCCGCCGTCCCCGCCTTCGGGTCCGAGGTCGATGATCCAGTCGGCCGTCTTGATGACATCCAGGTTGTGCTCGATCACCACCACGGTGTTGCCGTGGTCGCGCAGCCGGTGCAGCACCGACAGCAGCAGGTCGATGTCCTGAAAATGCAGTCCGGTGGTCGGCTCGTCCAGGAAATACAGCGTACGGCCGGTGTCGCGCTTGGACAGTTCCAGCGACAGCTTCACGCGCTGCGCCTCGCCGCCGGAGAGCGTGGTCGCCGACTGGCCGAGCTGGATGTATCCCAGGCCGACGTCCAGCATGGTCCGGAGTTTCTTCTCGACCGCCGGAACGTTGCGGAAGAATTCGTGCGCCTGCTCCACCGTCATCATCAGCACGTCGTGGATGCTCTTCCCCTTGTAATGGATTTCCAGCGTCTCGCGGTTGTAGCGCCGCCCATGGCACACGTCGCACGGCACGTAGACGTCGGGCAGGAAATGCATCTCGACCTTGATCAGGCCATCGCCCTGACACGCCTCGCAGCGGCCGCCCTTGACGTTGAACGAGAAACGCCCGGGGCCGTAACCGCGCTCGCGCGCCGGCGGCACGCCGGCGAACAAATCGCGCACCGGTGTGAAAAGCCCCGCATAGGTTGCGGGATTGGAGCGCGGCGTCCTGCCGATGGGGCTCTGGTCGACGTTGATCACCTTGTCGAAGTGCTCCAGCCCCGTGATCGACTCGTGCGGCGCAGGTTCGGTGGGGCTGCCGTACAGGTGGTGCGCGACGGCGTTGTAGAGCGTGTCGTTGATCAGCGTCGATTTTCCCGAGCCCGACACGCCGGTGATGCAAACGAACCGGCCCACCGGCAGGTTCAGGTCGATGTTCTTCAAATTGTTTCCGCACGCGCCTTTCACTCGCAGCATGCGGCCGCCATCGACGCGGTGGCGCCGCTTCGGAATCGCGATCCGGAGTTCTCCGCACAGGTATCGTCCTGTGAGCGAGGCGCGGTCGGCGCGGATGGCCTGCGGCGTTCCCTGCGAGACGATGCGCCCGCCGTGCTCCCCGGCGCCGGGACCCATGTCCACGACGTGGTCGGCACAGTTGATCGCTTCCTCGTCGTGCTCGACCACGATGACGGTGTTGCCCAGGTCGCGCAGGGTCTTCAGCGTGTCGAGCAGGCGGCCATTGTCACGCTGGTGCAGGCCTATGGAAGGTTCGTCGAGCACGTACATCACGCCGGTCAGCCCCGAGCCGATCTGCGAGGCGAGGCGTATGCGCTGGGCCTCGCCGCCGGAGAGCGAGTCGGCCGAGCGGTCGAGCGACAGGTAATCGAGGCCGACGTTGACCAGGAACTGCAGCCGCGAGGTGATTTCGTTGACGATCCGCTCTGCAATCGCCTGTTTGTGGCCCGGCAGCACGAGCGTGCGGAAGAACGCCAGCCCCTCCCTGAGCGGAAGACTGCTTAGAGCGTAGATCGGCCGCTCGTCGCCTCGTGCGCCCACTCTTACGTTGCGCGCCTCGGCCTTCAGGCGCGTGCCATCGCACGCCGGGCAGGGCTTGGAGTTCAGATACTTCGCCAGTTCCTCGCGCACCACGATCGAGTCGGTCTCCCGGTAGCGCCGCTCCAGGTTGGGAACGATGCCCTCGAACGCATGCTCGCGGGTGAACGTGCGGCCACGTTCGTTGAGGTAGGAGAACGCGATGCGCTCCTTGCTGCCGTAGAGTACCGTGTGCTGCATGCTCTCGGGCAGGCGTTCGAACGCAACCTCGACATCAAAGCCGAAATGCGCACCGAGACTGGTGAGCATCTGAAAATAGAACTGGTTGCGGCGGTCCCAGCCCTTGATCGCGCCTCCGGCAAGCGAAAGGTTGGGAAACGCGACTACGCGTTTCGGGTCGAAAAAACTGATGGTTCCCAGGCCGTCGCAATCCGGACAGGCGCCCATCGGGTTGTTGAACGAGAACAGTCGCGGCTCGAGTTCGGCCAGCGCGTAGCTGCAGACCGGGCAGGCGAACTTTGCCGAAAAGATGTGTTCCCGGCCGCTGTCGGTCTCGACGACGAGCGCACGGCCTTCCGCGTGCCGCAGTGCGGTCTCGAAGGATTCGGCCGCTCGCTGCCGGGCGTCGGGCCGGACCTTGAGCCGGTCGATCACCACGTCCACGTTGTGTTTGCTGTGCTTCGCCAGCCTGGGCAGCGAGTCGATTTCGCAGACCTTCGTGTCGATGCGCACGCGCGCGAACCCCTGGGCGCGCAGTTCGGAAAACAGCTCGGCGTTCTCACCCTTGCGGCCCGCGACCACGGGCGCCAGGATCATGATTCGGGTGTCCTGCGGCAACGCCATCACCGAATCGACCATCTGCGAGACCGACTGCGCCTGCAGCGGCAGCTGATGCTCGGGGCAATACGGCGTTCCCACGCGCGCGTAGAGCAGCCGCAGGTAATCGTGGATTTCGGTCACGGTGCCCACGGTCGAGCGCGGGTTGTGGCTGGTCGCTTTCTGTTCGATGGCGATCGCCGGCGACAGGCCCTCGATCAGATCCACGTCGGGTTTGCCCATCAACTGCAGGAACTGGCGCGCGTAGGCCGACAGCGACTCGACGTAGCGGCGCTGCCCTTCGGCGTAAAGCGTGTCGAACGCGAGCGAACTCTTGCCCGATCCGGACAGCCCGGTGATCACGATCATCCGGTTGCGCGGCAGATCGAGATTGAAATTCTGCAGGTTGTGCGTGCGTGCGCCGCGAATGCGAATCTGATCCATGTTGGCCGGGTCTTGCGCTGCGATTGGTCCGGCGGGACCAGACGCATGCGCGAAGGCTGCTGGGTGAAACCTGCTAATATACGGCGATCCCGCCGTCCTGCGCTACCCAAAATTCCATGAGCGTTCGACCCGCGCCCGGCCGCAATCGTGCGGTGCGGGACAAGATGTCGTCATTCGAGATCCGGGCGGGATTGTCGCTCGCGTCGCTGTTCGCGTTGCGCATGCTCGGACTGTTCCTGATTCTGCCGGTGTTCGCGGTCTATGCGCCGCAACTGCGCGGCGGCGACAATCATGCGCTGGTCGGGCTTGCGCTGGGCGCCTACGGGCTCACGCAGGCGATGCTGCACATTCCGATGGGCATGGCATCGGACCGCTATGGCCGCAAGCGCGTGATCGTGTCCGGCCTGGTCCTGTTCGCGCTCGGCAGCTTCGTCGCGGCCTATGCAGCGGATATCTACCTGGTCATTCTCGGGCGTTGCATCCAGGGCGCAGGGGCGATCTCCGCTGCGGTCATGGCGCTCGCGGCCGACCTGACCCGCGAGCAGCATCGCACCAAGATCATGGCGATGATCGGTGCATCGATCGGCCTGGTGTTCGCGCTGTCGCTGGTGGCGGCGCCGGTTCTCTATCGCTGGAGCGGCATGCGCGGCATTTTCGAACTCACCGGCGCGCTCGCGGCCGGCGCGATATTGATCGTGACCAGAGTGGTGCCGCCCGAACCGACCGAGAATCTCGACCTCTCGCGCCGGGTGCAGGCGGCGACGCTGGGCGAGGTTCTGCGCAACCCGGACCTGCTGCGGCTGAACTTCGGCATTTTCGCGCTGCACGGCATGCAGATGGCGATGTTCGTTGTCGTGCCGGTCGCGTTGGTGAGCGATGGCGCGCTGCCGCTGGCTGAGCACTGGAAGGTGTACCTCGCGGTGATCGGCGGCTCCTTCCTGCTGATGCTGGGGCCGATGTTCTGGGCCGAGCGCGCGGGCAAGCTGAAGGCCGTGTTTCTCGCCGCCATCATGGTGATGCTCGCGGTACAGGCTGCCAGCCTGCTGTGGCTCAGCAGCCTCGCTGGCATCAGCCTGATACTGCTGGGATTCTTTCTGGCGTTCAACCTGCTCGAAGCCATGCTGCCGTCGCTGGTGTCGCGGGTTGCGCCGGTCTCGGCACGCGGCGCAGCCATCGGCGTATTCAACACCGCGCAGGCGCTTGGGCTTTTCGCCGGCGGAGCGGCCGGCGGGGCGCTGGCGCAGCATTACGGCGCCGTTTCGGTATTTGTATTCGGATCGGCGCTTGCTGCGTTATGGTTGCTTATTGCCGCGCCGATGCGCATCCCGGGACCGGTGGCGAGGCGGGAGTTTCGGCTCGTCAAGGCCGCGGCGGACCCGAGTATGCTGCGCGCGCAGCTGGTGCGTTTGCGCGGCGTGCGCGATGCGGTCGTCGTGCCCGAGCGCGGCGTGGCGATGCTCACGTTCTATCCGGACACATTCGATGAAAATGCAGTGACGCGACTACTTGGAGGAGAAACCTGATATGGCATCGGTGAACAAAGTCATACTGATCGGCAATCTCGGACGCGATCCGGAAACCCGGTACATGCCCGACGGGAACGCATTGGCAAACGTCTCGGTGGCCACGACGTTCGCCTGGAACGACAAAGCGAGCGGCGAGAAGAAGGAGGAAACCGAGTGGCACCGGGTGACATTCCGGGGCCGCCTGGCGGAGATTGCCGGCGAATACCTGAAGAAGGGCTCGCAGGTCTACATCGAGGGGCGTTTGCGAACCCGCAAGTGGCAGGACAAGGAAGGCTTGGAGCGCTATACCACCGAAATTGTCGCCGAGCGCATGCAGATGCTCGGCAGCCGCTCCGGGCAGGGAGACGCGGTGGGGCGCGACCGGGACGGCGAGACGCGCGCGGCGGCCCCGGCCGGCGAAGGCCGATCCGGGGGATCTGCAAAGAGCAAGCCCGCGGAGCAGTTCTCGGACATGGACGACGACATTCCGTTCTGACCTGACGCGCGTCACCGCCACCATTTCCGATGCGCGTGCATCGCGCATCGGAGCACCTGCTGCTTGATGAACCGTTCAGGCTGCCGGGCACGCGCGATCGCCCGCGCTGCGGTCGCGCCGGTTGCCGGCGCACCGAGAACCTGATCACCCACGATAGATACGCTTCGTGCGGGCTGACGGGCGCGGGTTCGGCTCGCACGCTCCAAGCCCGCGCGACGCGCATCGGCCTTCGCCCAACGCTTCAGTGACTTAACAGCCGAAGCTGTTCCGCGGTACAGCTCGCGCTCGCCCCGTTCTGCGCGTGATTTCGGCCTTTCGACGACATTTGATCTAAGTCAAAAGGTGTCCGTGGTCAAACTTACATCATCCTGACACATGACATTATGCTGACGCTCAGCCTGGGCTGGCGCTTGAGCGCGTGTGCGGATGATCCGGCCCGCTGTGCAGAATGACATCACGAATAACGTATCTTATTGAAATTTGATTGAAATATTCGTTTTCTTGTCTTAGCTACTTGCCTGCTCTGGAGGGAGAAACTATGAAAAGCACAATGCGGTCCCGGCTACTCCTCATGGCGATCTTTGCCATGATACTGAGCCTCGTCGGGTGTTCCGGCAGCGACGGTAGCGCTGGGCCTCCAGGCAAGGACGTGGATCCGGCCGTGGTCAATGACCTGACCGCGAAGATCGACGCGCTGTCCCAGGGCGGGGCGAATCCCGAGACCTGCGTGACCTGCCACAAGGGTTCCACGCCGGTGGCGCGCTCGGGCCCGATGCATCAGGCAAGATACAAGGAGTTTTATCAGGACGGCGTCGTCAAGATCGTAGCCGGGAGCATCGCCATCGCGACCAACGGCACCGATACGACCACGCTGACCTTCAAGATGACCAAGAACGGCGCCAACTTCGACTGCAGAGACGCCGACGCCATCGGGAGTTACTACGATCCGTACGATCGTGCCACAAAACGGTTCACCTACCCGGGGCCGAGCATCATGTCCTTGAAGCCTGCCGCGTCCGGCATCACCTACGACGGTGCCGGCGGCTGCACATTCACCAAGACATTCACCTCCGCGACGGATAAGGCCATAGTGGCCAGCCTCACCGCCTCGGATGGTGTCGTCCAGATCTATGGCGTGGATGAAATCCTAGAAACAAATCCGGCGAAGCACATGAACAACGGGAAGTACCCGTTTGCCGGTGTACTCAAGATCGGCGCGGTCGATTACAGTTCGGCAGCGAACGTCTCGGGCTGCGAAGGCTGCCACACCCAGCCGTTCCTGAAGCACGCCTACATCTACGGCAAGGTCACCGACAACGCGGGGGCCGTGACCGAGTTCTATACCTGCAAGGGCTGCCACTCTGACGCGCGTAGCGGCGGTCATGAGTTCTGGCAGATTTTGAAAGATGATCCTGCGCGCGCTGCTGCGATAAACAGTGGTAGCGCTTTAACGGATGCGGAAAAGACCAAGTACGCATACAAGACCCGACTCATGAACGACGTGCACATGTCGCACGCGATGGAGTTCGCCTATCCGCAGTCGATGCGCAACTGCGTGCAGTGCCACGCGGGCAAGCTCGACACCGTTCTGGCCGACGACAAGTTCAAGGCGGAAACCTGCAGGAGCTGCCACTCGGTCGACGGGTTGAAGTCCATCATGTCCGCGGCGACGTTCAACCACAGTTCGTTCGTCGACAATCCTGATTCGACCGACTGCACCATCTGCCACAAGGCCTCGGGTGGAGCGGCGCCATCGTTCAAGACGATCCACCTGGGCGGCTACGATCCGAAGATCTACAGCGCCGACGGTGTGCGGTATTCGGATACGTTCAAGGTCGCGATCGACAGCGCGTCGTTTGCGAACAACAAGCTGACCTTCAGTTTCAGCGCAACCGGGACGCTCGGCAGCCTCTCGGCCGCCAATATCACGCCAACCGTCATGGTCGGGCTGTACGGCTACGATTCGAAGGACTTCATCGTCGCCGCGCACGGCTCAACCGGCGGCAAGCGGAATCTGGAATATAAGTGGGGAGACGGGAACCCCCGTTTCACGCCGGTTTCGGCGGCGAACGGCAGTTGGACGGTGACCGCGGACCTGTCGCTGTGGGCGGACAAGATCGCTGCCAAAGAGATCAAGCGGGCGGAGATTTCGGTGCTGCCTGAACTCGGCCACCCAACGCTGACGGAAAAAAACCGTGCTGGAGAAACAATTGCAACGCCCCTCGGGCTGAACGCGCCGTCGAGGACCTTCGACCTGACCAAGAACGCATTCGACGACACCTACTTCAAGGACATCGTGAATGTGTTCAAGAAGACCGAGTCGAATGGAACGATCACCGGATGCAACACCTGCCACGACCAGCTCGCGACCACGTTCCACACCGGCATCCGGGGCGGCAACATCAAGGTCTGCCGGACCTGCCACGAAGTGTCCAGTGCCGGTGGGCACCTTGAACTGCAGTCGCGCTCGATCGACTCCTACGTGCACGCGATCCACTCGTTCCAGGTCTTCGATATCGGAGACCTCAATTTGAGCGATCCGGTCGAGGCATTGGAGCACGAGCATCACATCGAAACCGACTTCCCGCGGTTCGGCATCGAGAACTGCGAGTCCTGCCACAACCCGGGCATGTACGACGTGCCGGATCAGACCAAGTCGATGCCGGGCGTGCTGTCCGGAACCGACGTGGTCGCGGGTAGGAACATCGGCACGATCGGGCCGGCTGTCGCGGGTCCCGCGGTGAGGGCGTGCGGCGGCTGCCACCGGGCGCACGCGATCAACGAGGACGATTCGTCGGAGCTTGCGACGCTGATCCAGCACTGGAGGACGTTCGGTTACTACATCGAAACGACCAGCGCGGATGCGCGCAGTCTGTGGGAATCGACTGTCGCGAAGATCATGGCGCTGTACAAGTAAGGGATGGAGGCGAGGCGGGCGCGGCCCGCCTCGCTTGTTGCTGAAGTTCATGCGATAAGGCGAGCCCATTCGGCTCGCTTTTTCTTGGTGGCGGCGGGAGTACGCGGTGAAAATCGTTTGGCGCGACGCGGTTCGCCCGCCCCACTCTCGCGATGAATTAACGAACAACGTTCGAATGGAGCTGACAGCGGCAGTACGTTGGCACGATGCCGACACGAAAATTGACTACTGAAGAAGACCTGTCGATGGCGGCGCCAACACCGTCTGCGAACCTGAACGAATAACGGAACCGTCGAATTGACCGTTTCGATTTGAGCGGAAACACACAGCCATCTCCACCTGGAATTGTTGCGCGGGTATTACTCAGTAGTCGATAAGTAAGGCGACAATATTGGAACTTTCGATGTCCATGGTAGTCTCATCGTGCATGAAGCGAGACGGACGGACATTTGATCATCAGACGCTGGAGGAGATTCGGCTGATGGCGATCGAACGGGTGCGGGAGGGGGAGCGGGCATCGCAGGTGATTGCCTCCTATGGGTTTAACCGCACGACGATCTACAAATGGATCAGTGCCGCACTGCGTCCTGGGGTGGGAATCAGGGCGCTGCGTTCGACGCCGGCGACGGGACGGCCGCGCAGCCTGACCCCGGTACAGGAGAAGCAGGTGTTCCGCTGGGTCAATGGCCGCGATCCGCGCCA
>Ga0209343_10009636_pt1 | contig 11079 bp, 8 predicted proteins | sample RifCSPlowO2_02_FD_184026 | JGI IMG/M metagenome (GOLD analysis project Ga0209343, IMG submission 184026) | Groundwater microbial communities from Rifle, Colorado - Rifle CSP2_plank lowO2_0.2 (SPAdes) (version 2) | ecosystem: Environmental > Aquatic > Deep subsurface > Groundwater | place: Rifle... | reverse complement strand
TGGAAATACTATTTGTTAAGAAATTAAGGAACGAACAGAAATTTAAAACAATAGATAGCTTGGTCGAGCAGATAAAAAAAGACGAGAGGATAGCGCGTCGCTGTTTAGCATAAATTGCTTTACAAATGATACTAATTATGATATTATTGCTTATAAAGGCGGGATCAGGATCAATTATCTATCGAAAGTTGAAAGGTTTAAAATGGCTTTAACAAAGGATAAGAAAAAGGAGCTCATAGGCGGGTATAAGGTTCATGAAAAGGACACCGGTTCGCCTAGCGTCCAGATTGCGCTTCTAACGGAACGGATAAATTCGCTTGCCGGCCATTTCAAGGCGCACAGGAAGGATCACCATTCCAGGCAGGGGCTTCTGCGTATGGTAAGCATCCGTAGAAGGCTTCTGGAATATTTGAAGAGAAAAGACCCAAAAGATTATCAGGATGTTATCAAGAAACTGGATTTAAGGAAGTAATCTTGGTATTTCTACATACCGATATACCCCTTTTAATCAGCTCAATAACCATAAAGGACAAATAGTATGCAAAAGTTCGAAAAACGTTTAGGCCGAGAGAATATAATCATCGAAACAGGCAGAATGGCTAAGCAGGCGGACGGCGCCTGCACTGTTCAGCTTGGCGGGACGGTTGTTTTGGTGACAGCGGTCTGTTCAAAAAAGGCCAGGGAAAATGCCGATTTCTTTCCTTTGACATGTGAATACCAGGAGAAGACTTATGCGGCAGGCAAGATTCCCGGCGGTTTCTTTAAACGCGAGGGCCGTCCTTCCGAAAAAGAGATACTCACAGCGCGCCTTATAGATAGACCCATCAGGCCTCTATTCCCGACAGGTTTTGTCAATGAAATGCAGATAGTCGCCATCGTTGTCTCAAGCGACAGTGAAAATGACTCGGACGTTTTGGCTATGGTAGGCGCGTCAACGGCTCTTACAATATCCGATATTCCTTTTCCGTGCCCTATCGCGGCGGTTAGGGTCGGTAGAATCGATGGAAAGTTTGTCATAAACCCAACATTCAAAGAATTGGCATCGAGCGATCTCGATTTAGTAGTTGCCGGAAACAGATCGAGCGTGTTGATGATAGAGTCAGGAAGCAATGAACTCTCCGAAGATATTATATTAGACGCGATAAGATTCGGCCACAAAGAGATGCAGGTATTGATAGACCTGCAAGAAGAGATACAAAAGAAATGCGGCAGGAAGAAAAGGGAGGTTGCTCTGGACAAGGTAGATGATGGATTGATCGAGAAGGTTAAAGACGCTGCTACCGATAAGTTAGATGAGATAAATAGATTGAACACAAAAGAGCAGAGAGAAGAAGCTATGGAGCAACTTTGCGAAGAATTAATTGAAAAATTCGTAACGGAGGATTCTGAATACACGGATAAGGATGTCAAGACTGCCCTTGAGATGATAGAAAAAGAAGAGGTCAGAAAATTCATTATCGAGAAGAAGAAGCGCGTTGACGGCAGATCGTTCGACGAGATCCGGCCGATAACTTGCGAAGTCGGCGTATTGCCGAGAACACATGGATCCGGGTTATTTACGAGGGGCCAGACACAAAGTTTATCAGTTGCCACATTAGGAACGAGCGCGGACGAGCAGATGATAGATGCGCTCGAAGGCGAAACACAGAAGACCTTCATGCTCCACTATAATTTCCCGCCGTTTTCAGTCGGAGAGGTAAGGCCGATGAGAGGGCCTGGAAGGCGCGAGATAGGCCACGGCGCGTTAGCGGAAAGAGCGCTTAAGCCTGTGATGCCCAGCAAAGAAAAATTCCCTTACACCGTAAGAGTTGTTTCGGATATTTTAGAATCAAACGGCTCGTCCAGCATGGCGACAGTATGCGCGAGCACCTTATCATTAATGGACGCAGGCGTTCCGATAACAAGCCCTGTGAGCGGTATAGCGATCGGATTGGTGAAAGAAAAGAACGAAACAATAATATTAACAGATATTGGAGGAGTTGAAGATCATTATGGAGATATGGACTTTAAGGCTGCTGGCACCAAAAACGGCTTGACTGCTGTTCAGATGGATCTCAAGATTCAGGGTATAAGTTATGATGTTATAAAAGAGGCGCTGGAGATCGGAAAAAGGGCGCGTTTGACCATATTAGATAAGATGACGCAGGTCATAGGACAGCCTAAAGGCGATGTTTCGGCGTTCGCGCCAAAGATAGTGGTCCTGAAGATAAATCAGGAGAAGATAGGAGCGGTAATCGGCCCGGGCGGTAAAGTAATAAAGAAGATAATTCAGGACACCGGCGCGACAGTAGATATAGATGACGACGGAACGGTCCAGGTTGCGGGAAACGATCCCAAGTCAATAGAGATGGCAGTCGCGATAATTAAGGGTATAACAGAAGAGCCTGAAGTCGGCAGGATCTATAGAGGCAAGGTTAAGAGGGTCATGCCGTTCGGAGCGTTCGTAGAGATCCTGCCGGGAAAAGAAGGCCTAGTGCATGTTTCTGAGCTTGCCAATAAGTTCGTTAAGAACGTCGAGGATGTAGTGAAATTAGACGATGAGTTCGACGTGAAGCTGACCGAAATAGACGGACAGGGCCGGCTTAACCTATCAAAGAAGCAGGCGGATCCGGACTACAAGCCGGATGTCGATAACGATAAAAAAGAATACGATTCACGGCGTAAAAAAATTTGAAGAGCATAAAGATTCTTCTTAAGAAGAAGAGAGATTCGAGCGATCTCCCTGTGCCGCGATATGCAACTTCAGGCGCGAGCGGCATGGATCTTTGCGCGGATGTAAACGGAGAAGTCACATTAATGCCAGGCGATATAAGGTTGATATCGGCTGGCATTTATATCAGCATACCTGAGGGATATGAGGCAGAGGTAAGGCCAAGGAGCGGACTGGCGATAAAACATGGCATAAGCCTTGTCAATACTCCGGGTACTATAGATTCCGACTATCGCGGACTAATCAACCTCATAATGATAAATCACGGAAAAGAGCCCTTTACGATCCGTCGGGGCGAAAGGATCGCCCAGATGGTGATAAAAGAGGTTGTAAAAGCCGAGATAGAAGTTAAGGAAGAGCTCGACGATACAGTCCGTTCGCGCGGCGGGTTCGGCCATACTGGTAAATAGCAAAGGCGATGCAGGTGGATAAGACTAAATGGAATGAGATACAGGCGATAATACTTTTCGCCATAGCGGTCTTTATCTTAATAAGCTTTTTAACTTTTGACTTCTACAGTCTCGAGCAGTTTACTTCAAAACCGGTTTCTCAGGCAAAGAATTTCGTAGGATTATGCGGCGCATGTATAGGTCTCGTCTTTTTCTTCATAATGGGTTTGAGCGCCTACGTCATACCGATCTTGATCTTAAGCTGGGCCATAGCTAGATTCTCCGGTATCACTCCGCAAAAATTATATTTCAAAATTTTCGGCACCTTCTTTCTGATATTGGCTTCAAGCGCGCTATTTTCGATCTGCGGAGGAGCGGATAATAGTTTCCGCTTCCGGCTCGGAGGCGTGATAGGCCTTGTATTCTCAGACTTTTTGGTAAAATATCTGGGACGTTTCGGAGCGATCCTTGTAATAATCGTATTATTCTTACTTTCAGTATTACTCGCGACAGAATTTTTACTCATTCCATTCCTGGCCGCCGTAGGAAAAAGATCGAAAGATCTCATCCTGAACCTGAAAGACAGGTCAACGAGGAAGCGGGAAGCGCCTGTTTTAACGGTGAAAAGAAGCGCATTTTCAGTTAAGCCTGAAGAGAAACCCAGAATACTACCGGGCGTGAATGTGCCGGCAAATGTTATGATAAGACGAAATGGCGCTGTAACAAAAAAAAGCGCCCTTTCTCAAGCGCCGCGCCTAGAGCCCGCGGCCATTAAAAAAGAAGAGCCTGCCGCGGAGGATAAAGGTATAACGCTTGTTCAGCCCAGAGAATTTAACCTTCCGGGCATGGACTTATTAGATTCGCCGCCTCCTATGGAAGAGAGAAAAATAAAAGAGGATTTTGAGGGTAATACTAAGATATTAGAAGAGACTCTCGCCGATTTTGATATCGAAGCAAAGGTTGTGGCATATAATAGAGGGCCTGTAATAACGAGATACGAACTTGAACCTGCGCCCGGTGTAAAGATCCACAGAATAACTTCTTTAAGCGACAACATAGCATTGGCGATGAAGGCTCAGAGCGTTAGAATAGTCGCGCCGATACCCGGGAAAGGCACGATAGGAGTCGAAGTTCCAAATTCAACGAGCACGCTTGTTTATTTAAAAGAAGTCCTCGACTCAAAAGAGTATAAGGAATCGAAATCGAAACTGAAACTCGCTCTTGGTAAAGACATTGCCGGGAGCCCTGTTATTGCTGACCTGGCTAGTATGCCGCACCTTTTGATAGCGGGCGCAACAGGTTCCGGCAAGACCGTCTGCATAAATAGCCTTATAACTTCGCTGCTTTTAAATTCCACGCCTGAAGATGTGAAATTTATAATGATAGACCCTAAGAGAGTCGAGCTTGCCATGTTTAATGATCTACCGCACCTATTGGCGCCTGTAGTCACAGACCACAAAAAGGTCGCGAGCACGCTTGATTGGATCGTGAGCGAGATGGATTCGAGATATGAGCTCTTAGCTAAGTCCGGGGTGAGGAATATCGATTTGTACAATGCGAAATACGGTCAAGAAGGTTCAAGCCTGCCGTACATCGTATTAATAATAGATGAGCTCGCGGACCTCATGATGGTAGCTCAAGCTGAAGTTGAGGGCGCCATAACAAGGCTCGCTCAGCTATCCAGAGCGGTGGGAATACATATAATTCTGGCGACCCAGCGTCCGTCAGTAGATGTTATTACAGGCGTCATCAAGGCAAACTTCCCCGCGAGGATTTCGTTCAAAGTGGCGTCAAAGGTCGATTCAAGGACGGTTCTCGATATGAACGGCGCGGATAAGCTGTTGGGCAAAGGAGATATGCTATTTGTCGAACCAGGCGCATCCAGGCCCATCAGGGCTCAATGCAGTTTGATCTCGGATAAGGAGATAGAGGGGATAGCTAATTTCATAAAGTCGCAGAGGAAGCCCGAATATATAGAAGAGATTCTGGATGGCCACAATAAACCGACTTTCAAAAAATTAGAAAAGGACGATCTGTATGAAGAAGCGGTTAAGATGGTCCTCGAGACCCGTCAGGCGTCTGTCTCTATGCTGCAGCGCAGGCTGGCTCTTGGGTATGCCCGCGCGGCAAGAATAATAGACATGATGGAGTCCGAAGGCATTGTAGGACAATTTCAAGGTTCCAAACCGAGGGGCATCCTCGTAAGTTTGGAAGAATATCTGGCTAAAAATGGGGAATGATAAAAGAGAGTTAAGGCAAGCGGCTGTCTCTGTAGGCAGCAAGCTTAAAGAAGCCAGGGCCAAGAAGTCTCTTGCTATTGAACAGGTGCAAAAAGCGACCAGGATCCATTCCACGGTTTTAATCGCTCTTGAAGAGGGAAGGGAGAGCGAGCTGCTGACCGATACTTATATAAGAAGTTTCTTAAAAAAATATGCCCAATTCCTGGGGCTTAACTCAGTAGAGCTATTAAAAGAATATTTCCCTGCATATCCTGAAGGTCCGTCGGCAAATATACCAGTTCATGAAAATATCTTTCCGCCAGAAACTACCATAATGCCTAAATTTTTATATATCGCAGGAAGAGCTGTTTTAGCGATATTATTTATATTGATATTCATATTCGTAGCAGGAAAAGCGGCCTCCCCCTTGAAAAAGTCTAAGGTTGCGCGGGCTCGAAGCGCGGTTATTTCAAAAAAGCAGTCAGTTCAAAGCACAAAAGCTTCCTCGAAGAAAAAATCCGTATCTAATCAGAATCCGGAATCAAAAGCGCTCATTCCAAAATCAACTCCTTTGAGCCTCGTCATCAAAGTAAAAGAGCCTGTCCTTGTGCAGTTAAAAAAAGACGGCGTCCTTATATTCAAAAGAGTCCTTACGAAGGGTTTAACAGAGACGATCATAGCCGATGACAGCATCGAGCTCGGCATAGGGAAGGCCAAGGCGTTAGGCCTTATCCTCAATGGGAAACCCATTGCGTTGCCGGCTAACAAGGTAAAGTTCAGCCTGGAGATTACGAAAAAAGGCGTTAAGTTAAGATAACCATTAGATGGTCAAAATAGGAATTGTCAGTCTTGGATGCCCCAGAAATCTGGTGGATTCTGAACTCATGCTCGGTTCTTTGAAAAAAGAGGGTTTTCAGATTTCGGACGAAGTGGGCGACGGGGTGGATGTATTCATAATCAATACCTGTTCTTTTGTAAAGAGCGCGCGCGAAGAGTCGGTAGATACTATATTAGAAGCGGCGCAACTGAAGAAAGAGGGTAAGATCAAACGCCTCATCGTAGCCGGATGCCTACCTCAGGCTTACAGCGAAAAATTAGTAAATAGTCTTCCGGAAGTCGATTCTGTCGTAGGAACAAACGATTTCCCGAAGATAAAAGAGATAGTCAAAGGCCTTCTGCATGGCCAGGGGCGATCAGTAGTTTCAAAGGGGCTTGATTATCTCTACGACGAAAACTCTCCGCGCTTTTCCTTGACGCCGAAGCATTTTGCGTATGTCAAGATATCGGAGGGCTGCGACAATCTTTGCAGTTACTGCATAATATCACGCCTTCGAGGACGTTTTAGAAGCAGGACCATAGATTCCGTCATCAAAGAGATAAGCAATATTTCAGCGTCTGGTTTTCTGAAAGAGATAAACCTGATAGGGCAGGACACGACGCTCTTTGGCATAGACATATACGGCAAAAGTTCATTGCCGGAGCTTTTAAGAAGGATAGGCGTTCTAAAAAACAGCGTAAGGTGGATCAGGGTCCTTTATACTCATCCGGCGCATTATAGCGATGAATTCATCGAAGTAGTGCGCGATGAGAAAAAAATATGTAAATATCTTGATCTGCCCATACAGCATATCAGCGACATTATCTTAAAGCGGATGAATAGGCGTACCGCTAAAAGCGATATAATGAAGCTTATAGCAAAGATCAGAAATAATATTCCGGCTGCTGCCTTAAGGACATCTGTTATCGTAGGATTCCCTGGCGAGACTGACAGGAACTTTAAAGAGCTTTTAGAATTTTTATGCGAGGCGCGATTTGAAAGATTGGGGGCATTCATATATTCCAAAGAAGAAGGTTCAAGGGCCTCAAGGTTCGAAGGGCAGATACCCGAAAAGATAAAGAAACAAAGGTTCGATGAGGTTATGAAATTACAGCAGAAGATATCAGCCGATTTAAATAGATCGTTCATGGGCAAGGTAGTAGATGTGCTTATAGATGAGCGGATAGAAGGAGAAAAGGATAAATTCGTAGGCAGGACAGAAGGGGACGCGCCTGAGGTTGATGGCTGCGTGTATGTGTCGGGAAAAGAGTTGAAGACAGGAGAGTTTTACAAAGTTAAGATTACAGATACATTAGAATATGACTTGGCGGGGGAAGCCGCATGAATCTGCCTAATAAGCTGACGGTCTTGCGCATAGTCTTGGTCGCCGTCTTTATGTTATTCCTCTTCTCGCAGGGGGTGATGGCAAAGATGCTCGCCCTCGTCACATTTTTAGCGGCGTCTCTCACCGATTTTCTCGACGGGTACATCGCTAAAAAAAATAATATGATCACCGACTTTGGTAAATTGATGGATCCAATCGCGGATAAGATTTTGATCTTAGCCGCATTCTTAGCATTCGTTGAGATGGAGCTGGCGCCGGCGTGGATGGTAGTCATAATAATATTTAGAGAAGTTACGATAACGGGATTAAGGATATCGGCGCTGACCAAAGGGAAAGTTATCGCCGCCGATGACGGCGGCAAACACAAAATGGTGTCGCAGGTATTCGCTGTCTCGGCAGTTCTTATATTTTTAATATTTCGGGAGGCCGAAATAAAAGTTTTCGGACTTCTATGGAGCGGCTCGGCCGAGAGGGTTTACAAAGACGCGATATTCATTTTAATGCTCGCGACAACTCTCTTGACATTGATAAGCGGTATATCGTATCTTATAAAGAATAGGGGAATATATTTCAATGCGAAGACTAATTAAAATAACTACGAGTTTTTTTTATTTGGGTCATTCGCCATTTATGCCCGGAATGCTCGGGAGCCTCGCGGGGCTGCTTATCTATTTTGTAGTCAAAGATAAATTTCCCATTTACGCGTTTTCTATTTTATTTTTATTTATACTTGGCGTGATCTTCTCATCCGAAGCAGAGAGGATATATAAGAGAAAAGACGCGCAGATGATCGTTATAGACGAGGCATGCGGAATGATGCTCTCGATGTTTCTGATACCGTATAATTTCTGGATCATGTGGCTGGGTTTTTTGCTATTCAGGCTCTTCGATATACTGAAACCGCCTCCTGCGAGGGCTATAGAGAAGTTCTCAGGGGCGTTCGGCGTAATGTTTGATGATATTATTGCCGCCATTTATACAAACTTTATCCTGCAGGTAATTACACGCCTCTACCACACTCATTAAAATATAAAAAAGTTATATATTATGAATTGACGGTTATATTATATATGGTATAATCACTTCAATATAATCTTTCGTTTTATGTATGTTAAGAGAACAAAATGAAATAAAAATTGAATTAGCTCGGGCTAAACGGGATGAGGGAATCCTTCCCCCGAGGGGCGATCCCTCATCTCTAGCCCGGGCTTCAAAAAGAAGAATATGAAGAAAAAAATAATAAAAATAATAGCGGTAATTTTGATGGCGGCGTTTATTGCCCAGGATATCGTTTCGGCGTTTCCCAAGACGCACCAAAGCGCGCCTTCGCGAAGTTCTCTGCAGATTCCTTCGATGTTTCAGGATGTTCGATTAGACAGATACGAACGGGCGCTTGAGGCAAGGATAAAATATGTGCTTGCCTCCATCTCATACTCAAAAGACTTTAATTATCGCCTTACTCTTCCGATGGACGCGCAAGGCATTAGAGTCGATCTGAATTTCGACCGGCAATATCCTGAAGGCGAAAATACCATTCTTCCGTGCGCGCTCTACAAGTCCACATCCCGCAGGTTATACGAGGCCGTAATCTCACCGGACGAATCCATTCAGTTGCGAGAAAATGGCGGCAAGAAAGATGCGGCGGAATTTTCCGAAGGAAGCAAAGAAAAATTTATTGCTGCCCCTTCGACGGTGGAAAAAAGAGATAGTAGTTTTCCAAAGGAGCACCCCTTAAATCCAGAGTCAGGAGTAAAATTTCACAGCACTCCTTTATATAATCTTTCCTCTATTTTAAAAGATGGATTACGTCGGCCTAAAGAGGATGGAGTAATTCCTAGATACTCCGCTTATAACTTTCCGGCTAATGTTATAAGTCTATATGATCCATATAACCCTGAGGTAGAAAACTTAAAGAATATTCTTTGGGATGGGCCGCCGCAAGAACGAAGAAGGTCATGTCAATACCTTGCGTTTGACGTTAGTGGAATCGTAATAATCATAGCAAAAGAAATAAAGGCTAGGATACCAAAACTATCTTCCGCAGAGGATGCCGGCTTTTATGATGAAACATTTTGTATGGAGGATATACCGCCAGGAAAAATTAAAGGATTGATTGTTAGTGAGAGGATGATTAATAATCCGATAAAGGAATTATGGAAGGCAAATATGATAGAGTATTATCTTCCGAATATTAAGTTGGTATTATCCGGCCTTCCGTCTATTCTTAAAATTCCTTCTGATAAAAAAGAAACCATTACATCTTTAATTGAAAATCAGGAATTTGAAGAGGCGGCCAAGTTAATATTCGCCGCTTTTGCAGAGCAACTCAAAGAAGAACTAAAGATATTTGATAGGGATGTGCTAATAAAGGATTATCTCCTATTTTTGGCAAAAAAATATAACTTGCCCGTATATAATCGTGAAGGAGAAAAAATATTTGAATCTGACTCCCTCATCACGCTTGCCGACGGCAGCCAAAAGCCCCCGATTGAGCTCAAGGAAGGAGAGAAAGTGTTGTCCTTGAATGAAGAGACCACTCAGCCAACTAAAGCGATGAGTAGGCCCGACGGGATTGATGGTTCTGGTGTAGATCCTTCGCTGCGCTCAGGATCAATCCCGCCAAATGGCGGGATTGATTTTGACCGCAAATTAACAAGATTGATAGTTCAATTAGGAGCCTTGCGGGGCAATGAGCAAAAAAATAATTTCAGTAATAAATTGATTCTACTAAGTAAAATCCTAAGGGGGATAAACGAATGCTTCGGGAAGGGCCAGCCGGACTTAGCGGCACAAATAGTAGCGGAGGCGATTAAAAACCATATTCCCGGCATCACATCTAAAATGGTAACGAGCTGGATAAACGAATGCTTTGAAAAAGGCTGGCCGGATTCAGCCGCGCAAATAGCGGTGGAGGCAATTAAAAACCATATTCCCGGCATCACATCTAAAATGGTAACGAGGGGGATAAACGAATGCTTTGAAAAAGGCCGGCCGGATTCAGCCGCGCAAATAGCGGTGGAGGCAATTAAAAACCATATTCCCGATGTCACCTTTGAAATAGTAATGAGCTGGATAAACAAGTGCTCCAGGCAAGGCCGGCCGGATTCAGCGGCACAAATAGTAGTGGAGGCAATTAAAAACCATATTCCAGGCACCACCCTTGAAATGGTAACGAGGGGGATAAACGAATGCTTTGAAAAAGGCCGACTGAACTTAGCAGCGCAAATAGCAGGAGAAGCAATTAAAAACCATATTCCCGGTATCACCTTTGAAATAGTAACGAGGGGGATAAACGAATGCTTTGAAAAAGGCTGGCCGGATTCAGCCGCGCAAATAGTAGTGGCGGCGATTAAAAACCATATTCCTGGCATCACGTCTGAAATTGTAATGAACTGGATAAACAAATGCTTCGGGAATGGACGTCCGGACTTGGCGGCGCAAATAGCGGTGGAGGCAGAGAAGGGCATACCGGTTACCAAGGGAGCAGAGAAAGTGATGGCTATCTTGCAGGAGCTTGCCGGAGATTTCAGCGCTAAAACCAATAACAATTTTTTATTCCTTATTACGGGCTATGCCCTACAGAATCACTTATTGCCAGG
>Ga0209343_10009631_pt1 | contig 11084 bp, 6 predicted proteins | sample RifCSPlowO2_02_FD_184026 | JGI IMG/M metagenome (GOLD analysis project Ga0209343, IMG submission 184026) | Groundwater microbial communities from Rifle, Colorado - Rifle CSP2_plank lowO2_0.2 (SPAdes) (version 2) | ecosystem: Environmental > Aquatic > Deep subsurface > Groundwater | place: Rifle... | reverse complement strand
GAAGCCATTTAATTGGGGCGAGCGTCCGCGTCTATTCACCCCGTTAGAAGGAGAACGCGCACGCAAGCGTTCGCGACTTCTAACGGGGCAAGCCGCGCGCTGTCGGCGGATGAAATCAAGCGTTTATACAACCTCGGCCGTTAGCGCCAAGTAGGGTCAGACCCTACTTTTAAGAAGATTATACAATTTGGGGAGGTAGGTTTAGGATTTGCACGTACAATGTTTGCGTGCTAGTGTGAATGTATGAATAATGCAACGTTACCAAAAAATGAATATAAAAAGTTGCTATTTGAGCTGGACAAAATCAATAGGGAACTTCGCTGGTTTCTTGTAAAAAAAATGCGTGTCAGTGGCGGTGCTTTATTGCTTGATGTTGCGAAATTAAAACTTCACGGCGGGCCAAAGAATCTTTCTTCCAAGCTTGATTACTATTTATACGCATAGCTATGCGCGTTCTTGTTGACGCCGATTTTCTCATCGCGCTTGCAAAAGAGGATGATTCAAATCACAACAACGCTTTAGTTAAATCAGAAGAGTTAAAAAGCGCCGTTGTTTTTATTACTCAATTTACCATTCCTGAAGCGGTCACGGTGCTTTCGTATAAAGTTTCGCAAAGTGCGGCTAAGAAATTTTTAGAATACTTGCGCGGCAAAGATTTTACTGAACTTCCTTTAGACCACATGATTTGCAATGAAGCCGATAAAATATTTTATTCTCGCAGAGAGAAAGGTATCTCGTGGATCGATTGTTTGAATGTGGCGATGGCCAAGACGCACCAATTGGATGGTATCTTGTCTTTTGATAAGTTCTATAAAAAAGCAGGCATTAAAAATATTTAACTGCCTCATCGATTTACCCCGTTAGATGCGAAGCCATTTAATTGGGGCGAGCGTCCGCGTCTATTCACCCCGTTAGAAGGAGAACGCGCACGCAAGCGTTCGCGACTTCTAACGGGGCAAGCCGCGCGTTGACACCTGCCGAGATACAAAGATTGTATAATCTCGGCAGGTAGCGCCAAGTAGGGTCAGACCCTACTATTGCAATAATCCATATCATGTTAAGCTATAAGTAGGGCCAGACCCTACTATTATGCCAAGACAACCAAGAGAATTTGAGATTAACGGAATTTATCACGTGGTAAAGCGCGGCGTTGAAAAACGCAAAATTTTTCAGAAACCCCAGGATTACCACAGATTTATTTTAGGGTTAGAATTTTGCAATACTTCCGAACCCACAGATCTCTGGACGCTAATAGTAGGGTCAGACCCTACTAAGCTCTTGAGGGAGCGTCTTGAAGAAAAACGTAAAATGAACAGTGTCCCACTGGTTGAGGTATTGGCGTTTGCGCTGATGCCAAATCACTTCCATGCCATTCTTTGTGAAATTAAAGAAAATGGAATTTCGCAATTCATGCAAAAAATGGGCGGCTACTCTACTTATTTTAACAAACAGTATGACAGAGTAGGTCCGCTTTTCCAATCGCGTTTTAAGGCAATACGCGTCAAAGATGATGTACAGCTGAATACGGTCTTCGCATACGTGCATACCAATCCGGTAGAGTTATGGGAGCCGGGATGGAAAGAGCGCAAAGTAAAAAGTCCGGAGAAAGCAATCAAAAAACTTGAGGAGTACTGGGCCTCAAGTTACAACGATTATATTGGAAAATCCAAGTTCCCCCATGTCGTGAACCGGAAATTCTTTCTTGATTTCTATGGCAATGAAAAGAGGTGCAAGGAGGCCGTGGAAGATTGGATCAGTTTTAAGGCTGGCCAAACGGAATTCGGCCCCGAAATCATTGAATAAGCAAAAGTAGGGTCTGACCCTACTTGGAATTGGAATCTGCTGGAAAATTTGGCAGGGCGCTCGCGCCGTCTCCTAAAAATTGTTCTTCGCTTTTGGAAAAAGTCGCTGGAAAAAAGATTGCATTTGTAAGCGATCTAAGGCAAAAACTTGAGTATAAACCCCGTTAGAAATCATATGACTCACTATAATTCTAATGCTTGTCGAATATATAAGACCGGATACCGTATCTTAGGCGTAATGAATGATCAAATTTCTAACGGTGTAAAAAGAAAGAAACCCCATAAGGACAAAACCTTATAGGGGGGCTTTCATAGTGACTACATTTTCATGCTAGCAAATGCAATAAATAAGTCAATAGCGGTATCCACAGGCCTCATCGATTTACCCCGCACCGAACTTGTTCCGGTGCCGGGACGATGTCCGCGTTTACAACAGGGCATTAACCTCCGACGAGATTAAGAGATTATATAATCTCGGCAGGTAGATTTACGATTTACGATTCATGATTCAAGAACAGAACAAAATTAGAGAATTTACAGATTTAAAAGCGTGGCAAGAAGGCCATGAACTGGTAATCATTGTGTATCAGATGACCAAAAATTTCCCGCGTGAGGAAATTTATTCTCTGGTGGATCAAATGCGGAGGGCCGCGACTTCCATCACTTCAAATATCGCCGAAGGTTTTGGCAGACAAGGCATGAAGGAAAAAATACAATTTTATTATTTAGCCCAAGGGTCGCTTACTGAACTCAAAAACCAACTTTTGATTGCCAAAGATGTCGGCTATCTTACCCAGGAAGATTTTGAAAAGTTAATGACTCCGGCGAATAACGCGCATCGCTTGTTACAAGGGCTTATCACCAAATCTAAATCATTCTTAAATCATAAATCGTGAATCTTAAATCTATTGAAGCCGCGCGTCACCAATTCCTCGCCAGTCCGTCTGTGTAAATAGCAATAGAGGGTTGAGGAGCGCAGACAGTTAATGTGCAAGGCCGCGCGAGCGCGCGGATGTAATTAGAATTTGATAGGTCGGCAGTGTTTGCGCCGACCGTTTCCATGGCATAGCTGACAAGAAACATATATTCTGTTTCAGTGGAAAGATATGTGTAACATTGGAACTCGGAATCAAATTTAGGATCCCTAGGGAGTACGGAAATATAATCCGGCGCTAATCCTATAATATATTCATCAAAATTTCCGAAATCGCCTTCACAATGACCGCTCCAAAAACCGTAGCCTCGGGCCGGTTCCGGATACTTTCCATAATCGCTAAAATAAAGTTCTAAAGCGGTCTGAATTTGCCTTAAGTCTTCAATTCTTCTGGTATCTCTGGCTCTGGCTCTGGCGGTGCTCAAACTTGCCAAGACAATACTTGACAAAAGTCCGATTATGGAAATAACCACCAAAAGTTCTATTAAGGTGAACCCTGATTTTCTCATTCCCTTATATCTCTTTGAATGTCTCTTAAAATTTCGTCTTTGGGCGGCAACGGGGCGGATTTAAAAGTTTCGGCTAATATATAAATTGAAACTGTGATAGAAACTATGGATATAAGCAACATTAAAACCCTTGCTTCCCGCTCGTTTTTAATAGCTCCATTTGAATGTAAAATTATCCACTTCTCCATATCTATTATTATATAACAAACATTGCTACAATGAAAATCAATGCAACGGAAATTATTTAAAGCATTATTATTAGTTGCCTTTTTTGTTCCTGCTTTTTCTGCTTCCGCCGCTTTCAGCGTCGCCCTTTCCAATTCGGGAAATATTACCGTTGGCCAAGGAAGTTCCGGCGCGACAAACATAACCACTTCTTTGCTTTCTGGAGTTACCGGTCCGGTAACTTTTTCAGTGTCCGGTCTCCCTTTGGGAGCCACCTCTTCCTTTTCTCCTCCTAGTTGTAATCCTACTTGCTCTACAGTTATTACAATTTCAACCTTGGCTTCAACTCCGATTGGCACTTCTATTATTACGGTGACTGCCACAGGAGGCGACCTGCCAAAAACCACTACTTTTAGCTTGATAGTGGATGCTCCATCAACGCCTCCCGCCTCCACCAAGTTCTCAATCAACGATCGAGTCCAAGTTTCTTCCGGACCTCTTAACGTCCGCTTAACCCCCTCAACTTCTGGAACTTCACTTGGCACAGAAGCCACGGGAAATCTCGGAACAGTCATCGGAGGACCAATTAATGCGGATAACAATAACTGGTGGCAGATTACATACGACAATGGTATAAGCGGCTGGTCTGCGGAAGATTATTTGGTGAAGTATACCGCACCAACTCAAACTCAAACTACAGGAAATGTTTATTATGTGGACAGCAATTTGGCTTCGGATTGTGTTTCTGGAAGTTATTCAGTTGCCAGGCGGGATTGTTCCGGTTCGGACGGCAAGGCATGGAAGTCGCTTGCGAGCGTATTTGGAGCGTGGGGCACAACGCCAGTAGCAATGAGTCCAGGCACCACCATCTATATCCGATCGGGCACTTATACCAGCTGCGCGCCGACTTGCTTTACCGTCTATAACCTGCACGGCACGGCATCTGCGCCCATTACGATTACTCCGTATGGAAGCGAAACAGTCACAATCAATGGCGTAACGAATAATCAACTTTTTAGCTTTGGGGAATCGTCATATATAGTGCTTGACGGCAAATTATCTGGAAGAACCAAGCAGTTTATCATAGACGGCGGCGACACTAGACCGCGTCAGACAAATCCCGGCCCGCAGCAGACAAATACATATGCCGAGAACGGGATTTATATTGACAACGGCAGCAACCACATCACAATCAAGCGGATTGAAATAAAAAATATACAAGGCACGGGTATTAGCTCTAGCCCGGGGTGTTGTTCAGCAAACCCAAATCCGGGATACAATCTTTTCTCCGAACTTTATATGCGTCATGGCACAGTGCGCGGATACGGGTTATACCTTGGCCATCACGATGAGATTGTTGAGAAAAGCGAAATTACCGATTGGTCAACTGCATGCGTTCAAATCTACACAGGCGATGCGCGCTATAGAACTGACAATACAATATTGAGATGGAACTGGTGCCATGACCTAGGAGGTTATGTGGATTATCCAACTCCTGGCGTCAGGCAAACCGGAGCATTTTGGCTTTACAACGGCAATAATCTGCAGGCTTACGGAAACATTATCTCCGGACTCATTGGCCGCAAGCACGGTCCGGCGGACGATGCCGCGCCCGCTATTGGAGTTGGTCCTGATGCTTCTCAAACGAAGATCTATGGCAATACTGTTATTAATAACGAAGTCGGCGGGTTGCAATTTGATCCGGCTGCGACAGGCGAAATTAAAAACAATATATTTTGGAACAACTGCTATACATCGGCATGCCAGGCAAATTACGGGTACCGCGACATAGATACTCAAGGCGCCAGCGCAATTGTCTCAAATAATCTCTGCACTTCTTCATCAGCTGGCGGATGTTCTGTCGCAAGTAATCCATTGTTGGCAAACCCAACTTCAGGCGACTTCCATCTCCAATCAACCTCTCCCGCCATCAATGCCGGAGTAACACTAGGATCTCCGTATGATAAAGACTTTGACGGAGTCCAGCGTCCGGTAGGCTCTGCTCCCGACATCGGTGCTTATGAATATGTAGGAAATGTCTTTGTAACCCCAACTCCAACCCCAACCCCCACCCCAACCCCCACGCCAACGCCTACGACGACAACCTCTACACAATCTCCCTACCTCGGCTCTCCAGTTTCTATCCCCGGCATCATAGAAGCCGAGAACTATGACAATGGAGGAGAAGGGATTGCCTATCATGATATTGATTATATTAATGAAGGAGCGTCATATCGCCTGAATGAAGGAGTTGATCTTGAACCTTCTTCAGCCGGAGGCTACAACGTAGGTTGGATGAAGCCCGGAGAGTGGACGGAATATACGATAAATGTTCTCACAACCGGAACATATAACATTCAAACCCAAGTCGCCGCATCAGGAGCGGGAGGGACTTTCCATATTGAATTCAACGGAGTAGACAAAACCGGAACCGTAACCATACCAAACACGGGAGGCTGGCAAACCTGGACTACCATTACGATTCCGAACATCTCACTCTCTCAAGGCCAGCAGATTATGAGAATTGTTTCAGATACCAACAATTCATCAACCGGAATCATCGGAAATATTGATTGGGTGAAAATCAATGCGAGTTCTGCGCCCACTCCAACTCCAACCCCAACGCCGACACCGACAACTACAACTCTTCCTTCGACTCCAACCAATCTCTCTTCATCCTGCAATGCCGCAGGCAACCAAGTTACAGTAAGCTGGTCTCCGGTATCAACCGCCACCTCTTACTATCTCCGAATAGACGACACTACAAATAATCTCGCCGATGGGTCATGGTACTTCAATACAACCAACGAACACTATCTTGATCAATACGCTCAAACTTCATTTACCGGAAGTGTTGCTTCAGGAAAAGTATATTCATGGTGGGTGCATGGATACAATTCAGTAGGAATAGGTGATTCAACTTCCGGAACATTCACTTGCAATCCAAGCGTTACCACGGTTCCGGCTTCCACCAAATTCTCCATCAACGACAGAATTCAAGTCACAGCTCAAACACTTAACGTTCGCTCAACCGCCAACGGAACACTTCTCGGATCTCAAACCACAAACGCTCTTGGCACTGTCATCGGAGGCCCGACCAACGCCGGAGGATTTAACTGGTGGCAGATTGACTACGACACTGCTCCGGACGGCTGGAGCGGAGAGGATTATTTGATGAAATATGTTGCGCCAACACCGACTCCTACGCCCACACAAGTAATTTCAGGAAGCTCTCTTTCTGGTCTCGCGGCTTCAATGCAACCGGGAACTTTTGCGGAGCTTACCGGAATGGGCAATTGGAATAATGGAAATCTTTTAGTTCCAACATATTCCGGCTGTATTGCGGGTGATCACGGCACGCAGTATGCCAATAAGGCCGTATGGAATCCTATCAGGAAGCAATTTCAATTTGCAGGATCTCCGCACGGGAATTGCAGCCAGTATGTCTTTGTTATCTATGACGACGCGTCAAATACTTGGTCGGTCGGACCTCAACCATATTTCGGCGACAATCTGAAACATTCTTACGATCACAATGCCATCAACTCTTCCACTGGCGACCATTACTTGCGGGATTTTAATAGTAAAACGGTATTTAAATTTTCCAACAGCGGAAGTTCGTGGAGCTCCATCGCCACGATTCCAATGTCATCTAATCAATGCTGTGGCGCGCTTGAATGGTTTCCCGACCAAGGACGCCTAATCTTTATTGATGGCGATTGGGGCGGATGGTCATATAATCCATCCACAAATTCATGGACGCATTTGTTTCGCACAAACGGGAACGACGGTAGCGGACTCCAGCAGTATCCGATGTCCGCCTACACAAATTTCGCAGAGTACAGCAAACTCGGATTCCTTGTGTTTGGCGGTGGCCAGAATATCTACAAAATGAATTCTTCGGGCGCAATCTCCATTCTTCCACCCGCGCCCTTTGGCAATGTTAACGTCGGAACAGGCGCCGCTTGCTGTTCGGTTGCGGCTGATCCGGTTTCCGGGAATATTCTCGTCATCAACGGCTCAAATCAGATGTGGGAATTAAATCCAAGCGGTTCCGGTTCATGGACGCAGAAAACAAATGTAACGCCCCCATCATTTTTTACAACCACCAGCGGCCCCGGCGAATCGCTTATCTCGGCTCCCATTTCTAATTACGGAATCGTTATGTATGTGAAATGCAACGATAGTTCGGCTTGTCATACTTATCTTTATAAAAATGTTTCTGGCGGGGGAACTCCAGCGCCTTCTCCAACTCCGACACCCACCCCAACCCCAACTTCCACTCCTACGCAAACTCCTTCGATAAACCCAATCGCTTGGTACAAATTTGACGAAGGAGCTGGAACAACTGCCTCTGATTCATCAGGAAACGGGAACAACGGGACTCTCATCAACGGCCCCGTATTCACAACAGGCAGAATAGGCCAAGCGCTCAGTTTCGACGGGGCGAATGATTATATAAATATGGGCGACCCCGCAAGCGGAGTTCTTGATTTTGGCACAGCTACTTCTTTCACTCTTTCCGCATGGATAAAAACTTCCACAGCCGCAAATAATAATCGAATTTTTTCTAAAGGATTAAGTGGCGGAACTGTTGGCTATGATGTTCAGCTCTGGTCTGGAACTGGTGCTGTAATAGGAGGAATTGGCGCTACGAATGGCAACGCCGGCTATTTACAATACTATGGCTTGATGGCAGTCAATAACAATCAATGGCATCATGTAGTTAACGTATTTGACCAGTCCGCAAAACTTGCCCGCCAATACATTGATGGTAATCTGCAAAATCTCACAAAATTGGGCGGGCTTGGTTCAGTGGTTGGCGGAACAGCTTACGATTACTCAGTTGGTTCTACTTTGGACGCATCATCAGCGCAGCCGCTGAATATTGGCAGGAACGACACTCATCCTGGTGAGTATTTTTCTGGCCTCATCGACGATGTCCGCATATACAACAGGGCGCTTTCTTCCACTGAAATACTTTCTATTTACAGTGAAGGGGGTAGCGTTACTCCCACTCCAACACCGACTCCAATTTTAGGTTCTTCCGATTTTCAGACCAGATGCGCGGCAATCGGAGTTATCCGATGTTTCGGTTTTGATTCAAACGCCGACCTTGGAGTTGTCGGATCCAATGCCTATGGAGCAAACTTCGGCGCGTTCAATAATACTGCGGGCGGGCTTACTCCGACGATTGACCTGACAACTTCTGCCGATGGAGGAGGCTCCATGAAATTTATTATTCCATCGCAATCCGGTTCAGGCGGATCTGGACAGTGGTTTACTAATTTTTCATCCGACCTTTCCGCGCAGTTTGGAGCAAATTCAGATTTTTATATCCAATGGCGCCAGCGTTTTGACAATAACTATGTTACCAATTTTTACACCGGCGGTTCCGGAGAAGGGCCAAAGCAAACCATCATTTCCGCAGGAGATTTGCCTGGATGCTCAACCAGCAATAGTACAAATTGCCGAGGATCAAACCAGGATATTGAGCTTGTGGTTCAAAATTTGCTACAGCGCGGTTACGCCCAAATGTATAACAGCGGCGTTACTTACAATCAGTTGGATGAAACATACAACGGCGCTGATTTCAAATTCCAAAACGCGCGCCCGTCGCCGTATTGCCTCTACTCAATGGGTAGAAATTGGGCGAGCTTGGGCGGAACTTGTATTGGATATTTTGCGAATGAGTGGATGACTTGGAACATCCATGTGAAATTGGGTACGCCAAGCGGACAATATTGGGCTAACAGTAAGGTTGAATTGTGGATCGGGCGCGAGGGGCAGGCTTCACAGCCCGCAATAAGCTGGACAGGCAATTTATACGCGAGCAGTGTAAATAAATATGGAAAAATCTGGTTGCTTCCGTATATTTCAAATAAAGGCGGTTCCCAAGTCCATCCGACAGCTTATACTTGGTACGACGATTTGATTATTTCAAGAAATCCGATCGCGGATCCGAGCGGGACGGTACCGCTTTCTACTCCAGCCCCTTCTCCAACACCGACCCCAACTCCTACGCCGACAGCCGCTCTAACCAGCTCAGTCCTACTTGTAGATTTTGGAGCAATTTCTGCGCAAAACACATTCGGACTTTCCGGCTGGAATACGGCAATAAAAGATATTTATACGGATAACCGAAACATCGGTCCCGGAGGGACGGCGATTGTTGTTGGCAGTCATTATGCATATAACTATCAAGGTGTATCCGGAATTCCAAGAAGTTTTGTGTCTGGAGAGAAAATCCTGGTCACTTGGTACAACAATTCCGCATCCTCAATTTCTTTTGTACCAAATATCAGTTTTACCGATCCCGACAGAATTATTATGGGTACGGCTGGTACGTGGTATCCGATGACTGCTGTTACGGCGCCTGCATTTGCTAGCGCCAGAAGCGAATTTACATTTACTACACAGAACGCCGGAACCTATTCGCTAGTGAACATAAATTCAAATTATACAAACAGCCTGACTCTTATTGCAGACAAAATTGAATTAATTCCGGTTAGTTCAGTTCCCACGCCTACCCCAACGCCCACTCCCACACCAACGCCAACTCCCGTTGCTTCAATCAAATTCTCAATCAATGACCGTGTCCAAGTCACAGCAACCACTCTCAACGTCCGTGCAACAGCCAATGGAACTCTTCTCGGAACACAAGCAACAGGAGCTTTGGGAACTGTAATCGGAGGTCCGACTAACACTGGAGGATACAACTGGTGGAATATCAACTTTGATTCAGGAGTTGACGGCTGGTCTGCGGAAGATTTTCTTGTGAAATATGTTGCACCGAGTCCTACTCCCACACCGACTCCAGCTCTAGGCGGAACAATTACTCTTGTTAACTTCGGTCAAATCAACGTCCAAAACACCTTCGGGCTCGCCGGTTGGTCTGCAGTAATCAAAGATATCTACACTGACAATGTTAACGTAGGCCCGGGAGGGACAGCTATCGTGGTAGGCGACAATTGGACCTACAACTATCAGGGAGTAACCGGCCCAACAAGAACATTCTCTTTAGGAGAGAAGATAATAACAACTTGGTACAACAATACTGCCTCTTCCATCACTTTCACCCCCAACATCAGCTTTACCGACTCGGACAGAATAGTTTCTGGAGTAACTGGCACTTGGTACCCAATGACTCAGACAACTGTTCCTGCCTTCGGATACGGAACAAGCGAATACACCCTGACATCTTCATCTCAAGGCCCTTACTCGCTCGTCAACATCAATAGCAATTACCAAAACACGGGCACGCTTATTGCTGACCAAATTAACCTCATTCCTTTGGGATCAGTTACTCCAACCCCAACGCCCACACCAACACCAACTCCAACGCCAACTATCGCTTTCGACTTTTCTTTAAGCAGTACAGGGAATAAATCACTAATACCGGGCCAATCCGTGTCCAATACGATCACGGCAACCATCCTTTCTGGGAACACCCAATCTGTCACATTTATTGCTTCCGGAGTTCCATTGGGAGCCAACTACAATTATTCATTCATCGCCTGCTCTCCAACCTGCTCAACAACCCTTACTATCAATACATTTACCAATATTGTTCCAGGAAACTACACCATAACCGTGGCCGCGACTTCCGGTTCTATTTCCAAATCAACTTCTTTCATCCTTACCGTAGGTACTGGGCCAACACCAACACCAACT
>Ga0209343_10009630_pt1 | contig 11087 bp, 16 predicted proteins | sample RifCSPlowO2_02_FD_184026 | JGI IMG/M metagenome (GOLD analysis project Ga0209343, IMG submission 184026) | Groundwater microbial communities from Rifle, Colorado - Rifle CSP2_plank lowO2_0.2 (SPAdes) (version 2) | ecosystem: Environmental > Aquatic > Deep subsurface > Groundwater | place... | reverse complement strand
CCACTATCCAAACCCCATAAAATAAAATCAAAATCAAAATAAGATTTAATATCTTTTAATCTATCAAAAGCTAATTTCTTTGCAGGACTTGGTAAAATACAATCATCTAAATCAGCAATTACAACATCACTTCCAAGAACCAAGTCACTTAATTCTTTTTTACTTAATTCTGTATTAGTTGCAACCCATGAACCTTCTCTTGAATCATTTAAGAAAATCATCTGCCAAACTTATAACCGAAGTGACCCAAGAAAAAACTTGGAACACTTATTTTTCCCTCATATCTTTCAAATCGATTATTTATTATGCAATCTTTAATACCTTCAAGTGAAACATAATTATTAGGAATCAAAATTCCAGAAGTTCTTACTTGAGCTAATTCTCCATGTGTATCTGATGCTGCACTACCTTTAAATCTAGTTCCTTCCACTAATTTTTGAGCTTTCTTATTTGCTTTTTGCATATTAATTCTTCCTAAAACACCTTGTTGAATTCCAAAAAATATATCAATACATTGTCCGTTATATATTTCAACTTGGTTTACCATATCTAATAATTCTCTCATTTTTGATTCTTCATATCTATTCAACAATCTATATCTAAATTTATCACCGCTAGGGACTACAAATGGATGATTTAATATAGCAACGCCATTTTGTAAATGAATATCTTCAACAATATCTCTTGGGTCTTGATGATCATAAATTCTTTTTCGACAACCAAGAGCTAAAATATGTAGAGATGGTTTTAATGCCTCAACTTCTTGAGTATTAATTATATATCCTAAACCACCTTTATAAACAACTCTTGCAAATAATCCTTTATCAATTTCTTCAACTTCTTTTAATAAAACTAAATCTTCATATTTGACATATCTTTCAATACCTAATAATGAAGTTATACCATTAATACCTTTACTAAAAGTATCCAATTGATCCTCAATACTCGCATTTCTGCTAGGATGAGTATGTAAATCTGCCAATAAACTTCCATCAATTACTGCATATTGTTTCATTTCAATTGAATCTAATCCTTCTTTTGCTAATAATGTACTTGCTCCAATTGCAGCAGCAAATTTAAAAAAGTTTCTTCTGTCTAAATTCATCCTTCAAAGATTACTCCAGCAACCACTATATCATCTAAATTTGACATACTAACAACTATATTTTTAACCCCTAATTTATCATTAATTATTTAATAATACCAAAATGTTTAATAAAATTTCGTCTGTTCATTATTTAATTAAGCAATATTTAATTCTACAATTGCTTCGACAACATCTTCTAATTTTCTTATATTAACATTAATGCATTTTAATTTTAAATTGTCTTTTAATTCCCTAAAACTACCATATAAAGTAACATTATATTTGCCCTTATTTGTATGTGAAACCTCAATATCCCAAAAATTTACTTCTTGTGTAGGTAGGATCCCTAATGCTTTAATTACTGCAGTCTTTACTAAGCAATAACTTGCTATTAATTCAAGCCGTTCATTATATAAACACTTTCCAAAAATTCGCTGTTGCTCTTCTTCTCTAAACCATTCATCAATAACCTTCCCATCGGCAAGAGTTACAAATTCTTCTATTTCTTGAATGTTTTTCTTAGCCCAGCTGTAAACCAGTACCATAAAAATAATAAAACAGTAAACCTTATAAACCATTATTTGTCATTAATTTTGTAGGTGAGAGTTATTTAACCCAAAAAAATTAACTCTTTTACTTTCGTGGTTTATTATAAAAACCAAAACATTCTTAATTTATTAAAGAAAGAATAGACAGATGATTAAGTTTCTTATTTTTGACCTAGACGGCACATTATATGAAAAGAAAAGTGTTGTTTTAAGATACTTACAAGAATTTTCTGATAGAGAAAAATATAATTTTGATGATATACATCAGATATTTACAAATTCATATATTTTAGCAAAAAAAGAGACATTTCTATCACCTAGTGCCTTTTGGTCACGCGTTCATGATCTATTTATGAATTCTATAAAATCATCAAAAAGGGAATTGCTAGATAAACTTGCTGAAGAAGCCAAACAGAACGTATTACTTGGAATAACACCTAGAAAAAATACAATAGAGTTATTAAAAAAAGCAAAAGAAAGCGGAATAAAGATTATAGTCTTCACAGGAAGTAATGATATGTATGACTCTATTAATTTTAATGAAAGTAAAGAAGAGATTTTAGAATTAAAGAAGTTTAAACTGAAACAATTAGAAATTTTGGACCTATTAAACTATATTGATAGACTCATATTAACATCAGAATATGGTGGTTATAAACCGCAAAAACTAGTTTTTGAAAAATTATTAGAAGATATAAAAGCACAACCTGAAGAATGTTTAATGATAGGAGACACATATAATGATCTAGGTGCTAGACAACTAGGCATCTTTTCAATTATGATAGGCGATAATGATGCTAAAAAGTTTACTCCAAATTTACGAATTAAAGAGTTTAAAGAAATTATTGATATAATTGATTTTGATAAATGTAGTCTAAGATAGATTTAGATAAAGGAATATTAGTTTCATTACATACATGGCAATTCATCCCAACACTAAACTGTTGGGTATCCTTGCCATGTATGTAATGAGTAAGTTGTAAATTTAACACTTAAACCTTTTTCTTAATTCATGAAAAATTTTTGCATTATCTTTAGCGTCCTCTAGGGCATCATGAGTAAGATTTCTTTCCCTTAAAAAATCCAACTTTGCATGCAAATCTTTTTTTAATCCTTTATATAAAGAATTTAAGTTATGAGAGTTATACCCAAAAGGATTCTCTCCCAAAAAATGCCAGAAATACCAGCACACAAACATCCAATCAAAACCATTATTATCTGAAATAAAAACAGGCGTACCCGACGAGTTCTTAAGAATCCAACTCTTAAATTTCTGCATTGCTTCTTTTGCATCTACAGCATCCTTTTCATTTACAAATTGTCTTCGATCGGGATCAAATTTCTCTGATATTGGCTTAATATTTATTTTAAAAGTCTTATCGAGTTTATCATCAACTATTACTGCTCCTAAAGATGTCATAGAGTAATCTCCTGGTATTGGACCGTTCGATTCAATATCTACCATTATATAAGTTTTCATTTCAAAACTTTTAAGACTCATAAATCAACTGCTCCCTTAAGTGTAATACCATTTAAGATGTTATTTAATAGTTCGTTTCTTATCTCTTTAAATGATTTATAGTAATTTATAATAATCTTTCTTTCAAGCAATTTTTCAAATATTTCTAATCTTAAATCTTTCTCTGAGCCCCCAATAATAGCTATATCAATATCTGATTTTATTGTTTTATTTATGTACATTAGAATGTACTTATTTACAAACTTTATGGTCATCTTGATGTACATATATTTAGGGGGCGTTAGAGTAAAGGTTTATAAAAATTATCATATATTTAAAATTACAAATTTATTTTTACATTATAAATATACAAAAATGACACAAAAGCAACTTACCATCTGGGCCCTCAATTATAACCCCCGAATAATTCTTGTTTATTTCCATATTGTAGTTTATAAAAAAATTGTTTAAATATCTATCCCTTGAGTTTTGACAACCTCATAAAACACGTTGCATTAGTGAAGATTCTTTTTTGTTTCATATTAATCTTAATTAACCTTACAAATCAAAAAACAGTGAGCTGTAAAGTTAGCAAACCTATTTTGGCCTAGTTCAAGGTCTATATTTGGGTTTTGTTTCTATAAAAGAAAGTTCTTTTTCCATACTATCTTCAGATTTTTTCAAAAGATATGCCTTCTCTGGAAAAATATCACTCTTGCTAAAATACCGACCCCAGATGTCCTTAACAGCACTAATAAATTTCTCTTCTGTACATGAAGGATATTTTTTTATCGCATAATAGAGACAGTCTAATGTTCTTCCAATTCTATAATCATACGTTAAACTATAGGAGATTTGCCCGCATATTTTTGAATCCTTAATAATTTTATTTTCTACCCTATATTTTCTTTCAGGTTGCCCTATTATATTTTTCTCAAAATTACAATGTAGTTTTTTCATCTTTCTTATCTTGGGATCGATAAAAACATCTTGAAAATCCCTGTATATTATTCGTTTTGGCAATCCCTTATCATCTATTTCTAATAGAGTATTTTGTGGATGCATTTCCAAGCACATTCCTAACTCCAAAACAAAATAAGACCATATATCCATAAATGGAACCAATATTTTATCACAAAATAAATCAAACTCATTACCATCCTTACTGCTCACATTCTCTAGTATCTGTTGTAGTAAAAAAATGTCATTTTTATTGTTTTTATCTTGAGAGGTAAGCGAGAAAAATGGCAAGATATAGCTTTTTTCAGGTGTGTGGGGTCTTGGAGTTAATTCTCTAATTATCATACTTCCCTCTACCCCCCTTAAAGAATAGACTATCCCTATAGATTCTGGGAGGTATGAAAAACATTTTGGAAGGGGATTCCTTTCAAATTCTTCTGCTATCTTTTGGCTATGAAGAACATGCTTTTTCTTAAGTCTTCTTATACTATCTCCCAATTTTTTTTCGATGTTTGTTTTTATCATAAAATTATGTTTAATGTCTCTTGTAAAAACAGTTCTGGTAGAAGAAGTAGGAGATACGTTAAGGTAACCATCTGGTTTAATTAATTTAGACACGCCCCTATTCCTATAAACAGGAAGCATTTCCGGATGAATAAAAAATTTTATTTTATCTTTTTTAAATAACCATTCTTTTATTGATGGGTCGGGATTTGTTTCAAAAATTTCTGCTTCTTGGTTATCCAATAGTATAAATGGCAAACCGAATTTATCCACTCCTTCATGCGGCTTGTATATAAAATTGACATCGGCTGGGAAGATGTCATTTACATTTCTTTCCAAATAAATGAATGCCTCTTCTTTATTTTGTTTCAACAAGTTATTCAATTTCATTTTTAGGATTAATTTTATTTCTTAATAACTTTTAAATATAATTCAAAGAAATCAATAGTCCCTGGTAAACATTCAGAATTTGCAGGCATATCTTTTGGCTTAAACCATTTTATATCACTAACTGCATGATCTCCCAGTGCCTTTTCACCACCAATTAACTTGCATACATAGCAAATCAATATTTGTTGTGCCTCTCTTTCTGGAGTTACCCATTTTGTGGATAATAATTTGGGCAAAAGGTAATCTACCTCAGCATCATAGCCAGTCTCTTCTTTAGCCTCTCTCTTAGCTGTCTCTTCAGGTGACTCGCCAAAATCTACCTTGCCTCCAGGAAATTCCCATTTGTCGTGAGCTTCTTTGTGGAATTCTCTTTTTCTTCTTACAAGTAATAATTCTCCTTTATCATTAACCACAAGACTTTTTACGATAATAAATTGTTTTCTTATTTTTTCTTCTATCATCTTATCCTACCCACTATCAAAGATGTTGTTTGAGTTATATCTACGTTACGAATAATAAGTCCATCTATTAATAAATCTTCGCAATATTCTTCGAAATAGCACCTATTCATTTCCATCTCTTTCCTCATTACCCATGCGTCATGATATTTTTCTTCTTTGCTACTAATTCTTCTTTGGATTAAATCCCTTTCATCCAAATCTAATAAAATAAAATCTATTGATTTCACGCTGTGAATACGCATTAAATTATCTTTTGACAGGCCTCTTGGGAAGTGGCCACCATTGGGAGTTTTAGAATAGCCTCCCGTATAATGAGTATCTATCAAACCCAGATGGTGATTTATTAGGTAATCTACTATCTCCTCTTCAGGATTTATTCTTCTTTCGGTAGCGTTTCTGTATATCTCACCAGTATTCACAACACTTATATTAACCATTTGTCTTACTCTGTCTATCACTGTCGATTTGCCAACGCCTTTTGCTCCCCCTATAAATATTAAATCCTTCATTTTGAGTAACTATCTACGAATTTTTTACCAAAATATACCCAACCAGATGCGTGCTCTAACGAATCCTCCTTATCTTTCTCACAGTCATACTTTGAAAAGTTACCTTTAAAATCATAATAATGTTTACCTCTGACGGGATAAAATTCCAATGTTGTAAATCCTTCAGTTTCCATTATTTGTTTTAACTCTTCGCCATATCTCTTGAAATGCCCACGTTGTTTATCTTTTTCGGATTTATTCTCTAAAGTATTTTTATTAATTGTAGTTAAAAATATAAATCCATCTTCAATTAAAGATTTATACATTTTTTTGATTGCTGGTAAAGGGTCTGAGACATGCTCAATAACTTCGCTACAAATGACTAAATCCGAGTTTGATTCATTTACATTTGATATATCTTTAGTGAAATAATCAATGTCATTAAACACTTTCTTTGGCTTTAAATCATAACCAATCTTTTTAGTAGCAGTGATGTTATGTAAAAGATATCCCGAGCCACAGCCAAATTCTAAAGCCTTATTAAATTTTTTACCTTGAATTAAATTATGAAGATGTTTCAATCTTACATTTTTACCATAACTTTCCAAAGATATGAGGGTATTATTAAGTTGGTCAATTGATTTTCTATAATCATTTCTAAGATCTTTCCATTTCCTAAAAACTCTCCCCAATTCTATTGTACATCCAATACCATTAAACTTTTTCAAAATTTCTTTAAAATCTAAAACACCTTCACCAATCGGATAGTGATCCAAACCTTCTCTAAAATCATGTAAATGCAACCATCCAACATTTTCAAAATCCGATAGTTTATCTAAATCGCCATTTTTTGTAACGCTACCTATATCCAATACTAATACTAAGTTGAAATATTTAGTTTCGGGCAACCTAATACCTTGTACTGTTTCAAGTAAAAAAGATTGATTGTTAAACTGATCAAAAAGTTTTTTTGACTCTTCTAAAGTTTCATTATAAGGTTTGATTGGGTGAGTAATTACTTTATTAGCTCCAACCAATTTTGCAAACTCTAAACTATATCTAAACTTTTCATAAACTTTCTCTAGCCCTTCTTCAAGCCTCATTATATCAGTATGGACATTAACTTTTAGTCCTACTTCGTCAAGTTTAGATTTAATTTTCGTTGAGTATGAATTAATATTCCCCCATAAATTAATTTCTACACCATCGAATTTAGAATTTTTTATTTCTTCTAAAGACTCTAAAAATTCATCCACATTTTCTTTGCAGAGGTCTAAACTTAAAAATATCATTTTTGTGATTTCACATCCATATTTGCAATCCGATCTATATAATGTCTATTTCCAATGTAATCAACATGGGAAGAAGTATTATGCCTTAGGAAGCTTAAGTCTTGTTTGGAAACTTCTCTACCTAAATATATTGCTCCTGATTCGTTTATCTCAAAATTAATATCTTCAAGTCCTATTCTGTCAAGTAAGTCATGCATTGTTTTTTCATCTATTTTACAACGGTCCTTACATATTCTCGACTGACCTAACCTACAAGGAAGAGGACATTCATCGAACCTTCTATTTTGGGTTTCTTCAAGAAAATTTAAATGGGCATTGTAGTCCGGGATTCTTAAAGTAGAAGAAATCCCACAACTTGTATATCTATAGACTGGTGCAATGCCTCTGTAGACTTCTAAAATTTCTTCCTGAATTTCCTTTGGAAAAAATTTATTAAGATGATTTGGGACATAAGGAACTGCAAGGCCCCTTTCTTCAATTCGTTTTATTACTTCAGGAGTTAGTCTTACCCCACTCATTACGACTCCATCTATGTGCTCAGCAACAGCATCTCTTGCCTTTTTAAATTGGTCTGGTTCCAACCACTCTCTTGCTATTGGACGGAGATATTGAAGAAGAGGTATTCTTCTTTTTTTAACTTCTTTCATTAGTTGCACCCTTCTTTTTAGTGGAGCTCCTTCCAACTTTCTATTTTCATACCCTGCGTATGAAACAATGATTACTGGTCTTAGACTTGTTAAATCAGCAATATTATCTAAGGTGTCACCGTCTACAAATGTCCTTGTAATTAGCCCAACAGGGTTTGTAAACTCTCGTTTGTCCAGTTCGCGCAGTATTTTTCTTAAACCAGTGGTGTTTTGGGGAAGGAATGGATCGGAGAAATTATAGAGTGTGAGAGGAGTTCTTGATGTTATTCTTGGGTTTGCCATAATTTCGCTAACAACCTCTTCGGGTTCAAACATGTTATTTATTTTTTGATAATTTGAATTGCTAAAGAATTCATCTTTATGCTGAATACAATAAGCGCAATCCCAAACACAACCGAAGTTAAGATTTAAAGCCATCCAACTTTTCAGTTGTGTTGTTAAAGTGAATGGATTAGAATATTCATATTTTATTTGAGTTTCCATTTCACTTTCATTTAAAAAAATGATTTATAAAAATATCATTCTAAGCTGTTATATAAATCTTTCTATCCAATAGTAGTAACAACTCCTCGCAATAAGTATCACGAACTTTATATCCCTTCAGAACGTCTATGTAAATCTTGCTCAACAGCAGTAACTCCACCTAAATAAGCCATAACTATACCTAAATTATCCATAGGTTTACTATAAATCAAATCTCTTGCTCCATCTTGATCTATCAAACCATAAAGTAAGAATGCTGCTGGAAAACCAATTTCACATATTTTCTCTAACAATGGAAGTCTTTGATCAAATCCTGGAACTATTCTATCCACAACATGCCTAGAACCCCACTGAAGTGCTCTTGTTAATAAATAAGCTCCAAGGTAACCTTCTAAAGAAACTTCTACAGGTAAATTATGTAATCTTTCAGGTAATCTATTTCTAACTTGATCAAACAAAAATTGAGTTACTTCATAAAGTCCTTTATCTGGAATAGCTTCTGGCATTTTTAATATCAATTACAAAGAATACACTCCAATTTATATGAATTTCTGTTTTTTATCACATTTAATTTTTTTGAATTATTCAGATACTAATGACGTTTACTCTACAGCTTCTAAAAAGATAAGTTTTAAATATTAGTTATACATAGTATAACTTATGGTAATTATAGAAACAAAAGTAAAGAAATGGGGAAACTCATTTGGAGTAATAATCCCAAAAGAAACAATGGAAGTAGAATCAATTCATGAAGAAGAAACAATAAAATTAATTTTAATTAAAAACAGTAGAAAAGCACTTAAATCTACTTTTGGGATAGGGAAACACATTAAGAAATCAGGACAAGAATTTAAGGATGAAGCAAGAAGAGAATTATACAAATAGAATCTTTTTCTTTGATTCTTATGCATTTTTTGAAATTATTAAAGGAAATCAAAATTATGAAAAATATACTAATGCATCTATTGTCACAACAAAACTAAATTTATTTGAGTTGTATAATGGTACATTAGAGATTCTAGGTGAAGAAACAGCAGATGTTATACTAGAAAAATACTATGAATTTGTGACTGATTTTGATCAAGATATTATAAAAGAGGCAGCAAAATTAAGGATTATAATGAAAAAAAGGAATGTTTCTATGACTGATTGTATAGGATACATTTTATCAAAGCAATTAGGAATAAAATTTCTTACCGGAGATAAAGAATTTGAAAATCTTGAAAACGTAGAATTTGTAAAGTAAATAAAGAATTTAATTTAGCAACTAGGTCAAAAGTCCCAACAATGCAAAGAAATAGTAACCTTTTTAAACCATTATTTGTCATTAATTTTGTAGGTAGGTGCCCAACTTACGGATCTTAGATCTGAGGAAAGTCCACCCACTCAAACCTTTAAAGGGGGAAATCGGTTGCTTATCGCAAGGTAAGTCTCAGAAATGGGAGGCAACCGCTCAGAAACGAAACAGCCTTTTAAAGCTATGATGTTGCGAAGTTTCTCGTGAGGGAAATGAGTTAACCAGCTGAGTATTTTAAAAGGAATTGGTGAAACGGCGAGTCCCTTCCAGTGCAAGTCTATTAAAGACGCTTAGTAGAATGTTGGGATGGTTTTTTCTGAAAAGAAAACCAACAGAAGGTGGCTTATAGCCTACCTACACTTTTTAATTAAAATGACGCCAAACATAGCTAATTACGACCAAAACTCGAATTTAGAGAATTCATGGAATCATATGTTAATTAGAACTTATGATAAAGATACTGAAAGATTTTGCATAGGTTACCTTGGCCCATTTTTATGTGATAGTTCAACCTACTTTAGAATTCTTTTAACACCTATAGCTGAACAATTCCTAAAAAAACATCAAACATCTAAAACACAAGATTTAGTATCATTACTACATTCACTCATGAAATCAAGAGAATCCGCTTCAATAGATTCTAAGGCATAAATCAAAATCTTTTTAAACTTACTAATATCATTAAAAATATGGCAGATAACAAAATTACTATGCCTTCAGGAATGGGAGGTATTGTAAGATACTCAGAAGAGTCAACAAGTAAAATAACATTCACACCTATAGTAGTTATTTTATTTATTATAGGTGTAATTGTTCTTGAAATAATTCTACACTTTTTCTTATGATACCCGGCATGAATCCTAGGAAAATGCAACAAATGATGAAGCAGATGGGTATTCAACAAAAAGAAATTGATGCCAAGCAAGTAATAATAAAAACTTCAAATAAACAACTTATTTTTAACAATCCACAAGTTTCTATGATAAATATGATGGGTCAAGATACATTTCAAATTATAGGAGAATTTGAAGAGAAACCTTTACTTTCTTATAATGAAGATGATATAAAAACTGTAATGGAATCAACAGATTGTTCAAAAGAAGAAGCACAAAAAGCATTAACTAAGACAAATGGTGATATTGCAGAAGCAATTGTTAAAATTCAAGATAATAAGTAATAATTCTATTTTAGGAATATTTAAAAATAACATTCTCCTTTTAATTTCATGGAGAAATCCCTTATTTTACTAAAAGAGGCTCAACAGTGTATAAAAACAGCAGATCATCTATGCTATGTTACTTTTCCTACAGTTAATGACAACAAAATTTTAATGGCAATAGCAGAAAATATCTATATAGGAATGGTAAGTGCTATGGAAGCTTTATTACAATATGAAAAAGAATTTAGGAGATTATATAATATTCCTGAAAACTTTGATTTAAGATTTGACTTATTTAAATCTAATCTTGCT
>Ga0209343_10009629_pt1 | contig 11087 bp, 13 predicted proteins | sample RifCSPlowO2_02_FD_184026 | JGI IMG/M metagenome (GOLD analysis project Ga0209343, IMG submission 184026) | Groundwater microbial communities from Rifle, Colorado - Rifle CSP2_plank lowO2_0.2 (SPAdes) (version 2) | ecosystem: Environmental > Aquatic > Deep subsurface > Groundwater | place... | reverse complement strand
GGAGGGAAGGTTGTCGAGCGTGACCGGCTCGTCGGTGAGCAGGCAGGCGGCCAGGCACGGCAGCGCCGCGTTCTTGGCCCCGCTGATGTGCACCGTCCCGCGCAACGGGACTCCACCGCGAATCACAAATCGGTCCATCGTCGTCTTTCAAGAATACAATGCCACAGAAACACGGAGACACAGAGAAAAGAAGTTAGAAGTTAGAATTGAGAAGTCAGAAGACCGGATTCAGAATGAGATTGCGGACGATTTCCTTCCAACTTCCAACTTCTGTCTCCCCCGGCCCGGCTGAGCGCCTGGCGCGGGGCCGTGGCTGACTTCTGAATTCTTCTTCCCCAATGGACGCCGGGATGTTGGGCGGCAGAGGCCGCGCTCAAGGCTCTTTCCGCTGCGCTCCGTGCTGAAGGGTAAGGATCGTGACCCGCTTGCCGCGCACACGGTACAGAACGATGTAGGGAGTGCCTCCGATGACCAACTCCCGAACGCCAGGCTCGGTTCCGGCTCGGCCGAGGTACGGATGGAGCCTCAGAGCTTCCACCATTGCCACGAGGCGCGTGGCCAAGCGTTCCGCTGCCTCTGGATCGTCCAGGGCGATGTAAGCGCGAATTTCCCGAAGCCGCGCGCGCGCCAGGGGAGACCAAACGATTTCTATCGGCACAGGGGGCGGCACCCATCCTCACGAAACAGGGTTTCATTCATCGTGGTTCCTGCCGCAAACGCACTTCGGCGGCGGCTGTTCCCGCTCGGTGCCCCAAGAGAGGAGCCAAGCCTTCATGTCCTCGTGTCGGATGTAGTGCCCGGTCTTGATTTGCCGATCCGCCCGGCGGATTTCCGCCCGCATTCGTTCCTGGTCGGCAACGTAGGATTCCACGGCGTCGGAAATGAGAAAGTTGGAGCTGCGGCCGGAGGTCTTTGCCAGCTTCGCCAGTCTCTTCTTGATCGCCGGCTTCAGCCGGATGCTTAAGGTCGCGCTGCGAGTGTTTGCCATAAACACATTTTAGCACATTGCATCCGAGCCGCGACCGTTAGGGAGCGGGCCCGCTCGCTTACGCTCCCTTCGGCTGCGCTCAGGGCAGGCGTGGCTCGGAATCTAAACAAAGTTGCCGATGCCGGCGACCATGACGCCCATCACATCCCCGTTCGGCTCCAGGACGACCAGATCGGCGTCGGCGCCGGGGCGCAGGCTGCCTTTGCGGTCTCCCAATCCGATGAGTTGCGCCGGGTTCCAGCTCGCCATACGAACCGCGTCGCACAGGCTAATTCCCGTCAGCCGCATCATGTTGCGGACGGCGCAGTCTTGCGTCAGGACGCTCCCGGCAAGCTTTCCTTCGCTGTTGCGGCAGACGAGTTGGCCGGTGCGCGGGTCATCCCCGACCGGGTTTTCGCTGACCAGAATTTCCATCCCTCCCAAGAGATACCGGCCCGGACCCATTCCCGTGGCGCTGACGCCGTCTGTAACCAGGGCGATACGCGAGATGCTCTTGGCGCGCACGAGCAGCCGCAGCGCCGGCTCGGAGACGTGCACGCCGTCGGCGATCACCTCCGCGACCACACGGTCATCGGTGAGGACCGCGCCAAGGATGCCGGGATCGCGATGCGCAAACGGGCGCATGGCGTTATAGACATGGACGGCATGAGCGGCTCCAGCGGCGATGGCGCGCTCGGCCTGTTCGTAGGAGGCGTTCGAGTGGCCGAGAGCCACCCGCACACCGTTCTCGATCGCAGCCGCCTGTAACTCGGCAGCGCCCTCCAACTCCGGCGCCAGCGTAAGGATGCGCAGCGCGCCGCCTGCCGCCGACAGCAGTTCCTCGAACAGCTTGCCCGACGGCGGCTGGAGATGCTCCCGCAGGTGCACGCCGCGACACTCCGCGCTCAGGAAGGGGCCTTCGAGATGGATGCCGACCGGCTCGGCCCGTGGCGCTCCGAAAGGCGGTTTCGTCTTCCAGGACCGCATCGTCGCGCTGAGACCTTCGAGCGCGCGAAGCAAAACCGGCGGCGAAGCCGAGAGCGTGGTGGGAACGAAACAAGTGGTCCCGTGCTCCAGGACAAACGCCGCGACGGATTCGAGGGCCTCGGAGGTCCCTTCCATCACGTCGTGCCCCGCCGCGCCGTGGATGTGCACATCCACAAAGCCGGGCGCGAGAATCTTGTCGCCCAGCTCGACTCGGCGCGCGGCGGCAGGAACCGTGACCGCTTCGCGCGGGCCGGCCGCCCGGATCACGCCGTCTTCGATCAGGACAACGCCGTCCTCGATGATTTCAAGCGGAGTGAAGATGCGCGCAGCAGTAAGAGCAATGAGTGTCATAGATGTGCGATGCCAGCGATGTGAAGGCTGTAATCAGAGCCGCGAGCGCAAGGGAGCGGTGGATCCTTCCCCGAGGATCGCCCGCAAATCGCCCTCATGCCGCGTGAGCAATTTGGCCGCAGCCCGGCGATTAAGCCCCGTGTGCAGCATGACCATTCCCAGCTTCGTATCCCGGCCGGCGGCCCGCAGCGCGCGCGCGGCCGTCGCGTGATCCACTCCGGCCACTTTCTCAAGGATGGAGCAAGCGCGTTCGAGGAGCTTCCGGTTGGTGGGCCGGACGCCGACCATGTAATTGCGATAGACGTTTCCGAGGCGGATCATCGCGGCGGTCGAGATCATGTGCAGGACCATTTTTTGCGCCAGGGCCGCCTTCATGCGCGTCGAGCCGGCGATGACTTCCGGCCCGGTCTGCGGGACGATGGCGATGCGGGCCAGACGAGTGACGGGCGAGCCGGGATTCCCCGTGACGGTCACGGTCGTAGCGCGGCGCGACCGGGCGTACCGCAGCGCCCCGAGCGTGTACGGCGTCCGGCCGCTTGCGGTCAGCCCGATCACCACGTCCCGCGGACCAATCTGGCGGGCCGCGAGATCACGGCGTCCTTGCGCGTCGTCGTCTTCCGCAGCCTCGGCCGCCCGAGTCAACGCGCGCGTCCCGCCGGCGATGACCGCCTGCACCGTCTGCCGGGAGACGCCGAAAGTGGGAGGGCATTCCGAGGCATCGAGCACGCCGAGACGCCCGCTGGTTCCTGCGCCTACGTAGATCAGCCGGCCCCCGCGCCGCAGCGCCTTTACAACGGCGTCCACGGCCTTCGCGATGTTCGGGATCTCGGCGCGCACCGCCGCCGGGACGGTGGCATCCTGCTCCTGGATCGCCTGCAAGATGGCGGCCGTGTCGAACGAATCAATCGCAGTGCTGAGGGGGTTCGGTTGCTCCGTGGTCAAGCTCGGCATCATTTATCCCGCCATGCGGGATTGCGCAGGGTTGTCAGCCACAGAGGCGCCCGGAAGAAGAAGTCAGAAGACAGAAGTCAGAATGAAAAACAACAAAAACCCGTCATCCCGAGGACCCCGGCTTGCCGGGGGAAGAGGGACCTGCACTTCTCCTGGCTTCTGGCTCCTTACTGCTAACTCCTGATGTTGGGTCCTCTGCGGGTCGTCTTACTCGCGGGCTTCCGTGATGGTGACCGGAGCGCTCAGCGCGAAGTTGAGCACGGTTTCGCTGCCGATCTCGGCCGCATCGCCGCGCGTTCCCAGCACGACGGCCGTGCCCGCGCCGGCTCCGGTGGCTGCGCCGATCCCCGCTCCTTTACCGCCGCCGGCAATGGCCCCGATGGCGGCCCCGATGCCGGTGCCGATGGCGACCTTGGTCGCATCCTTAGTCTGGGTGGTTTTCGCTTCGACCGCGACGTTGCCGGTGGAGATGGTAACGGTCTGTCCGTCCGTCGTCTTGAGACGATTGAGCGCGATGGAAAGGCTGGCCACGCCTCTCACTCGTCCGCCGGGATCGGACTCAACAATTCGGCCTTCGACGGTAGAGCCTTTGGGAGCAATCACCCAGTCGCCTTGCGTAAGGGCTTCTTCGAGCGTTGCCGCGAAGGCATCCCCCGTCTTCTGCGTTTTTGTCGAGAGGGTCGTGGTGGTGCGAACTTTCAAAGCGGTTCCGGCCGCCAGGGTCGCCGTGCGGGGCGGCGGCGGCGCCGGTCTGGCGGTGGCTGCCGGGGACGCAGCGCGGGGCTGGGCGGCCGGCGACGCGGGAGCCTGCCGGGGTGCCGCCGGGGGCCGCGAGGCCTGTGTCGCGGGGGCAGCAGGTTGCCCGGACGGAGCTTCGCCGGGGGTGGCTGACTCCGGCTGGCTCAGCGTTCCGCTGGAGGATTCCTCCGCCGGCGGCGTGCCGGCCTGCTGACATCCGGGTTGTGAGATAGCGAGCGTGAGGGCCAATGCCGTTGCCCAAAACCAAACTTTCTTTTCTGTGTTCATAGAAAACCTCCGGTCGAGATGTTTTCGTCGCGGCCGAGGCCGCGGAACGTGCCAGGAAAATACCCTGGGCCAACACTCGCGTCCGGGGGGACACCCAGGCGCGTGCTCACTTACTCCTAATTCGGACTCTACGCCCTCGGCGGCGAACTGTCAATCGCGACGGCAACACTCTGCCATCGCGCGCGATCCGGCCGGCTTGTCTCGCGGTTCCGCATTCGCTATGCTCGCTCTCGGAGGCCGCCCCAGTGGTGACGAGCCTCCCGCCCGCCGCACGCGGGCGCAGGGAGACGCCGTGCATATCCCGCTTGTCACTCGTCACTTGTCACTCATCACTGCGGCGGATACGCTCCTCAACCTGGCGATATTTATGGGGATTCTGGGACTAAGCGCCGTCCTGACCGAGCTCTTCACCCGGAAGATGTACTACCGCTGCCGCCAGTGCGGCACGTTGAACGCCAAGCGCCGGACCCAGTGCCGCTCCTGCGGGCAGGTCCTTCCGTAACGTCGCCGGACCTCTCGAATCCCCGTCGGCTTCTAGGCCCACAACGCGGGAGCAGGCAGCCACACCGGAGAAGAACTGCGGCGTCAGCCAACGGTATTCATTGGCGACCATGCAGGGAACCGGTTCCGCGAGGTCCGTGGCCTTGACTCACGGGGTGAGCAGGTGTCCGGCTGTGTTATCCTAAGTCTTGCCAGCACGAAAAATCTCTTAGGCAGAGTTTCGAGGAGGAATCCAAATGAAGCACGCCGTATCTGTAGCAGCGCTCGCGCTGCTCTCCGTCCTACCGCTTGTCGCCCAGAGCCCGCAGGGCTGGAAGGTGCGCTCCGATCGCAGCATGAGCGCGTCGGACCCCGACGCCGCGGGCGCCATCAAGTTCGTCACGATGGGCACAGGCTTCCATGCGACCAACCCCCAAGCCGCCGTCTACTGGAACCCGGCCAACACGGTCACCGGGAATTACACGCTCAAGGGGACCTTCAATCTGATGAGACCGAGCAGCCATCCGAACTACTACGGCCTGGTGTTCGGCGGGAGCGATCTGGAAGGCGCGGGGCAGAGCTACATCTACTTCATGGTGGCGCAGGATGGCACTTGGCTTCTCAAACGCCGCGAGGGGAGCGCAGCGCCGAATGTGACGAGAAATACCCCGAGCGACGCCGTGAAAAAGCCCGACGCCAGCGGCAAGTCCGTCAATGCGCTCGAAGTGCGCGTGACGGCGGACAAGATCGAGTACGTCGTCAACGGCACCACCGTCCACACCACGCCCAAGACCGGGCCGACGGCGAAGACCGACGGCATCTACGGCATCCGGGTCAATCACCAACTGGAGGTTCATGTGGACGGGTTCGCGGTCACGAAGCAGTAGCCCGCTCCGCCACGGGAATGCGCCGCGACAAGTTAATTATTGTGCAGCGCTATACTGGGAGCAGCGGATAGGAGTTGCGATGGCAAAGCAATCGAAGATCGTTCACAGCGACCCCGAAATTCTCGGCGGCATCCCCGTATTTGTCGGGACACGCGTTCCGGTGAAGACGCTATACGACTATCTCGAGGCGGGTGATTCGCTGGACGAATTCCTGAACGATTTTCCATCCGTCACCCGGAAGCAGGCGGTCGCGGCGCTCGAACTGGCCAGAGAGATGACCGAAGCGCATGCGACTGTTGCTCGATGAATGCGTCCCGAGGCCCCTCAATCGTGACCTGGTGGGGCACGACGTTTGGACCGTCGTCGAGAGGGGATGGTCCTCGAAACGGAACGGGGAACTCCTGAAACTCATGGTCGCGGAGCGGTTTGAGGCGCTCCTCACCGTGGACCAGGGCATCGAGTTTGAACAGAACGTTCGCAAGTCCGGCATCGCCGTCGTGCTCATGGCGGCGCCTACGAACCGTTTGAAAGAACTACGGCCCCTGGTTCCTCAAATCCTTAAGGCGTTAGCCAGGGTCAGCGCCGGTGAATTGATCCGGGTTGGCGGCTAACGCCGACCCGGAGCCGACGGCGACGTCAACCTGCTGCTAGCATGCATCAAGAAGCCGTGGGGAGCGACGGCTGTTTCGAGGGGAGGAAGGCTGCCATGAGGCCAACAGTGACGCGAACGGTGACACGAGCGATCACGGCGAGTGTTGTCTTGGCCTGTGTTGTCATCGGCCCGGGCCAACGGGTCGTCGAGACCGTTGCCGCACAGTCGCGTCCCTCGGCCGCTCGCGAAGTTCCCAAGTTCCAAGTGGACCCGGCCTGGCCGAAGATTCCCAACAACTGGCAGTTCGGACAGGTCGCCAGCGTTTCGATTGACGCGCAGGATCACGTGTGGGTGTTGCAGCGCCCGGGCACGTTGCCGCCGGAGGAGAAATCACGCGCCGCTCCGCCGCTGCTCGAGTTCGACGCGGCGGGCAACTTCATCCAGGCATGGGGCGGAACGGGCCAGGGCACCGGCCAGCAGCCCGCCCAGCAATATGAATGGCCCAGTTCCGAGCACGGCGTCTACGTGGACCCCAAGGGCTTCGTCTGGATCGGCGGCAATGGCGACAACGACAATCAAATACTCAAGTTTACGAAGGCCGGGAAGTTTGTCATGCAAATCGGCCGCGCGGGCCAAAGCAAAGGCAACGCCGACACGCAGAACCTGAGGCAGCCGGCGGACACATTCGTTTACGCCAAAACGAACGAGCTTTTCGTGGCCGACGGCTATGGCAACCGGCGCGTGATCGTGTTCGACGCGGACACCGGAAAATTCAAGCGCATGTGGGGCGCGTTCGGCAACGTGCCGTCGGACGCCCCTCCCGACCCGGCGTTGCCGGACGCCGACGTACAAGGCGCTCCGCAGTTCGTGCAACCGGTGCACGCCGCCCGCGTGTCGAATGACGGCCTCGTGTATGTCTCGGACCGTGGCGGCAAGCGCGTCCAGGTGTTTACGCTCGACGGCAAGTACGTGGCGCAAGTCTTCATCGGCCGGGAATGCAAGGCGCCGCAATGCGGCAACGGCACCACGGCTGCGAGCACCGCGTTCTCCACCGACCCCGAGCAACGGTTCTTGTACGTCGGCAACCGCAGCCAGTCCAAGGTCATGGTGTTCGACCGCAAGACGCTCGAACTCCTCGATTCCTTCGGCCAGCGCGGCTCCGCGCCCGGAGAGTTCGGCACCCTCCATCACATGGCCGCGGATTCAAAGGGCAACCTCTACGTCACCGAAGTCACTCCCCTGCGCCCCGAAAACAGACGCATCCAAAAATTCACGTTGATGGGGATGGCACCGGCGCCGCCGAAATGACGGGGCGCACGAGACGCTCCGCCGGCGGCTCCGCGTGGGCCGACGCAACCTCGCGCCAAGAGTTCGCTCCCTAGCTTTGTCCTCGCAGAGAACGAAAAACTTCCTGACTCGGCATTACCCATCCGAATGCGGTCTGAATGCACAGGAGAGCAGACCGATGGAGGTCTGGCCCGTCCATCGTATCCACACAATCGGCAACCACAATCACGGCATAGTCACGACTGCAGGCCGATGCAGCCGTAGCCAGCACGCAACTATTGGTGTTCACCCCCGTGAGCAGGAGCGTATTGATCCCATGCTTCTCCAAAATGAACTCCAGATCGGTTGCCACGAAGCAGTCGTAGCGTTTCTTGCTATTCACGACCCAGTCCCGGGTACTCTCATATAGCCCGGGAATAATTTCACAGCCCGGTGAGCCTTCCAGATTATGGCGTTCGGCATTCTTGCGCGCGGAGGAGGGGTCCGCCGCGCGCGTGCGCCAGAAAGGATTGGAGCGAATTTCGGCCACATCCCGGTAGGTCGTCACCAGGTGAATGATCGGGATGTGAGCAGCGCGACACTGTTCCAAGAAAAGCCGATTGGCTTCGATGATACGGCGCTCGCTTCCAGGAAGCACAGGCATGGTTGCCACGGACGGGTCCAGGTGTCCCCGGTGCAGATCAATCGCCACAACGGCGGGCCGTACGACATCAACTCCGAAAGACATATCTTCTCCTTCCAAAGCAAGTCCTTCCAACGCGAGGAATTGTACTGCTTGCCACTGACTCCGCATCATAACTCACCAGTTGTTGAAAGCGGGTAGCGGGTCGCCACGGCTACTTGTCCCGCGACGCCCCGGCGAGCCGGACCGTAGGCCCTCTGGGCCGCAGGCTGGCGAGAAAAGCGCTCACCGTGGCTACCCCGCTCGTTAGTCGTGCCAAACACACTCGCTGGTGATTCATTTTCCGCACTGCCGTAGGCCCAAGCTTGTCCTGCCTGCCCTGAGCGCAGACGAAGGGAGCGTAGTCGAAGGGCGGAGGCCGCGCCGGAGCGCTGGATTCAATTTTCAAAGAGGGAGGGATTCTATTGATCGCTCCGCCGGCCGCTGCGCGAAAGCCTTCGGCAGAGAGGTACGAATCATGGACCGTCGCTTTCCCACGACTCAGCACCCCAACGCGCTGACAGCGGCGCGTTGGGGACCCCGCTCTCAAGCCGTGGGCCATTCTCCTTCGCCCCGTTCGGGGCTGGCTAGACGCTACCAGGACTCCAGCGGGGCGGTGTGGGACACGCTACGCCTAACGCCCGCGTTTCAGCCGCGGCGGCCGATTGTCACGCCAGCCGCCGTCGGCTGCATGCCTTTGTTAGATTGCCGCCTCCGGTTTCTGTGTTCCGCACCGGTTCACCTCTGTGCCCTAGGTGTCCCTTGGCCGACCTGCGCGCCATCACCCAGCCAATCGCGGAAACGCCTCGTCAAGCGCGCTTCCATCAACGCGCCCCATTCGGATACATGCCTCAGAATGCCCACAAGCTCAAGGGTGACGAAAACCGCCACCGCAAGGCCTATCACGATGCCAACCCAGCCGCTATGAAACGGATGTCCCGTGATTAGCGCGAGCGCACCAGCTACCAGAAAGATAATCACTATCCATCGGACGCTTTGGGCCATGCGCCGCGCCCAAGTTCGCGCTCGGCCTTCAATCACCAGCGCACGCCGCCTCGCCTCCTTCGCTGCCGTACCTTCCGCCGCATCAGCACGCTCAGTTGCTGCGAGCTTCTGTGCTTCCAGCTCGGCCAGCTTGACCTCGTACTCACCCTTGATCGCCTGGACTCGTTCCGTCGCATTAGTTGCGTAGGAGGCGGTAACTCGATCCACAATTTCGTCGAGCGTGACCGCATCGATATCGCTCGGATCGTCGTCCGCAAATTCGGCCTCTCTCAACAGCCGGTCGGACATCGCTGACACCAGGACCGCTACCCTTTCATTAGTGCTGAGCTTCTTCGACTTCTCCAGCGAGTCCAAATGCCGCAAAAACCGGTCCCAAGTTGCTTGCTCTGGGCGTAGGGCGGCCGTACACAGTGCTACCAGTTCACGCACCTTGAAATCCGAGCAAAGAGAGGGCTTTTTCAACCACGCGAGATTCGTCAGTGCCCGAATGTGCACGACGGGCTCGATCCCAGTTTCATGTTCGTCCTCCTCCCACCAGAGCCGCGTGTTGCGGATTACCAGGGGAGAGGCAGTCGCAAAGACGGCTCGCGCGTCATCGAGACTCGCGGACCGATGGCCCTTTCGAAGCGTCAAGATGCCGGCAACGCAGTCGACGTCATGAACGACGCGATGTGCAAGCTCGTCCTTCTTATCGCGGCCCGCCAATCTCGCGGCTAGGGCTGGCTCTCCTGCCGTGTACTCTCGAACATGGCTTGGCGCTCGCATAATCTGGAAGCCTGCCGCGATGATTTCGCGTTCCAGCAACGCGGACATCTCGCGGACATCGCTCGGCGAATACCGTTGAGTCAGGAAATGCCGGGTCATCGGCCTAGGTTCTAACGAGTTGCGTCCTTGTGCCGTGGCCAGTCGAGCCTCGTACATGGCCAGGATCCTTTGGATTTCGTGTGCTGTCTTGTCGAAGACGAGACGCTGGACGCCGCTAGCCTTCAGGACGTCAACAGTTTCGCACATGAGTGTTCTCGTCGCAGTGCCCTCGTAGCCGAGCGCTTGGCGGATCAGGTTGCTGTCAAAGACGACTCGAAGATCCTTGAATCGGCGGCTTGCCGCACTAAGGTCTGGCAAGAAAGCTGCGTGATAAAGGACCAGTCATTCGAGCATCCCACGGAGGACAGCTAACAGTGCCGGGTCATCCCGCACCGAATCATGGACGAACTCGGCAACGACGGAGCGCTCCCGGTGGCTTGCGTCGGCCGCGTCGCCAAGTCCTGGCCGGCTCCCAAGTAGCAGCAGAACTTGCTCCGCTTCCAGAAATCTGAACAGCATGTCCAGTGCGGCGTCTGTCGATTCAACCGTAAGCTTGCGCCGCTGGCCTTCCTCGATTTGTGCCTTCTCCGCAGCGACATTGGAGGAAGGGAGATCGCGCGTGGGATTACGCTTATAACGCCCCAACTCTCGCGAGAGGTACTTCTTGGCCGTCGCTCGCTTCAACAGGGTTGCCACGATCTGCTGCGGCATCGCCACCCCGTGGCTCGCGGCAAGCGCTTCCTGGATGTCCCCGGTCGTGAAGCTCTGGGCTGGCAGCCGAGCGAGAACGTCAAGAACCAGGGGCATGAAAATTCCCAAGTGATCACTGCCTCCATCGAGTTGTGCCTTCAAGAATGCAACGGTCACGAGACCGCCAGGGTGAACATTGGGAGCTTCAGCTGTTTGCGGCATTACGAAGACCTCCTACGGATCGTTGGTCGAGTAAAGTCCTAGCACCGTTCAGTCCACCGGTGTCTCGGCAATCTACTAATGGGAGCAGTTTATAGATGACAATCCGAAACCCCTGTTGGACCGTCGGAGGTTCAGTACGCGCCTCTGACGGGCATCCGAAGCGCCTTTCGGTCCCAG
>Ga0209343_10009628_pt1 | contig 11089 bp, 8 predicted proteins | sample RifCSPlowO2_02_FD_184026 | JGI IMG/M metagenome (GOLD analysis project Ga0209343, IMG submission 184026) | Groundwater microbial communities from Rifle, Colorado - Rifle CSP2_plank lowO2_0.2 (SPAdes) (version 2) | ecosystem: Environmental > Aquatic > Deep subsurface > Groundwater | place: Rifle... | reverse complement strand
GAGCGTCTCAGGGAGGGCTGTTCCTACAGCAGCAAGGACGCTTCCAACCAAGCCCTCTGAAAGCTGCAGTTTCTTACCAGTCCACTCAATACCGTTTGTGAATAGCTCACAACCTAAAAGTATTACTATCAGACTCCCTATTAACCACACAATGTCTATGAGCATCCCTCACCCTCTCCCTCTCCCAATATGGGAGAGGGAACTTTCGTATAATTTTTCAATCTTATCAACCATAGCCTTATCACTATACGACTCAGCCATAATCCGTCCTTTATTCCCCATCTCCCTCCTCCTATATTCAGATTTTAGAAGTTCAATAATTGACCTTGCCAATTCATCAGGTGATGCAGGGTTTACCAATATACCATTTTCTCCATCCCTTATCAAATCGGGGATTCCACCTACATTTGAGGCAATAATTGGCTTTTTTAGCAGCATTGCTTCGATTAAAACCTTACCCATTCCCTCATTCAGAGAAGGGAGGACGAAGATATCAAAGGCAGACATTATAGCAGGAACATCATTTCGCCAGCCTGTGAATATAAATGCCCCCTCACCGCTTCCCATTGCAATGCTTCGCGGCAATGGGAGCCCAGCCTCTCTCTTTAAATCTTCCATGAGGGGACCGTCTCCAACGATTATAAATTTTATACCTTTTAAATCCCCCTTATCAAAGGGGGTAAGGGGGTTAGTCCCCCTTAACAAAGGGGGATTGAGGGGGTTGTTTAAAACCTTATTTGCTGCCTGAATAAAATATTTATGTCCCTTTACTTCCACCAGTCTTCCAACTGTGCCGACGACTAAACAATCTTCCTTAATATTGAACTCTTTTTTTATCCTTTTTGTATCTTCGGGTGTAATTTCCAGAAACCTTTTTGTCTCAACACCGCTGTGGATTGTTATAAATTTTTCAGGAGGGGCTATTTTAAAAACGATATGTTCCTGTTTCTCCCTATTCGTCAGGGTAATAATCATGTCTGTAATAATGGCTGTAATCCGCTCAATTATTATAAAGACCCATGTTTTAAGCTTGCCATAATATCCGTAGAATATATGCCCGTGCGGCGTATGTATAATTACCGGAGCTCGGCAGAGCCATGCAGCCCATCTGCCGATGATGCCTGCCTTCGAGGTATGGGTGTGAACAATATGATACTTGCCTTCCCTTATTATAGAAAATAATCTGATAAATGCCTTTAAGTCGTTCAGAGGACTTACTCTCCTAACAAGCTCATCTACTGTTATTATCTTTACACCTGAATCCGAAGCAGTCTTCAAATCCCTCTCATTAGCCTCTCTCTCTTCATCACTCATCACTGATTCAAATGTAGCACCTTTGATAAGGGTAACATCATATTTCTCTTTATTAAGCCCGAGAACAGTAAGGAGTGTATTTTCTGCCGATCCTCCCTTATCCTGTCTTGTGATGATATGAAGAATCCTGTATTTCATTTTTGTTACCCGTTAGAATCTCTTTATAATTTTTTTAACTCTTTTTCATATCTATTATTTTTATATTTCGCACTCCAAAATATACAGCTACAAGTATACTATGTAGTTGAGTAAGTCAGCGAATTTTTTATTTGAGCTTAACACTGGAAGCTGTGAATTGCTTGACAGTACTGCCGAAAATTGATAAATTAATGCTGTAAAGAGTGCTATTAATAGGGAGGAAAGAATATGGTTATTACAGCTAATGATCTGAAAATTAAAGGGATGACCTTCATAAATAATATGATTCATAAGTATGGTGAGGTATTTGTATCCGTGAGAGGGAAAAATAAGTTCGTGATAATTCCCCTCGATGAGTATGAGAGGCTAAAAGAGTCCGAGCTCGATAAAGCCATAAGAGAGGCTGAAAAAGATTATCGGAAAGGGAGATATGTTACTGAATCTGCAAAAGAACACTTTAAAAGACTCGGCATATAATGTACAGACTCATCTTTACCAAGACCTATCTGAAAATAGAGCAGGGTTTCCTGAAAAAACACCCCAATCTCATAGAGAGATACAAAAAGACATTACAGCTATTAGAACTCAATCCCTTTCATCAATCTCTCAGACTACACAAACTTAAAGGAAAGTTTAGTGATAAATACGCAGTTTCTATAACCTACTCGTATAGGTTAATCCTTGCCTTTGCTGTTGTTGACAATGAGATAATCCTTATAGATATAGGACACCACGACGCAGTTTACTGAATTTAAAAGATGGCTCACAGGACTTCTCTATTAGTTTGGAAGAAATAAAATGCCCCTACCGAAGTAGGGGCGATAGTCTCAACCGTAGTTGAGTTGTCCTTGGGAATCTTCCTTTATTGTAGGAAGCCCTCAAGCACAGGTCTGTTATACCTGATTATAAGTTTACATCAATTTTCAATAATGTCAAATATTTTTTAGGAGGTTACCATGTCTGACATCCTCGGTCTTGACCTTGGCACGAACTCTATTGGCTGGTTCTGTGTCAATGCCAAAAATAAAAAGGTCATTGATATGGGCATTCGTGTCTTCCCTGAAGGTGTTAATAGAAACAATAAAGGGAAGGAAATATCAAAAAATGCAAAAAGGCGTGAGGCAAGGCAGTCAAGAAAACAATATGATAGAAAAAGGCAGCGTAAGGATAAACTTATACAGATATTAAAACAGCACGAAATGTTTCCACAGAGGAAAGAGGATGAAGCCAATTTCTTCAAGATAAATCCTTATGATATAAGGAAGAGGGGCTTATATGAAAAGCTTACAAAATTTGAGTTTGGAAGGACTTTGTATCACATTAATCAACGGATGGGTTTTAAGAGCAGCAGAAAATCGCAGAAAGAAAAAGACGGGGTAGTAAAGGAAGATACAACAAAACTCCAGCAACAAATTAAAGATAGCGGCTGTCTCACCATTGGTGAATACCTTGCTGGTCTTAAACCGATGGAACAGAGAATTCGTGATAGATATACACTTAGACAGATGTATGAAGAAGAATTTGAACTCCTCTGGGAAAGGCAGAAAAAATACTATCCTGAGCTTACTGAGGACATCAAAGAACAATTAAAGGATAAAACAATTTTTTATCAGCGACCATTAAAGTCAGTTGCCAGATTCATCGGCAACTGTACTCTGGAGCCGTCCAAAAAGAGATGCCGTAAAGACAGCTTTGAGTTTCAACGGTATCGCATACTTGAGCAGGTAAATCGCTTAAGGTTCATTGATGAAAATGGCGTTGAGCATTCTTTCAGCAGAAAACCCGATGAGGAATTTGATAATGATATAAAAGAGAAAAGGGATATTCTCATTGGTGAACTAGAGCAAAAAGAGGAATTAAAATTTGATGCTGTCAGGAAACTACTCAAATTTTATTCTAATACTTTCATTAATCTCGAAAGAAGCGAAAAGAGGCTTATAGGCAATCGCACTGAAAAAGAGTATTCAAAGGTATTTGGTAAAGATTGGTTTGATTTTCCACAGGAGAAGAAGGATAAGATTTATCAGGTTATAACGCAATCTGATAATCCTGACTGGCTAAAAGAGTATGCACAGAAAAACTGGGGGCTGAATCAGGAGAAGGCAGAAAAACTGGCTGTAAAGATAGATTTTGAGGAGGGATATGCCAGCCTTTCAAAAAAGGCTATCAATAAACTTCTTCCATATCTTAAAGATGGGCTTTCTCTTTCCGATGCAAAGGAGAAGGCAGGCTATGGAAATAAGGAAAATTATCGTAATGTAAAGGAGATATTAGATAACCTGCGGAATCCTATAGTCGCCCATACACTTTATGAGATGATGAGGCTTATGAGAAATATAGAGCGGGTCTATGGAAAACCTGACCTTATTAAAGTGGAGCTTGCAAGGGAGTTAAAATTACCTGCAAAAAGAAGGGATGAAATCAGGCTGGAAAATTTGAAGCGTAAGGCTGAAAATAAAGAAGTCAGAAGGAAACTTGAAGGAATGGGTATAAAACCCACAGGAGACGCATTGGTAACATATAAACTCTGGGAAGAGTGTAAAGAGATCTGTCCTTATACAGGTGATTCAATTCCTTTAAATGCAGTCTTTGGAGATTCTCCCACCTTTCAAATTGAGCATATTATTCCCTATCAGCACAGCCTTGACGACTCTTACATGAATAAGACTCTATGCAGGATTGACGAGAATAAAAATAAAGGAAACAGAACACCTTATGAGGCATATAACAGAACACAGCAATATGACGAGATACTTAAGCGTATAAAGGTTTTACCCTATGCTAAACAGAGAAGATTTACGCAAAAAGAGATAAGCAATGATTTTATTTCAAGACAATTGAATGACACGGCTTACATCAGCAAAGTTTCGAGAGAACTACTCCAGTCATTAGGCTATAAGGCACAGATAACAAAAGGTCAGGCAACTGCCTCCCTGAGATATTTGTGGGGACTGAATAATCTTTTGCAGAAAAACCCACAGGGGCAGAATCTGAAAAATAGGGAGGACCACCGCCATCATACAATTGATGCTGCTGTAGTTGCCATGACAGATACAGATACTTTGCAAAGACTAAGCAGCTACAACAAATACGACCGCAGTCCGTCAAAGAAAGGTTTTCCAATACCCTGGGAGAAATTCCGTGAAGATATTGAGCTATTCATTAAAAAGATGCTCATATCCTACAGGGTTGAAAAGCGTATGCGCGGCGCCCTACATGAGGAGACCTATTATGGACAGATTGCACTCACGGATAACAAGGGAGTTCCTTTCTATGCTGTGAGGAAAAGGTTGGAAGATCTAACGCCAGCAATGATAGACAAAATTGCCGACCCTGTTGTAAAAGATATTATCAAGAACCATCTGCGTTCCATTGGCATTAATTCTGATGAAGGTAATTTCAAAATACCCTCCGATGCCTTTAAAGATAAGACCATATATATGAGGGCAAAGAAGGGTGCTAAAATACCTATCAAAAAGGTGAGAATCCACCAGCCTTTTAAAAACATGATTTTGCTTTCAGGCAAGACAGGTGTTGAACCTGGCAATAACCATCATGTAGTTTTATATCATTACAAGGATAAAGATGGAAACATCAAACAGGATGGAGAAATCTGCACCCTCTTTGAGGCTGTAAGAAGATTAAAGAATGGAGAACCTGTTATCAAACGCAATCTCGGGAATGGAAAGAAATTCCTATTCTCTCTCGCTATTAATGAGATGGTGCTACTGGATGTTGACGAAGATGAGATTGATTGGAGAAACCCAGATTATTGTAAACTGAGCCATCATCTTTACAGGGTGCAAAAAATTTCTAATCAAATAACATTCAGGCATCATCTGACTGCCGTATTGGAAAATAATACAGGAGAGGAGATAGGTCGTGTATTAAAGTATCCAAGTAGTTTCAGCGGCATTAAAATCAAAATAGATCGTCTGGGTAAAATCTATAAAGCATATGATTAAGCGAACAATTGCTATAGAGAATCCAGCAAGACTGAGCGTGAAAGATGATCAGCTACTCATTGAGCAGGAGGGCTCACTTTCCGGAAGCATTCCTATAGAGGATATAGGTGTTCTTATTATAGATAATCATGGTGTTGTTTATACCCACGCCTGTATGACAGCACTTCTGAATAACAATACGGCTGTGATATTGTCAGGGAATAATCATCATCCGGCGGGTCTTTTGCTGCCTTTGGATACAAATTCAGTCCAATCAGAGCGTTTCCGATATCAAATAGAGGCATCTTTGCCTTTAAAAAAACAACTATGGCAACAAACTGTAAAAAGTAAGATAAGAAATCAGGCAGGGCTTTTAAAAATCATTGGCGAAGAACATGCCAGACTACTGGCAATGATAAAAGAGGTAAAATCAGACGATACAGGCAATCTTGAGGCGCAGGCATCACGCTATTATTGGTGCCGTCTTTTGGGAAAAGAATTCAGGCGTGACCGTTTTGGAGAATATCCAAACAATCTTTTAAACTATGGCTATATGGTTTTACGAGCTGCAGTAGCACGATCCCTTGTCAGTTCAGGGCTTCTACCTACGCTCGGTATACATCACCGCAACCGCTATAATGCATACTGTCTGGCAGATGATATAATGGAGCCTTATCGTGTGTTTGTTGACCAAATTGTTTATAAACTAAAAAAACAATATGAAGGGACAATCTCCTTAACGAAAGAACTAAAAAAAGAACTGTTGAATATTTTAACCGGAGATGTTCAATTTGACGATATGAAAAGTCCGTTGATAGTTGGATTGCACAGGACTACCGCCTCACTCTATCGCTGTTTTTCAGAGGAGCAAAAAAGCATTGATTACCCAAGCTTATGAGCCGCCTCAACAAATACAGAAATATGTGGATTTTTGTGCTGTTCGATCTGCCTGTGGTGGATGAAGAGTATAGAAAAGCATATACGAAATTCAGAAAGTCACTCTTAAAAGACGGATTTAGCATGATGCAGTATTCTGTTTATGCCAGACACTGTGCAAGCCGTGAAAATGCAGATGCTCATACCCAACGGGTAAAGGCGGTATTGCCGGATGAAGGGATGGTGAGCATATTAACAATTACAGATAAACAATTTGGCGATATTAAAAATTTTTGGGGTAAGAAGCGAAAAGAGTCGCCACCACAGCCAAAACAACTGGAGATGTTCTGATAAAAAATGTTATTTAGAAGCTTGATATATCCTATAAGTAGCGAAATTTTTCTGCCGATTAAGTTAGTTTTTCCTTTAAATTTCGTAAGTTACAATCAATGAATTATAACAGACCTATGCTTGAAAGCAACTCACAACGCAGCGGCGAGGGCATCGGATGGCTTAATCATTATAACAGACCTATGCTTGAAAGCAACTCACAACTCATCATTCTGATAGTTCTCATTTGCTATAATTATAACAGACCTATGCTTGAAAGCAACTCACAACATACGACTTTAACCTCTTTCAGAATCTGAAATTATAACAGACCTATGCTTGAAAGCAACTCACAACTCAGACTTTTGTAAGGAGGTTGAATATGAAATTATAACAGACCTATGCTTGAAAGCAACTCACAACATATCATAGACAACGCCGCTGAGCTAAACAATTATAACAGACCTATGCTTGAAAGCAACTCACAACATAAAAAACTTGGCACCCCTATTGAGCTTGATTATAACAGACCTATGCTTGAAAGCAACTCACAACAGAAATGTATATCAGAACACATTTTCGTGAATTATAACAGACCTATGCTTGAAAGCAACTCACAACATATCAGCGATCCGGTACTGCTTTTAGTGTATTATAACAGACCTATGCTTGAAAGCAACTCACAACAAATAACTATTGATTGTAATAGATGCACAAATTATAACAGACCTATGCTTGAAAGCAACTCACAACGGAGCAGCTTTCATTAAGGTAATAAATCCTATTATAACAGACCTATGCTTGAAAGCAACTCACAACTCAGACTTTTGTAAGGAGGTTGAATATGAAATTATAACAGACCTATGCTTGAAAGCAACTCACAACTGTAAGCACTTATGCCGCCTTGCAATCTATATTATAACAGACCTATGCTTGAAAGCAACTCACAACGTAATCTCGAGAGAGTGAGAAGTATGGTTAATTATAACAGACCTATGCTTGAAAGCAACTCACAACTATTGTGCCAGTATCATTATGAAAATTAGCATTATAACAGACCTATGCTTGAAAGCAACTCACAACATGTGGTGAGATACGATGGTATAGACCCATATTATAACAGACCTATGCTTGAAAGCAACTCACAACTCTCACCTTGAGGGCTTTAGCAATTCTACCATTATAACAGACCTATGCTTGAAAGCAACTCACAACACTTCAGAATCTCGTTGCTGCTAATACGGTATTATAACAGACCTATGCTTGAAAGCAACTCACAACTGATTTTTGCAGGGGGTGGCCGAGCAAAGCATTATAACAGACCTATGCTTGAAAGCAACTCACAACCAATTATCAAACGTCCTCTTGCATGTCGTTATTATAACAGACCTATGCTTGAAAGCAACTCACAACACTCCCCTCAAAAGGATATTAATGTCTATCATTATAACAGACCTATGCTTGAAAGCAACTCACAACTTTCAGGGAGTCCTTCCCCTTTTATCTCCAATTATAACAGACCTATGCTTGAAAGCAACTCACAACATCAGTAGTGTCAAGGCAAAGTAGAAATGTCCTGTTTTTAGCAAAATAGAAATGTCCTCTTTTTAAGTTTTTGTTAATGATGATTCTACAGTTTTTTCATGACAATAACGGCTAACAACAGGATACCTTCTCCAAGGATGATCCTTTGGTGGTGTATACACATTTTTTTTCTTTGTCTTAAATACTTTCGTTTCTACAGCCTTTTCTCTGACAGGTCTTGATAGAATCTCTTTGAACTTTAACTCCCTGTCGTTGTATGTTATTGCCATAGAATCATCTACCCTCTCCTCTACCATAACCTTCTTTGCATTTACATGCTCTGTCACCTGATAAAGTTTACCATTATGAGCTATCGTAAAGTCATTTCTTAATACCCTTTCTGTCTTTATGCACAGAACTTTATCAAGGCTCAAGCCAGCGGGTATCTCCCTGTGAAGATTCGCTTCCTGTAGAGGTTTAACGGCAAATTTTTTATTAAATACTGGTAGGTATCCTTCTAAAAACTTATTGCCTTCTTCTATTGAAGCTATCCCCTTTAATCGCATCTCCTTTATAACCCTATCCTGAAAGGTGTTAAAAAGCCTTTCTATCCTCCCTTTCGCCTGCGGTGAATAGGCATGTATCACCCTTACTCCTAACTCCTCTAATGCCCTCTCAAATTGACTCATCGGCATCTTATTAGCCAGTTCGTCTTCTATTGTGGGCTTGCCTGTTGACTTGTATGTGCTATGCCTGTCCACATATACGCTTGACGGTATCCCATACTTCTCTATATATCTCTTGAAACTATCCATAGCAGGAATCGTCCCTTCATATTCATAGAACCTTCCATAAGCTTCACCAGTCGCATCGTCTATATATCCCATCAGAACACACTCAGAAGCCCTTCCCTCAAACCAGTCATGAGGAGAACCGTCCATCTGCACCATCTCCCCAAAGTAATGCTTCCTCTCCCTCCACTGCCGATGGGTTCTGCTTTTTCTAACCTTTTCCCAATCTCCTGATTCTATAAGCCAATTCCGTAATGTCTCTTTGCTTATCTTTATATCATCTGACTCTAATAGCTTCTCGGATGCAAGCGTAGGACCAAATCCTTTATACTTCTCCTTGTAAAGCCGTATCACCTTCTCCTTTACCTTCTTCGGTAACCTCCTGCTTGATGCCTCCCCTCTTAACCCGTGTCTTATCCCTTCATCCCCTTCTTCCATTATCTTTTTTACTATTCGTCTTATCTGCCGACTACTTAATAAAAGAATCTTCGATGCTTCAACCTGACTCAATTCCTCATCCAGCACCTTGTGAACAATATGCAACCGCTTTAATTCCCTCTGACTCACCATGATAATGTCCTTTCCTGCCATATTACCCTCCTTTTTAAAATTTAAAAATTTGGGTATTATGACATGCTTCAATAGGACATTTCTATTTTGCCAGAATAGGACATTATCATTTTGCTATTACATCTCACAACATCAGTAGCAGGTGCCTCTTTCCATTTTTGATTATAACAGACCTATGCTTGAAAGCAACTCACAACTTGAAAATTAAAATTTGTGGACAACTTGAAATGTCGTATTATAAAGCAGTTCTGCCTGTCTCTTTGGGCTGAATTTTTCAATCATCCTTTTATATCCTGCTTCACCAAGTTTGTTTCGCACCGTATCATCCTTCATTAATTTTATAATTACACGGGCAATCTCTTTTTCTTCTGCTGGATTGACTAAAATTCCATTTACCCCATCCTCCACTGCATCTGTAACCCCGCCTGATTTCCCTGCAATGACAGGCTTTCTCATTGCATTAGCCTCTAAATATACTATTCCAAAACCCTCAACATCCCCTCTTTCCTTAATCTCCCTGCTTGCCATAATAAAGACATCACACATTGCATAATACTCAGGAAGCTCCTCATCAGAAATAAATCCAGCAAATGTTATAAAATCCCTGACATTCAATTTTTCTGACAGCCTCTCTAATTCGCTCCTATATACTCCATCCCCTACTATAAGATAATGAATATCTGAAATTTCTTTGATAATCTCTGGGAGGGCTTTGATTACATAATCATGCCCTTTCCTCTCCACCAATCTACCTACACTTAGTAAAACCCTTTTACCTTTTAAGCCATAATTTCCTTTCAATTCCTCAACATTTCCAATCTTTTCAAATCTCTTATAATCTACAGGTGGATTTACAACAATTATCTTTTTTTCTGATATGCCAAAACCAATCAGTGCATTTTTTGTAAAACTGCTATTGGCAATAATTAGAGAGGCATTTTTTAAGATTAAGTTGAGAATTGTCTTTTTAATAAGATTGCTTCGGCTTCGCCTCGCAATGACATTTTCCAGAAAGTCTGCACCATGAACATAAGGGAAATATCGTATCCGGAAGATAAGATGACAGATATAACCCACAAAACCAGCAGACAATACCTGCCCGCAATGTATCCTGTCAACCTTTCTAAATAATATCAGTTTTATTGTATAGATAAGTAATAATAATGTCTTTATTGATTTAATAAATAAGCCTTTTTGTAATGGAAGATTTATACGAATAACAGGAAAAGGAATAGTGCTGTCTATTGTTCTCCACCCTTTAGCTTTTGGAGCTATTACAATTATTTTATCAAAAGGAAGATTACTCCACAGGTCAAAAAGGAACCTTGATTGCCCGCCAGGCACAGGGGGAAAATCGCTGGAAATCATCAGGGATTTCATAGGTGGAAGTTGTAAATTAGGTTATAGGTTATAGGTTATAGGTTTTAAACCTAATCACCTAACACCACCTAACACCTAATATTATCGCTACAGAGATATATGGTCTTCTCCAAAATGTTCGTGCATAATTCGGGTTATAGTATAGTTTCTATCAGAGAGAGAATTTTTGAGGAATATTTTTCAACAGTAAATTCCTTTGTCCTCTCCAATCCCTTTTTAATT
>Ga0209343_10009627_pt1 | contig 11089 bp, 12 predicted proteins | sample RifCSPlowO2_02_FD_184026 | JGI IMG/M metagenome (GOLD analysis project Ga0209343, IMG submission 184026) | Groundwater microbial communities from Rifle, Colorado - Rifle CSP2_plank lowO2_0.2 (SPAdes) (version 2) | ecosystem: Environmental > Aquatic > Deep subsurface > Groundwater | place... | reverse complement strand
AGCTGGAAGGAGTTTTGTTTCCTACCCAGGGCCAGGGAGGCAGTTGCTTTATTAACGAGTAAAAAGTATCCTGTATTCGTAATTTCAAACCAGGCCGGAGTAAGCAAGGGCGTATACAGCCAGGATACCCTAAACGATATAACCAAGCGAATGCTTAAAGGATTAGAAAAATCCGGCGCCAGGATAGATTCCGTATATTATTGCACTCACCGCGATGAGGATAATTGTTTCTGCCGTAAACCAAAAGACGGCCTTATTAAATCAGCCATAAAAGGCAGAAGGATTAATTTGAAGAATTCTTTCTTTATCGGAGACACTATCCGCGATGTCCACACCGCCAAAGCCGCCGGCTGCAAATCCATCCTTGTCCTTTCAGGAAAAGAAAAGCTATTCAATCGCAAAAACTGGGAAATGCAGCCCCATTTTATCTTCAAAGACCTCTATGAAGCAAGCGAGTTTATTTTAAACCATCATAACTTTGTATGAAGGTTTTAATTGTATATGCGCAAGCCGGGGCAGGGCATAAAAAAGCGGCGGAGGCGTTGGACGCGTATTTAAAGAATGCGCATCCCGAAATATCTGCGAAAGTTATAGACATCTTAGATTATACGCCAAAGTTCTTTAAATTATTATATTCAGATGGCTACACATTCCTCATAAGCAGACTTGCCTGGCTGTGGTATATCCTGTATCGTCTATCATTCCTATTTTCTAAAAATCCACTTTTTGCCTACTTTGATTATATAACCAGCCAGCCTTTCATCCGTCGCTTACAGAAAGAAAAATACGAAATTGTCCTTTCCACGCATTTTCTTGCCAATAACGTAATTTCAGTATACAAAAAGAAACACCCCGAAAGTCCTCTGCGCCTTATTTCCATTATTACCGATTATAACCTGCACCCAATATGGATAGGGGAAGGCGTTGATGTGTATATAGTTTCTTGTGATTATGTAGAAAATGAATTAATAAGAAGGGGGATTAGGGCAGATAAAATTAAAGACTATGGCATACCGGCGCATCCAAAATTTTATTCAACGTTAGAGAGAAAGGAAGCGGCCTTAAGGCTCGGGGCTAACCCAGCTCAATTTACCGTCTTGATTATGACCGGAACCTTCGGTATCGGGCCGATTGAGGAAATAGTCAAATCTTTAGCCGGGAATTTACAGTTGTTAGTGATCTGCGGAAGGAATAGGCAGCTTTATAATCGTCTTTGCGCATTGCGCCTTAATTTAGTTAAGGTATATTCTTTGATAGATAATGTGGATGAGTTGATGTCGGTTTCGGATGTGGTCCTGACCAAGGCCGGAGGGCTCACCATTACCGAGAGCTTGGCTAAAGGCGTACCTATGGTTTTTTTCTCCAATATCCCGGGATTAGAGACAGCCAATGCAGAAGTGATTGCAAAATACGGTGCAGGATTTACTACAGAAAACATAGAAGATATTAAAAGCGTTATCTTTGCTTTACGTGATAACCGTGTTTTTTATGAAAATGCATTGCGCAGCATAAAGAAAATAAGTTCCGCGAATACGCTTGAAGAAATATCTCATATTTTGCTTGATTTTTAGTAACGGCTTGTTAAAATAATAAGCGCTATAACATACTCGTAATCAATGAATAACAAAAATCCATACATATCAGAATTAAAGCAGCAAGTATTAAAGACGCTTAAGGGGGAGAAGCTAAAAATCATTATTTTTGGTTCGCGGGCAAGAAATGATTACAATGCCACCTCGGATGTGGATATTGGACTTATCCCTTATGGGAAAATTAAGGAAGATAAAATCACCATTCTAAGAGATAAAGTTGAACAAATGAATATTCCTTATAAAGTGGAAATAGTGAATTTTCAGGAGACATCAGAAGATTTTAGACAAGAGGCGCTGAGAAAGGTGATGGTATGGAAAGACTAATTTTGAAACTTCCCATACCTATAAGGAAAAGGTAGCTCAGGCAATCTTTGAAAAGGTCAATGGATACGCTCATCTTATGGCAAAGATATTAGAACAGCTTAAAGATAAAATATCGTAATGGAATTTGGCATAGAGTTATCGGGTGTATGGTTAGGGATATTTGCGCGGATGATGATGCCGTTCCTGCGCAAGCTCTACAAAGGCACGCATATCAAATTTAATTTCAAATATCTGCGTATAAGCGCCGCCGCCTTTCTTTTAAGCACCATAGTTACCTTCCTTATCTTTCCGAAATTAGAAGTATCTCCAACAAAAATCTTTGATTTAGAATCAGGATTTAAGCTGTTTTGCCTTTCTTTTGGGTTTGGCTTTGGCTTTAATTCTATCCTTATTGAATTCAGCCAGTGGTTTAAGAAGAATGAAATTAAAAAAGCCCAAACCCCTTAAAGAAAGGCGTATTTCCACCCCAGGACCAGCTTATTCCCCAGAAAATAGACAGTGTTGAAACCGATGTAAAGAGGTGGGTAAGATTGTGGCTTTAGGTTCTGCCGGCCGCTACCGGCCTGCCTTAGGCGGAGTATCCATCGGCCATTACAAAATTACCGCAGGCACCCTTGGCTGCTTAGTGAGAGACAAAATAAGCGACCAAACTTTTATCTTGAGCAATAATCATGTCCTGGCCAATCCAAACAAGGCAAAAAGAGGCAATGCAATCCTGCAGCCAGGACCTTACGATGGAGGAAAGAAGCCAAAGGACATTATCGCATACCTTGAACGATGGATTGAAATTAGGTTTAACAATGAAGCCAATTTAGTAGATGCAGCCTTGGCCAGGCCAAAAGAGTATAAATTAGTCAAAACAGAAATTATGGAAATCGACATTCCGCAAGGAATAACTAAAGCCAAATTGGGAATGCTTATTCAAAAGTCAGGCCGTACCACAGGACACACCGTAGGTAAAATTAAAGATATCAGCGCAACGGTAAAAGTTAATTACGATGACAAGGTAGCCTTGTTTCGTAATCAAATCCTAACCACCAATATCTCCCAAGGAGGCGACTCCGGCTCTTTGGTTTTAGATATGAAAGCCAAGGCCGTCGGCCTCCTCTTCGCCGGCTCTGAGGTGGTAACCATCGTAAATCCAATATCAGAGGTTCTCAGAGCGCTTGATATTGAGTTGTTTTATCCAAAACCCGCCCTTAAATCAAATTAACTTGACAACCAGAAGGTTTGTGATAAGATATGTTCAAGCTTTGAACAAATGAATAACCATAAAACCAATATATTAAACCACGAGAAAATCCTACATCTTATCAAGGAGTTAGAACAAAACCCCTCCTTAACTCAGCGTGCCCTTGCCCAGAAACTAAAAGTAAGCTTAGGTAAGATTAACTACCTTCTTAATTCCCTTATTGATAAAAGAATCCTTGAAGTGAAGAATTTTAAGAATTCCAAGAATAAGTTAGGCTACATATATATGCTCACCCCTGAGGGTATGAAGATAAAGTTCCAGCTTATCCAGCAGTTTTTTGAATGGAAAACGCTTGAGTACGAAAAACTTAAAGAAGAGATAGAAATTTACAGGAGGGTACTCTCGGCCTCTCTTGTTCCTGAACCTTCTGTAAAAGTTGGAACCGTTTTCTCAGAGGAAAATTTGGAAATAGGAAAATGAAAGGCAAAATGAAAAAGGCGCTAATTACCGGTATCACCGGACAAGACGGTTCGTATTTAGCCGAATTCTTATTAGAAAAAGGATATCAGGTTTACGGTATTCTCAGGCGTGTTGCGCTTGAGGATCCGGAGCACAGGCTCTGGCGGATAAGGTGCATCCTCAATAAACTGCGCTTACACTCGGCATCCTTAGACAGCTATCCGAGCATATTTAATGTAGTTGAGAAGGTGCAGCCAGATGAGTGCTATCATCTGGCTGCCCAAAGTTTTGTCAGTTATTCTTTTGAGGATGACTGGCTGGTACTTAAAGAAAATCACGAAACCCGGCTATTCTTTGGCCGGCGTAGATAGCTCAGCATCGTTATTTGACTTTGTTTATGATGAAGACAGTAAAGTTCGATAATATAGAAAAAGGGATAAATTATACTATTATATTTTTTATCTCCGCTTTATTGATTGCCAGCACATTCTCCAAAGCCGCAGTTGAAACTTTTTCCTGCACTGCGATACTCCTCTGGTTAATAAAAAAAATTATGATTAATGTATTCAAAACATCGCCAAAACCGAGTTTTTTCCCTCAGACGCCGCTGAATCCTTCAATACTCGCCTATACGTTGATAGTTTTTTTGTCCGTTCTTGCCAGCGTAAATTTTAAAGCCAGCATAATTTCCTTTGTCGGTAAGACTATTGAATACGTGCTGCTTTATTTTATAGTTTGCGACACTGTTAAGACAAGAAGGCTCATTTGTATAATTTTTTCTGCAATTGCTTTGGCAGTGGCCGGACTGATTGTGGATTCGGCTTTTCAGTATTTCAGCGGTTTTGACCTGTTCAGACATTATCCGATGAACGATGACCTAAGGCTGAAGGCGTCATTTTCCAACGCCACTGGTTTTGCCGGATGGTTAATATTAACTATACCGCTGTTTGCCGCTTTGGCAATTTTCAAAAACGGAAAGAAATTTTTTACAGTCAGAACGTTTTCATTACTCATATCGTTATTGTCTTTGGCGTGCCTATATTTTACTTATTCTAAAGCCGCCTTCTTGGGGCTGGCGGTTTCATGTGTTTTTATCCTAGCTTACTCTCTGAAGAAAAAAAGGAGGGCGATCGTTTGGCTATTGATAATCTTTTGCCTTACAGAATTTCTTTTTTTGAAACGGGCATATATCATTGATTTAATAAATACCAATCAGCCGCCGTCTTTTTTGATAAGGTTGGATTTATGGAAGATGTCGCTGCTCATGCTTGCCGATTATCTCCTTTTAGGCAGTGGCCCTAGCACTTTCGTGGAGACAATTCCGTTTTACGGCATAGGTTGGCAGTCGAACACCAGTTATCCGCATAATTCCTTTTTGCATCTGGCCTGCGAGACAGGATTGACCGGACTGGCCTGTTTTATCTGGATTGTCCATGATTTATTCAGGAAGGTTAACTCTGGATTAAAGGCGGGGTCTCCGGTTAAAGTAGAATTAACCGGAATTTCTGCAGGCATTGCCGCGTTTCTAACGCAAAGTTTTTTTGATACAAATCTTTTCTCTTTACAATTAGTTATTCCTTTCTGGATCTTTTTGGGTTTATCAATCGGCTTGACTAAATTAGAGTAGAATTTCTCACCCAAAAATAGAATCGCAAAATATTATGAATCGGACTGATTATCTTAAGGATAATGAAAATTCGAGCAAGCTGCGCGTTGTGTTTAACCTATTGCGTTCCAATAAAGATACGATTCTTCTTTCTACCTTTTTTGCCGTTATCGTAGCGCTAACAATCAGTTTTTCAAAACCGGTAGTGAAGCTGTATAGGGCAAGCGCGGTAATAAGCCCCGCCAGTGTAGATAATGAAATTGTTATCGATACCGCGGAAACCATAAAATTAATCAAAGACCAGTTTTTTTTGAAAAAGGCAATCGCAAGCCTTTGCCCGGGTATCGCTCAAATACCTTTGTACGAAGATATTATTGCCGATTCGGCTGATGAAGGCTTGATCAAGATAGCGGTCAAGAGCCATGATCCAACGAGTGCTGTATGCATAGCTTATGCTTTGGCTATTTGTATAGTCGAACATAGTAATGCATTGCTTTATGCCTCTGTCAAGAAAATCCATGAAAAAATTATCGAAGAGGGCGCCGTGATTAAGCCGCCTGAACTACCACAAAGGCCTATGTGGGTCAGGCCGCAACGTTTATTTAATATCGCGACTGCAACTTTGATCGGCTTTTTGACCGGTATAATGTTAATCCTCCTGTTTAAGGATAAGAGGCAAAATTTAACTCATGAAAAATAAGATAGATAAGATTTCTTCCTTGCTCTTATTGGTTCTGGTTGCATTGTTGCCCTTTTCCTTTAAGACAATAACTCTTAAAGAGACGGCTATTTTCTCTCTTATTGCTATTTTTTTATTCATACGTTGGTTATCCGGCAGAATAGGAAAAATCCCGTCCAGGGCAATCGCTTTAATTTTCGTACTCATCGTGGCTTCAACCAGCCGTTCATTTTTTGCAGCGAATACCCTAATCATTGTTCTCCTTTTTCTGATCTGGCTGATAAAAATATGGATAGGGACATCCCGGATTAACCAAGATAGCGGATTAGAAGTAATAATAATTTTTCTCTCCTTAACCACCTTTTTGCTGCTGAAAATTACTCAGCCGATTTTATACGCTTTAATTTTTATATATGTTGTCAATGCATTTACGGAGAAAAAAAATATAGAAATAATGGGCAGGGCATTGGCTATGGCGCTAATTTTTTCCGGTTTCCTTGCTGGCGTGGCCATAGTTAAGGCGGATCGCTATATGTTGATAGGGGAGGCATTTAGAGATTCCGGGGCCAGATCTAAAGCAGTCAAATATTTTAAAAAAGCTGCTGTATTGCAGCCGGAGAACGCAAGGACCCATTTGCTATTAGCAAACGGCTATTTTGAATCAGGGCAAACTGTACCCGCACTTGTTGAATTAGAAAAAGGCATTAGGCCTGGCGCCCTCAAGCCACAGGAAATATTAGAAGCATATTATAAACTTGGGAAATTATATTTAATCATGCATAAATGGGATAAGGCGTTTGACAATTACCAAAAAACCATCCGGTTAATAAAAAATAAAGATATTGTTTTAAATAATGAAATATCTAATGACTATTTTTTCGTGGCTTTACATCGCGAAAGTTCCGGACTTTTGGATGAAGCAATAAAAGAGTACCGTAAACATCTTAATGAATTTCCCGATAATACCGATGCCAGGTATAGTTTAGCTAAAATATTGAGCGCAAAAGGTTATAATAATCAAGCAATTGATGAATATAGAATACTTATTTCTCAAAATGGAAATAACGTAAATTATCATATATGCCTTGCTGACATCTATAAACTTAATCTAGGCGCTGATATACTAAAGCATGAAAACCTTATAAATGAATACGAAAGAATACTCGAACTTCAGCCTGCTAACCTTGGAGCTAGCAATTCTTTAGTCAGGGCCTATATGAGAATTGGATTAAAAGAAAAGGCCAAAAATTTGTCCAGGGAAATTATAAAACGGCATCCTTTTTCGCCTACTGGTTATTTGGTTTATGGAGATTTATTAATGGAAACTAATGATTTTGAAAATGTGGATAAATTTTACAAAAAGGCTTTATTTCTTGCCCCCAGGGAAATATCGGTTATTATCCATATATCAGATTTTTATATCATGGCTAACCGCTATAAAGAAGCGAGGTATATTTTGCGCGACGCCTTAAGAACCTTTCCTCAGAACAAAGAATTAAACAGCAGGATTGATGTTGTAAACGCGCAACTGCTAATTCAGACAGAAAAACAACCATATAAAAGGTATTAGGATGAACGGTAAGAGCTTATCGATTTTCTTTCCTTGTTTTAATGATTCCGGCACCATAGCCAGCCTTATCGCTTCCAGCGATATAGTCGCTGGAGAACTAACTGATGATTACGAGATAATAATCGTTGATGATGGCTCAAGAGATAACAGCCGCGAACTATTGCTTGAGTTAAAGAAGAAATACCCAAGATTGGTTTTGGTCTTTCACAAAACCAATCTTGGGTACGGCGCAGCCTTACGTTCCGGATTCTCTAAGGCGACCAAGGATTTTATCTTCTACACTGACGGCGATGGACAATATGATATCTTTGATTTGAGGAAATTGTTCCGGGTAATGCAGGACGGCATTGACGTAGTAAACGGTTATAAGATAGGACGCAATGACCCTTGGAATAGGGTGGTTATCGGTATTTTGTATTTACGAATAATGCGGCTTCTTTTTAATTTTCATATCCGTGATGTTGATTGCGATTTCCGTTTACTGCGCCGCCGCGTCTTTGAGCAAATCAAGCTTCATCATAGCAGCGGGGTAATCTGCCTGGAATTGGTAAAGAAACTTGAACGTGCCGGATACCGTTTTGCCGAATTTCCCGTGCATCACTACCACCGCACTTGCGGCAGGTCGCAATTTTTTAATTTTGCCAGGTTATTTATGACCTTTACTAATATAATCCGGTTGTGGTATGAATTAATGATTTTAAGGGATACGCCGGTCAGGGTCGCTTATCCACAAGAGAATTCGGTAAATTGCGGGTTGTCTAATATAGGGAAGACATGAAAAAGGCCTATAAAGGCAAAAATATTTTGGTCACCGGTGGCCTGGGTTTTATCGGAAGCAACCTGGCTATCCCTTTGGTGGAATTAGGGGCAAAGGTGACGCTGGTTGATTCTATGATCCCTGATTACGGCGGAAACTTATTTAATATCAAAGGTATTAAAAATAAGGTCCGCCTGAATTTCTCTGATGTCCGAGATGAACATTCTATGGATTTTTTAATCCGCGATATGGACATAATGTTCAATCTTGCCGGCCAGGTAAGTCATATTGACAGCATGAACGATCCTTACACTGACCTTGAAATAAACACCAAAAGCCAGCTCTCAATTCTGGAGTCTTGTAAAAAATATAATCCGGGGATTAAAATTGTGTTTGCCAGCACCCGGCAGATTTACGGTAAGCCGCAATACCTGCCCGTAGATGAAAAACACCCGCTAGAGCCCACGGATATCAATGGAATTAACAAGATGGCTGGCGAATGGTACCATATTCTGTATAACCGGATATACGGGATAAAAACCGTGTGTTTAAGGATGACCAACACTTATGGCCCGCGCCTCTTAATAAAGCACGACAGGCATGGTTTTTTGGGCTGGTTCATGCGACAGATAATCGAAAATAAGGAAATAAGAATATTTGGAAACGGAAAACAGCTGCGGGACCTAAATTATATAGACGATGTTGTTAAGGCGCTATTGATTTCCGGCCTAGAAAGCGACTTGGACGGAAAGATTTTTAATTTAGGGCAATGCCCGCCTATATCATTGGAAGATATTGCCAAACTTTTAATTAAAATAAACGGTTCGGGGAGCTACCGCTTGGTAGAATTCCCAGAAGACAGCAAAAAGATAGACATTGGGGATTACTATTCGTCTTATGAAAAATTTAAAAACGCGGCAGGCTGGCAGCCGAAGGTTTCCTATGAAAGCGGACTCTTGCGCATGCTATCTTATTATAAAAAATTCGGCAATCATTACTGGTAAATGAAAATTAGTGAATATAGGACAATATTTAATTTAGAAGCGGACTACTGGTGGTACAGGGGATTGCGCGAATTGGTCAATTTTTTTGTGAAAATGGAGGAGGGATACGTAACAAAATCGGTAAACTTACTTGATGCCGGCTGCGGAACAGGGCTGCTGTTAAAAAATCTTGCCGGCCAGGCCAAGGCTTACGGCATAGATGTTTCCGATACCGCGCTCGGGTTTTGTCAAAAAAGGGGGCTGCGCAAAATAGCCAAAGCTTCCGTTTGTAGTTTGCCGTTTCCAGATCAGTTTTTTGATGTGATTATTTCCAACGACGTACTCTGCCACCAAGAGGTAAAAAATGACTCAGTCGCGCTCTCAGAATTTCACAGGGTTTTAAAAAACGGCGGGACGCTGATTTTACATCTACCGGCCTTTAATTTTCTGAAACGCCCTCATGATAAAGCGGTTCATACACGGGAACGCTACGATAAAAAAAATTTATTCAAGATAATTAAAAATTGCGGATTTGAGCCAATCAAGGTATCTTACAGGAATATTTTCTTATTCCCTGCAGCGCTAATGTTAACTTTATTTAAAAATCGCGATGAATCGGATTTAAGAACACTTCCTAGAATAATGAATGCCGCCCTGCTTGGGCTTTCAAGGATGGAAAATTTATTGATAAAAAATATTAACCTGCCATTCGGAGTTTCGCTTTTTTGCCTGGCGAAAAAAAATGCGTAAGTTTAAGACTCTTTTGACGGTTATTTTAATTTCCGCCGCGGCTTTTATTTTAAGGGTTATTTTTCTGAACGAAAAGGTATTTTCCTCTAGCGACGAAACAAATTTCTTACTGGCTTCTTTTGACCTTTATTCAATTTTCTTTAGCAGAAATATAACGGAGGCCGCGGGGACATTATATAGGCTGTTAAATTTTGTCTGGGGCCCGATTGTCCCTATCTTTCAGGTATTTTTCCTTGCGCTATACGGATTTTTTAATATCAGGTTAACTGAATTTTCCTTAACTTTACCTTTTACGATCATGGGCACCCTATATGTTCCTTTGGTGTTTATGCTTAGCAAGTACTTTTTTAATAAGTGGGCCGCGCTTATCGCTGCTTTATTTACGGCGATTATACCGCTATTCACGCAGACCTCGCGCTATACAGCCGCTACCGGGCTGATGGATGGTTTTCTATTAATGTTCCTGATCTTATTTTGGGCAGAACATATCTTTTCCGATGATTCTATCCGAAAAACAAAGAAACTTTTAATCGGCGCGCTGATTGCTTTAAATTGTTTAACTGACAGCCAATTTCTTGGTATTTTTATTTTTCTTCCTGCATTTATCCTGTATCGCGCCTATATTAAAAAAGAATACCCCTTAAAAGTTTTTAAAGAAAGGGTTCTGGATAAGTTTATTATTTTACCGTCTGTTTTTGTTTTAACCATCCTTTTCATCTGCTGGCTTTATCCGTCCATTAAATTCGGCAATATTAACACTACCGCCCTTGGCCATTTATTTAATAAGAGTGGACAATTTTTAAATATCGGGTTTCATTTTAAAAACTTAATTCGGTCTATCAGTTTATCCGCGGGGCCGATTATATCATTACTTATGCCGCTATCCGCAATATACGGAATATTTTTGCTAAAAAGGCGGCGTAAAAGCGGAATAGTATTCTTCTGGCTTATTTTTTATTCCGCTCCTTTGCTTTTTTTGGTAAGCGTCCCGATTGACCACAGGGATTATTTCCATACCTGGCTTATCCCCTTGATTATTCTGGCATCATCATTGATTTCTATTTTATACGAATATCTTAGCAGGAGACTCAATAGGACCGTTTCTATTTTGTTTATTTTTTCAATCTCGGTTTCTATTTTCCTGATTACTTTTTTAAGCACCTTAGGAGCGCTTTTT
>Ga0209343_10009626_pt1 | contig 11089 bp, 15 predicted proteins | sample RifCSPlowO2_02_FD_184026 | JGI IMG/M metagenome (GOLD analysis project Ga0209343, IMG submission 184026) | Groundwater microbial communities from Rifle, Colorado - Rifle CSP2_plank lowO2_0.2 (SPAdes) (version 2) | ecosystem: Environmental > Aquatic > Deep subsurface > Groundwater | place... | reverse complement strand
CCCGTTCTTGACGAGGTTCAGCACGGCCCGTCGGAGGAGGTCACGGTCGAAGGAAAAGAGGGGAATCAGGGGATCGGGGTCCCGCACCAGCACCACGCCCCGCTGGTCGGCCTCCGGCTTGACGAAGGCGACGAGCTCGTCCAGCATCTCGTTGATCGAGTCTTCCTGGGGCTGGGCCCGGGGCAGCCGGGAGAAGGTCAGATACTCGTCGGTCAGTCCCGCCAGCCGCCGCACCTCGGCCCGGATCCCCCGGAGGAGGTCGCCGGCGTCGCCCATCATGGGGCCGGGGCACCCGCGCACGATCTCCTCCAGCATCTCCACGTTGAGGCCAATCGCGCTGATGGGGCTCCGCACCTCGTGCGCCATCCGGGCGGAGACCCGCCCCGCCGCCGCCAGGCGCTCGGCGCGAACCGCCCGGTCTTTTGCTTCCTCCAGGCGCGCGAGCGCCGCCCGCAGTTCCGCGTTGAACCCCTCGGCCTCGGCGCGCGCCCTCCGCTCGCGGCTCGCGATGTGGCCCAGCGCGAGCCCCAGGAGGCCGAAGAGCGCCGCCCGCGCGCCGATGTGCGCCCACGGCACCCCAGGAGCGACGAGGATGTTGGCGACGGCCATGAGATCCGCAGAGAGGATGGCGGCCAGGACGCCGATCCCCGGCCCGAACTGGTAGGCGTTCAGGGCCACCAGGACCGAGAAGAGGAGGTAGAAATGGCTTTCACCGCCGCCCGTGAACCACACCAGGACGAAGACGATCCCCAGATCGGCGACGAGGGTGGCGAGAAAGATCGGCCGCGCGCGCTGCGGGCGCGCGAAGAGCAGGACGAAGAGGGCGGCCTTGTAGGTGATGAACGCGCCCAGGAGGGGACCCAGGTGGATCTCGTGCTCGGGGCGGAGCGGCACGATCGAGAGGGCCGCGAGCCCTCCGATCATCGCCAGCCCGCGGAGCACCGCGAAGGTCAGCGCCTCGGGATCCAGCCGCTCGACCGCCGAGGGCGCGGCGCCTCGCCCGAACCCGATCCGGGGGACGAACATGGGCACGGAGGCCTTCCAGCGCGCGTAGGCGTCCCCGAAGCGCGCCTCCGCCTCGCGCTCCTCACGGCGGGCCAGCCGGTAGTAGACCAGCATGAGCGCGGGCCACGTCAGCACCGTGATGATGGTCGGCCACTGGACCAGCATCCCGATCGTGATCAGGAAGAGCCCGGCGTACTGCGGGTGACGCACCCAGGCGTACACGCCGTCGGTGACCAGCTCCCCCCGCGCTCTGTGGATGCGGTACCACCCGACCCCCATGAGAAGGAGCCCCGCCAGCATGAGCCCGTTGCTCACCAGATGAATGACGGCTGACATCCACGGCCCGCCGCCCAAGAGCGTGATCCAGAGATGCCCCGAGGCATGAGAGAAGGGGTTCAGCGCCGGGTACCGGCTCCCCAGGATGGCGGTGAGGACGTAGATCGTCAGGGGGAAGCCGTACATCTCGGTGAAGAGCGCGACGACGAACGCGGTGAACACGCCGAAGGACCGCCACTCCCGCCGCCTCACCGGCGCCAGGAAGGACAGCGCGAACAGCACGAAGATCGCCGCGTTGACGACGACCAGCGACCAGAACCCGTAGCCGAAGGGGATTTCTTCGCCGTGCACGGCGTCTGGCCCTCAGCGGGCGGGCCCGAGCTCCCAGACGAAGCTGCGCTCGGCCACGCCGCCGACGTTCTTGACGACGATCTTGAGCGGCCCAGCCTGGGCCGGCGGCGGAAAGACCAGGGTGGCCTCGCGGTGGTGGCCGGAGCCCGTCGCCTGCTCCACGGCCGTCGGCGCGATGTCGGCCCCGTCGGGGCTCCGCAGCGCCACGACCTTGTCGAACGCGATACCGTCGAGGCCCACCGAGTGCGTGTCGAGGACGACCTTGACCTTGATGGGGGCTCCGACCGCCGGCGCAGCCGTCAGCGTGACGGCAACCGTCACCGGCCCCTGGCGATCCTGTTTCGTCAGCCCTTCCTGGGCTTCCAAGCCCCCCGCGGCCCCCAGGGCCACCATCGCGAGAATCACTGCCGCGCGAACGAATGAGCGCATCGTTAGACTCCTCCTCATCAGTGGTTCGATTGTTCCCGCCGCGCTGCGGGCGGGGAATGCCGGGCGAGAAAGCGATCAGGCCTTGGGAGGCGGAGCGGGGAGATCCGGCGGATAGCGGTGATACGCCGTCACCTCCGCGGGAAGAAGGCGTCCCATCGGAGTCAGCGAGAGGGCCGCGAAGAGGCCGATGGTTGCCGCGAGGAAGGAAGGGCAAAGATCCCGGCCGGCGGCGTCATGGCCGTCGAACAGGCAGAGGCCGACGCCCACGATCAGAGCGATCGAGGTCAGGACGAGCACCGGAGCGAGCGCCTTGAGCATGGACAGTTCCCTTGACCTAGCGGAAGGTGCAAGCGCGCTGCCATCTCGTATCACTCGACCCACTGCCCTCCAAGTATTTGAAAACCCTTTCCTCCTCGAAAATAGGGACGCGCGGCCCTCCATCGCTGCCTCGGGCTCCGCTGCCCGCGGGAGCACCACGTGGGGCATCCGAGCCCCACCTCACCGGAGCGAGGCCAGGTAGGCCGCCAGGGCCCGCGCCTCCTGCGGATGCGGGCTTGAGAAGAATCCATCCCGCCGCCACCGTAAGTCCGGCGTCTCTCAGGAACTGCCGCCGCCCGAAATCTGCCGAGTGACCCGTTTCCCGACCGCGCCCGTGAATCCTCATCATCGGCCTCCCATCTCCGGACATTCCCGAAATGAAAGAAGCCCTCGTCTCCCCTCCGCCTACCGAACGGGTTCCAGCCGCCTGATCTGCGCGGCATCGATCATGTGGCGGATGTTGTAGCGCCAAACGTGAAAGACTCCCATCGCTTCCACTCGATCCCCGGCTTTGGCGGAAGGGGGCGACCAGGAAAAGACCGTTAGGACCGTCTCCCCGACCCCCACGGAGAGCGTGTGATACGGCCTGCCGTTCGGGAAGACATCACGCTTCGCCTTGACGACGGTCCCACGAACGGTCACCTGCCGGCCCTCGAACGCCTCCGGAGCGCCCAGAATCGTCGCCACGGGAACGGGCGCAGAGGCTGTTGAGGTCTCTTGGCCGACGACGATGCGCCGTCTCTGAAGCCTCTCGCTCGTCCCTTCCTGGAGGAGATCCTTCAGCCGGACCATGCCGCTATCCAGGGACGGCAGAGCCAGGTCGGGCGCCGCCCGAGGAGTGACCAGCCGCTCGGCTCCCAGCGCGGCGAAAAGATCCTCTGCCGCCGACGCTGGTGCGGTCGAGCCCAGCGTGAGCACCGCGCCCACGAACACAACTGCCCAGGGTCTCGGCGCCATCTATCTCCCCTTCGCCCCTTCTCGCAGCACCAGCCTCACGTTCCGGCGGAGACGCTCGAGGGCCTCCTCGTCATCCGGTCGATGGTACGCGCGGATCTTCGCCCGGCGGTCCACCACGACGAGCCGGGGGCTGTGCAGGATGAGCCCCTTCGACCCGTGACTGCCCCACGCAGCGGGCAGTTCCAGCCAGGGCCGCGGCCGGGTGGCCTCTGACGCGTCGTCGGGGTCGGCGACCCCGAGGCGGAAGCCTTCTTTGGCCAACCGGAAGATGGCCCCCTTCTCTCCGGTCAGGAAGAGCCAGCGGACGGGGTCGGCTCCGTATCGCTCCGCATAGCGCGAAAGGACGGCCGGGGTGTCCCGCTTGGGGTCCACCGTGATCGAAACCAGGCGCAGATCCCTCTCTCCGGCGAACTCGGACTGGAGGCGGGCGAGCCGGGCGGTCTGGAGCGGGCATGTCTCCGTGCACTGGGTGTAGATGAAGTTGGCGACCCAGACCTTGCCCAGGAGATCGGCCCGGGTCACGCGCCGACCGCTTCGCTCAGTGAGGGAGAAGTCGGGGACGTCGCCGTAGACATCTAGGGTTTCAGGCGACCCGGGGCCCGCCCGAGGCGCGAGCCAGACCCGTGCCGCCACGGCCGCTGCGCCGGTGGCGAGGACAATCGCGAGGCCCAGGAGGACCGGACGTCGGACCCCCACCCATCCCCTCACGCGATCTTGGCCAGGGTGATCATGCCGCCTTCCATGTGCATCGGCTTGTGGCAGTGGAGGAACCAGTCGCCCGGGTTGTGGGCGGTGAATTCGATCACCACCGAGCCCATGTGGGCCTCCACGTCCACGCTGTCCTTCACGATGGGCGCGGCGAGCCGCTGGCCGTTCACCGCCAGGACCTTGAAGGACTGGCCGTGCAGGTGCATCGGGTGGGCCTCCATGCTCATGTTGCGGAAGCGAATCCGGGCCCGATCCCCCTTCCGCATGCGCAGGGGCTCCGTGTGGGGGTAGCGCTCATCGTTGATGGTCCAGACTTCCGATCCCATCATTCCGCCGCTCAGCGTGAGGTCGAAGGTGCGCTCCTGCCCCCACGCGCGCGGGAGGATTTCCCGCCCCCGACCGAGGTCGTAGCGCCAGAGGGTCAGGCCAGCGACGCCCTCCGCCGGGGGCTCAGCCCGGTCCCGTTCGTGCCCCTCGTAGAGGACGAGAACCTGCTCCCCCGCCACCGCATGGCCGGGCTCGGCGCAGTAGAGGAACCAGGCGCCGGGGCGGTCGGCCGCCAGGAGGACGTCGTACCGCTCGCTCGGGACGATGGGCACCGCGTCCACCTCCATGGCCTGGAGGAGCGGATTCCCGTCGGTGTGGGTCACCCGCAGGCGGTGGCCGCCAAGGCGAATGACGTGGGTGTGGTCGGCGCTCGCGTTGATCAGTCGGAGGCGGACCCGCTCGCCTTTGCGGACCGTGAGGGGCTGGCTGGCCGGGAAGGCCTTCCCGTTGATGGTCATGACGTCGTAGGCCGGGTGCTGGCCGCCACCCATCATGCCGCCCATGCCCCGCCCCATCATCCCCTCCATCATCCGGCCCATGCCTCCGCCCATCATCCCGCCCATGCCGCCCCGTCCTCCTGCCGTCCCCTCGCGGGTGGACGGGAGAGGACGCCCCGTCCCGGTCGCCCAGTCGTCCAGGACGAGGGTGTACTCGCGGTCGAACGGGAACGGATCGGGCCCGGCCGGCTCGATGATGAGCGGGGCGTAGAGCCCCAGGTCGAGCTGCCGGTGCTCCTGGAAGTGGGTGTGGTACCAGCGAGTGCCAGCCGGCCGCGCCTCGAACTCGTAGACGAACGTCTCCCCCGGCTGAACCGGCTTCTGCGTGATCCCCGGCACTCCGTCCATCGGATTCGGGACATCCACGCCGTGCCAGTGGATGGTCGTGGGTTCGGGGAGCGAGTTCCTCAAGACGATGCGCACTCGCTCCCCTTCCTCGAGGCGAAGCTCCGGCCCCGGGATCTGGCCGTTGTAGGCCATGCCCTTGATGACCTTCCCCGGGGCCAGCTCCCATCGGACCTCGCGCGCCTCCAGGTGAATCTCCCTCACCCCGCCGCGGCCCGGACCCTCCATGGCGCCGCTCCGGCCAGGAAGGAGCGCTCCACCGCCAGCCGCGAGCGCGACAGCCCCGACCCCTGCCTGGCCAGATGCCCGCAAGAACTCGCGCCGCGAGAGAGCGCTTCCGCTTACTGCTGGCGCTTCCATGTCGTCCCTCCGTCGGTGCTCTTGAAGATCACTCCGTCCGCGGTGACCGCGTAGACCTCGCCCGGCCGCTTCGGGTTCACCGCGACCGCCGCCAAGTTCTTCAGGTCTTTGCCTACCGGCTTCCAGGTCTCGCCGGCGTCGGTGCTCTTGAAGAGCCCATCGCGCATGGCCGCGTACATGACCTGGGGGTTGTCAGTGTCCACTGCGAAGCCGTTCACCGTCCGGTTGGCGGGCAGACCACCCACCAGCTTCCACCCTCAGAAGCAATCCGGGTTGCGCTGCAGACCCTCGGCCGTCCCGGCGTAGAGGTAGATCCCGCCCATCCCCGTCGGGATGTTGACCGAGGTCAGCACTTTGACCTCGCCTCCGGGGCCGTCGTCCACGCGCACCCACTTCCCGCCGCCGTCGGTGGTCCGGTAGAGGCCGTCTCCCTTCTCCCGAACCGCCGCGTGCAGCTTCTGAGGCGCGTTGGGATCGATGGCGAGGCCGTGGACGTCGAGCCCCGGGAGCCCGTTGTTGGCCTCCTTCCACGTGTTCCCCCCGTCCGTGCTTTGGAAGACGCCGGCCTCGTGAGTGCCGACATAGAGCAGCAGCGGGTCCCTCGGGTGGGGGGCGATCGCCATCACATCCAGGTGGCCGTGCTTTGGCGAGAGCGCCACTTTCTGCCAGGAGCGTCCGCCGTCCTCGCTCCTGAAGAGGCCGGTATGCGCCCCGAGGAAGAGGCGTCGCCCCTCGGCGTCCGCCGCGAGTGCGTGGACGTGCTCGAAGCCGCCCCCTTTGCTTGGGCTTTCCTGAGCGGGGGAGGCGTTGGGCGGCGCCGTCAACAGCAGGGCGAGCGCTCCAAGAACGGTGAAAACGGTAAGGCGCTGTCTCATTTCTCTTCCCCTCGGTTCTGATGATCTCCAGGGTGTCCCATTTTCGTCATCGAGCGCATCAGGAAGTACATGGCGAGAGTCAGTAGGCCATACGTTCGTCCCTCCTCAGAGCCACCAGTACACGACCGTATCGTGGAGACCTGCCAGGATGAATACCGCCCCGGCTACTGCGCTCGCGATCCGCTGGACCCGGGAGAGCTTCCCGATGGTCGCCTCAAGCGCCCCGAACCCCAGCGCCACAACGCCTGAGAGGACCAGGAGCGGGAGCGTCGAGCCGAGGGCAAAGAGGCCCGGGAAGCTCCACCCCCCGGCGCTCCTCAGCGCCAGGGGCACCGTGAGCCCGAAGAAGAGCCAGAAGAGCGTCGGGCAGAAGGCGAATGAGAACGTCACGCCGAGGAGGAACGCGCCGGGCGCCCCGCGCATCGGCAGGGCCTGCTGGAGCGCTGAAGCCGATCGCTGCCCAGCCCCTCCTGGGAGCCGCACCGCTCCCAGCATGCCGAGGCCAACGAGCAGCATGAGGGGACCCAGCACTTTCCGGGCCGCGACCACCACGGGAATCGAGGCCGCCTGGAGCTGGAGTCCCGCAAGGACGACCAGCGCCCCGGCCGCGCCGTAGACCGCGACCTTCCCCGCCGCGTAGGCCAGCGCGGACGTAAAGGCCCCGCCCCGCGGGGATTCACGCGCGACGTAGGCGAGAGCCCCCAGGGTGGTCGTAAGCTGACACGGGGAGGTTGCTCCAACCAAGCCGAACAGCGCAGCGCTCACCATGGGGAGGTTGATCGCTTCAATCCAGCCATCCAGGGTGACGACGAGTCCCTGGCTGAGCACGCTCAGCCAGGTGTACCAGGCCAAAGCCATGGCGCATCCTGATCCCCCATTCGCGGATAGTTGCGGCCCTCGCGGCAGAGGCAGGCCCGCCTCTGTCGGAGTCGATGATGTGGAGCGAGACGGTTCGGAAGCGGCTAGGCGGGAGGCGAGCGGGGGGGAGACGGAGCGGACTGATGCTGGGAGCGGTCGCCGGGCGCGGCGGGAATCGCGACCCAGGTGGTCCGCACGGGAGAGGACTCGACGGAAACACCCACCGCGGGCAGGACCGGGCTCATGTCCAGGGAGAGCGTCTGCCCGCAGCTCCTGACCGACGGATGGCTGGGCGGGCACCCCTCGGTCGCCGCCATGGCCAGGTGCGCGGTGGCGGCGAGGCACGAGAGGAGGAAGACCACGGCGACAAAGGCCGGCAGCCCTCGGAGGAGTCGACGTGTCAAGCGCATCGTGACCGCCACGGGGTCAGGATACCAGCGAGAGCATGAATGTCAAGGGAAGCACCTCATCCCTTCATAAAACCGCATCAATTCATCCGCCGACTTTCACAAGGGCGTAGGCGCCGAACTCGTAGCCCGAGATGCAGGTTCAGCGCGCCAGCTTGCTACCGCCTGCATGAGGGCCTCGTCCGAACTCGTGACATCTGACATGGCGGGCCCGCGGGGTTGGGAATGGAGTCTACGTTATACCTCAGCGCGCAGAAAGCAAGTCTTCTTAGCCACTGCCACACCGGTGCAAGGATTCCTAAACGTTTGGCAGGCGCGGCGTCACAAGGGCGTGACCCCACGACGGAGGCGAACTAAGGGCGATCGTAGCCAAAGTTGACTGCTCGCAGGGAATGTCCAACTGCGACAGCCCAGGAAGCTGCAGACCGATGTTTACGGACTGCGCGGACCAGCGGAATAGGGTCGCCGGTTCCCCGCAGCCTGCGCCCGAGACGCTCAGACCTTCGTCAGCTGGCCCGACTGAATCAGATCAACCAACACGTTCCACTCATCCTTCTTGAGGACCGCGAGATTGCCCGTCTCGCCGATCCGTACCTCGTCGCCGACAATCTCGACTTCGGGACACGCGCTGCAAGCCGGACAGAGCGACGCCTTCAGGGTCTCCATCCTGTTCACCTCCTCCCCTTCACGAGCTTCAGGCGTTCGATGTTGGGGCAGACCGCTGCCTCGCCGCGCCGTGCGGAACGCCAAGACCTGAGGAGTTCCTGAAGCCCACGCCGGACTTCCGTCAAGTCAGCGACCGCCCGGTCAAGGTCCGCAACCTTTTGGCGCACGAGGTCGAGCACGTGAGAACACGGGACACGGCCCGACCGTTTGATCTGGGCGATCCCTTTGATCTCATCCAGGCGGAAGCCGAGCCGCCGAGCCTGGGTGATGAAGGCGAGGAGCGCCAATGTCTCTTGACCGTAGATCCGGTACCCCGCCGCCGTGCGACGGGGCGCCGGAAGAATCCCGGCTTCCTCGTAGAGCCGAAGCGCCTTGCGGCTCACCCCCGTCCGGGCCGCCACCTCACCGATCAGCAGGCCGTCCCGCCCCATGTCTGAAGCCTAAACCCTGCCCTTTGGGGGAAGGTCAAGAGGGAAAAAACCGAGTCGAACCAATCCGGCGCCCCACGGTGCAGTGTACCCCGCTCCCCGGCAGGGTCTTTTCGCCGGAGGAGCGGACGCCCCGCCCGGCGTCCCCCTTCCTTAAGGGGCGGCCTCGTCCATGATGCGCATCAGCGTGGCTTCTACCTCCCGGGCGACGCCCTTGGGATCACCTGTCGGTTTTCGCCTCGTCAACGGTAAAAACAACGTTGACACGCTCGGTGTCTTCGGAAGAGGCAAGGAGAAGCGCGCTGCCTAGGGTCTTCGCGACGCCACCGGGGATCAGTAAGCGCCCCTCCCTCACATTGCCGGGGTTCAGATTTCCGAAGCTCACCCTCACGGTGCTGCCAGTCCGAGTGACTCGAATCTCATACTTCCCGACTTCCGCCCCGACACCGTAGGTCTGGCTCTTCGTAGTCAAAGTCCATTTCATCCTTCTCTCTCCTCCCTATCGCTGGAGGTCCTTGCGCTTGGCCTCGAACTCCTCGCGGTTGATCTCGCCGCGCGCGTACCGCTGCCGGAGGATCTCCAGGGCGGAATCGGAAATCTCGGGCCTCCCCTGGCGGACGAGCCAGCGGATCCCGAGAACGATCGCAACAACGACCAGCGCCCAGAACAGGAACATGAAGAGCAGCATCCCGACCCCCCAGAATCCCCACCACCCCCACATCGGGTGCATCATCCCCCCTCCCCACTCCCACGGCCGCTCCTGCGCCGCGACTACGCCAGGCACCACGAGCCCCCCCAGCGCGGCCCCCATCCACTCCATCGCTCGTCTCATCGCAATTCCTCCTTATCGAGCCATTTGGGGAAGTCCAGGCGCCTCAGCGGAGCGAGGCCAGCCAGGCGGCCAGGGCGCGCGCCTCGGCCTCCGTCATGGCGATCTTCGGCATGTGGGCGGTGGGCTTCTGGGTCGCCGGATCCCTGAGCCACTGGAGCAGGTACGCCTCTTTGTGCTTGGAGCCCATGCGGGAGAGGTCCGACGCGATCGGCGTCCCAACCTTCCCCACGGTGTGACAGCCGTAGCAGCCCTGGGCGGTGAAGAGCTTCTGTCCCTGGGCGATCAGGGCGGCCCGGTCCTGCGCGACGGCAGGGGCGCCGACCAGGCAGATCGCCAGCCCGAGAGCGAAGACCCGCGCAATCATGCTGAAGTCCCCCTTCATTCGGGTCCTTCCGCCCAGGCGAGGAGGGCCTCCAGGGCGTCGGACTTGGTGAGGATGCCGATCGGCCGGTCGCCCTCGACGACAGGGAGCGCGCCGATCTTCCGGTCGAGGAGCTCGCGGGCGGCCACCGTCAGCGGCGTCTCGGGCGAGACCGTCACCGGGCTCTCGGTCATGACCCGCGTGACCGGCGCGCTCGGTGGAATCGAGTGCTCCCCCCCGAGGAGGAGCCGGCGGACGTCGCGGTTGGAAACGATCCCCGCCAGGCGCTCGCCGTCCATCACGAGCAGGTGGCGGATCCCGCGCGCCCGCATGAGCCGGATGACGTGCTCGATGGACGCTTCGGGCGTCACCGTCACCGGCTCCCGGCTCATCCAGTCCCGGACCGTCCCGGCTTTTCCGCTCCTCACCGCACCCATACTGGGTTGTCTCCTCAGACCCCCTCACCTTTATCCTCTCCCCTCACCCCACTCATAATCCCCTCACCTTCATCCTCTCCCCCCCCGAGGGGGAGAGGGCAGGGTGAGGGGGAGAGGAGAAGAGGTGAGGGGCATTCCAGCAGGGGTGGGTGAGGGATCTCCCTATTGGCCACGCCAGGACTCGCGCACCGTGAAGCCCCGGGCCTCCAGCGCCTTGATCGCCGGGCCCGGGTTGATCGTCGCGACCCGGATCACCGCCTCCTTCAGCCCGGCGCGGTTCGCCAGCGTCACGATGCTGGAAATGACGGCGCCCGCGGCCTCCACAGCCTTCACGGCCTCCGCCAGGGCGGAGGGGCGGTCGCCCAGCACCACATCCAGCCGGCTCGAGGGCTCGCCCGCTCCCATCGCCTTGACGAGCAGCTCCAACACGTCGGTCTCGGTCACGATCCCGACCAGGCGCCCGCCCTCGGTGACGGGGAGCGCGCTGATCTTTTCTTTCACCATGAGCCGCGCCGCTTCCTCCACGGGGAACATGGGGGCGATGGTGATCACGGCGCGCGTCATGATCTCGGCCACGGTGAGCCGGTCCAGCAGGTAATTCAGCTCGCGCACCTCCAGGCTCGTGGCCGGGGAGGCCATGGCCCGCTTGAGG
>Ga0209343_10009624_pt1 | contig 11090 bp, 8 predicted proteins | sample RifCSPlowO2_02_FD_184026 | JGI IMG/M metagenome (GOLD analysis project Ga0209343, IMG submission 184026) | Groundwater microbial communities from Rifle, Colorado - Rifle CSP2_plank lowO2_0.2 (SPAdes) (version 2) | ecosystem: Environmental > Aquatic > Deep subsurface > Groundwater | place: Rifle... | reverse complement strand
CGGTCGCACCGAGCACTTCTTCACCCCGGACACGGAAAAGACCTTCCACCGCGGCAGCACCGACTATTTCGTCAGCGACCGCAAGATCGACATCGGCGCGTTCGAGTCGCCCAAATTCGTCGGCCTGCAGGTGGGCGAGGTGCTCAAGGTCGGCAAACACGATCTGACCGTACAAACCACCGAGCAGCTGAATAACGGCGACGGCCTCAACGTGCTGATCAAACGCGAAGTGGTGGGATTTCGCGCCAACACCGCCGAGCAGCTGGCCCAGTTCGAACAGGACGGAGTCAACCTGTGGCAGTACCGCGTAGTGCCCAACGAGATGCCGGCCGAACTCAAGCAACTGCGCCCGCAGCATGTGCTCAACCGCAACCTCGACCACAACTGGCAGCAGGCGCTGCTCAAGACCTCGTCTGAACGCCGCGTGGCAGTCAGTTGGCAGGCCGAGCTATGCGAAGCCGAACTGCGCCTGACGGTAAGCAGCGAGGACGGCAGCAGCGCCAGCGTCAGCCTGAGTGGCCCGTTCGGCCCGGCCAAGGATGCCGAGCAGGCCCGCGCCCAACTGAGCGACACCCTGAGCAAGCTCGGCACCACCATCTATTACGTCAGCGATGTGCAGATAGACGCACCACAGGCCTTGTTCGTGCCCAACTCGCAACTCAAGGCCCTGCGCCGCGAGGCCATCGAGGCGTTGACCGCGGCACGAATTGCCGGCCACCCGCGTGGCAGCCGCAAGCCGGTCAGCATGCCGCCGCCGGTGTACCCGGAGTCGCACCTGACCTTCCTCGCCAACGTTTACAACGACAAGGCGCGGGCGTTTTATCAGCGCTACGGCGTGCAACTGATCGACGCGGCCTACGAGGCCCACGAGGAAGCCGGCGAAGTGCCGGTGATGATCACCAAGCACTGCCTGCGCTTCTCCTTCAACCTCTGCCCCAAGCAGGCCAAGGGCGTGACCGGCGTGCGCACCAAAGTGGCGGACATGCAGCTGATTCACCAGGACGAAGTGCTGACCCTGAAGTTCGACTGCAAGCCGTGCGAGATGCACATCATCGGCAAGATGAAGGGCCACATCCTCCATCAGCCACAACCCGGCAGCGCGGCCAGCTCAGGCGGTATGGTTGGTTACATCAGCCCTGACGACCTGCTCAAGACCATCAAGCGCAAGCCAGCCAACAAGCCGCATTGATGGCGTTGCGACGCTAACCGGGCTTAGTCCAGCTCGCCGGCCCGCAGCACCCGGCCGTGCATGTCGGTGATACCGCGCAGGCCGACACCGAAGGTGGCGAAGCCCAGGCGCCGGCGCTGAGCACGATAATCCAGACAGTCATGGTGATGGCCATGGAAGACCGTGCTCACGCCGAGGCTTTGGCCCAACTCATCAAGCACGCTGAAGCCATGGGGGTGGGCGCTGGGCGCCTCATGGGTGACCAGAATGTCGGCCTGGGCGCTAAACAACGCGGCCAGGTCGCTGGGGAAGATGGTGCTGCGGTGCTTGCGCGGCACCCCGTCGCGCCACAGATTGCCCTTGCCGCAACGCGTCGCAAAGGCCTGCGGCGTCAGGTAATTCCACGGCTGCGGCGGCATCCACACCTGCCCACGAAACACCCCGCCCAGGCCGGCCACACGTACGCCGGCAATCTCCACCACCCGGCCATGCAGGTTTCTGTCGGCCAGTTGCGAGCCAAACAGGTTGTCGTAATAGAGGTCGGTGTCGGTGTCGTGATTGCCGTGGATAAACCACACCTCGGTGAGGTCGAGAATGCTCGCCAGCTCAACGTCCAACGGGCGCCGCGCCTGAATATCGCCCAGCAACACGATGGCCGCTGGGCGATGCAGCATGACGGCATCGAGCACATGGCCGAAGCGCGTATGGGGGTCGCCAAAGAACAGAATCATCCCGGCAGCCGCCCCAACAGCCCTGTCGCCCGGTTAATCAGAACGGCCGCCCAAGGTAGAAATAGAAACTGCTATTGCCATCCTCGGCGCGGCCATAACCCAGGTACATCGGGCCGATGGGGCTGTCGGTACCGATAAACACACTGCTGGATTTGAGCCAGTCTTCCGAGTTGCCGGCCACCAACGGATTGCCGATGCGCCCGGCTTCCAGTGACACGCCGCCGTAGGCGCCTTCCAGCAAGGTGCCGGACATGATGCGGTGGTAGTACATCACACGGCCGAACTGCAGACTTTCGCCGAGCAGCTGGCCGGTGGAGTAGCCGGACTGCTGGAGGAAACCACCCCACTGGAAGTTCTCGTAACGGGGCAGCGGATTGTTGCCGAGCTTGTCTGCGGCGCGCGCATAGAAGTTGAAGGTGTGGTCACCAAACGATACGGCGCCGGTACCATCGGCCGTCCAGTAGGCATACTCCTCGTCAGCGCCCAGGCTGCCTTGCGAATCAAACACATTGACCTCGCTGCGCCAGCCCGAGCGGGGAAAATAAACGCTGTCGAGCTGATCCAGGCGCAGGCGACCGGTAAAGGCCCCGGCCTGGATGCGTTCCTCCCCTGGCGAGAGAATTTGCGGGCCGGTATCCAGCTCCGGCTCCAGAACGCCACCGACCAGCCCCAGGCGCAGCTCGCCGTAGCGGTTGAACTCACTGCCGACGTCAAAACCGGCCAGGCCGGAGGTGACCTGATAACTGGCAACGCGATCATCGTCCTGATAAAGGTCGGCGGTGCTGCGCTCAAGGGCCACATGGGGGGCCACGAAGAACGGACTGCCGGCACTCAGGGGCTGGTAGAACTCACTGTAAATGCCACTGGTGTGGCCGAGTTGCACATCGGTACGCCACTCCGCGCCCTGCTCGTTCAGCCAGGTCTTGCGATAGCTACCGAGCAAATTGAAGAAGGCATCGCCGCTGAAATCGCTGGACAGGCCCAGGCCGAAACGCAGGTAGTCCGGCCCCCATGCCTTCTCCACGGCATCGACGGTGAGCACGCGCTTGTCCTGCTCATCGCTAAGGCGGTAATTCACATGTTCAAAGTCGCCGGTACCGTAGAGGCGGCGCATGTCGCGGTCGAGTTTGGCCTGATCCAGCGGCTCGCCGGCCTTGGTCTCGAGGGCAGCCTTGGCCACCTCCGGGTTGACTCGCTGCAGCTTCTCGAAACGCACCTCATCGACCACCCGCTGGTCCGGTTGCACGCTGACCAGCTGGCGCTGGCGCAGCGCCGCGTATTCGGCCGGCGGTATGGACAGGCGCTGCAACGACGCGGACATCTTGCGCGCGGCCACTTCGCCCAGCGGCGCGATCTGCGGCAAATTATCGAAATCGCCGGTAGAAAAATCGCCCAGTTCTGGGGAAATCAGGATGTCCGTGGATTTCAACGAGGCCAGCGAGGCCTGCACATTCTGCTCGGTGAGAATGCTGAGCATCTGCCCACTGACACCGAAGATACTGTTGAGTTGTTCACGCTTGAGCAGCGGCGTACCGACGTTGACGGCAATGATCACATCGGCGCCCATCTCACGGGCGGTCTGCACTGGCAGGTTGCTGGTGAGCATGCCATCCACCAGCAGCATGCCATTGAACTCGGCCGGCGCCACGGCACCAGGCACCGACATGCTAGCGCGCATGACGTTGGCCAGCTCACCTTCACTGAAGATCACCGCCTTGCCGGTCACCAGATCGGTGGCAACAGCCCGGAAGGGAATCGGCAGTTGGTCGAATTGGTGATAACCCTTGGCCTTGCTCAGCTGGCGCAGCACGGTTTCCAGCTGCACACCGGTGACCAGGCCCTTGCCGATTTTGACCTGGCCATCCTGCAAGCCGACCTCCGGGGTAAACAGAATGGTGTAGTCATCCCGCTTGCGGCGCATGGTCTGCTCGCGACGCGGCGGCTCCTCCTTGAACAGCAACTCGGTGGAAATGCCCTGCAGCGTCTGCTCGATCTCCTCGATGGAGGTGCCAGTGGCATAGGCCGTGCCCACCAGGGAGCCCATGCTGGTGCCGGCGATACAGTGGATCGGCACCCGGTACTCTTCCAGCACCTTGAGCACCCCGACATGGGCCGCACCGCGGGCGCCGCCACCGGACAGCACCAGACAGATACGCGGGCGCTGGTTGCCGTCGGCGCCTTGGGCTGGGCTGGTAGGTAACACATCAGCGGCCTGGACGGCGAGCGTACCAAGGGCAAGAAGTACGGCAGAGGAATACGCCAGCAGTCGATTCATAGCAGCCTCAACCAATTCAGCCCGCCCAGCAGGCCGTAGACAAATATAGTGGCGACGGGCCGCCATCACGGGGCGGCCAACGGCGTGCGGATCAGCCGGGAAAAGTCATCTGCCTCGCCAGCAGCCTGCGCCCGCGGGTTGAGCAAGGCCTGGCGCTGCAACTCGGCAAACGGCAGGCCGTCGGTGTGCAACCGCCCCTGCTCATGGAGGTACTCCGGCACATAGCCGCTGGCCAGAATCTTCCAGCTAAAGGGCACATGCTGCGGATTGACCCGTGAACTCATCCAGATCCCGGTGGTGCAGTTGGTGGTCAGGGAGTTGTAGAACTCGGGGCGCTGCTTGAGCGCGTTGATGCGCTGCATGTAGTCGAGGAACAGCTGGCGACCACTGCCGACCGGTGCCTTGAGACGATACAGATAAGTCTGCTCTGGCGGGTCCTGGCGATAGTTGGTGCGCAGCTTGATTACATCGCGCTCATCGGCCACCACATAGAACAATTCGTACTGGCGAAAGAAGCCCTTGAGGGTCGAGTAGCCTTCGTGTTTTTCCTTGCGCGTCTCGATGGAGATGGCCAAGTGCTTGCCATCGGCAAAGGCAAAACTGAGAAACACATGGGCAATGGCCGGGCCCATCCAGTAGGAGGCGATCAGGTCGACGCCCTGCAACTGGGCGAGGTCGAAATCCTGGTCGTAATAGGCCGGCTGGTAGTCGTACTCGCTGCGGTAGGTAAAGTTGCGGATGTTGTGCACCCGCACCCGCTCGCCGCTGATGGTCGCGTAGGGCAGCACGGCGACATCGGCTTGCCAGTCCCGCTCGTTGGACGGCGCCAGGGTCTGCCACCACAGCAGCAGGCCACCGAGCGGAAGCAGATAGGCCAGCAGCGCCGCCCGCCGCCAGCGCCGCGAGAACAGACTGAGCACGGCCGCCAGTGAGCACAGGGCAAAACCGCCGGCCAGGGCCAGGCGCAGCGCATCCTGCACGCCAGTCAGCAGGATCGCCAACGTCCCCCAGCAGGCAACGCCGGTGATGACCAGGCCAAGCAGGCAGAGGGCAACGACAGCGGTAAGGCGCTTCACGGGCATAGGGGCTACTCGAGCAATGGCGCTAGACGGCAGCGCCGTCAGGCATAGGTTTCGGTGCTGGCCAACGGCAGGCCTTGCTGGTCCTTGACCGACAACTGCAACGCGACGCCGTCCAGCCGCGCCAATGGCCAGTCGATGGCCACCTGGCCGTCGTTCCACAACAGGCAACGCTCGTGCTGCGGCGCGTAATAGTCAGTGGTCTTATAGAGGAACTCGGCACTGTCCGAAAGCACCAGAAAGCCGTGGGCGAAGCCTTCCGGTATCCACAGCTGGCGTTTGTTCTCGGCGCTCAGCAGTTCACCCACCCATTGGCCAAACGTCTTTGATCCGGCGCGTAGATCCACCGCCACATCGAAGACCTCGCCAGCCACCACCCGCACCAATTTGCCCTGGGGTTGCTGCACCTGGTAATGCAGGCCACGCAGCACGCCCTTGGCCGAACAGGAGTGGTTGTCTTGCACAAACGGCACGCTACGACCAATCGCCTCTTCGAAGCGTTGCTGATTGAAGCTCTCGTAAAAGAACCCGCGCTCGTCACCAAAGACTTTCGGTTGCAGCAGCACCACCTCGGGGATGGCCAGACGTGTGGCTTTCATCAGAATACGGTCTCCACCAGCAGGCGTTTGAGGTATTTGCCGTAACCATTCTTGGCCAGCGGCGCGGCCAGGGTTTCCAGCTGCTCGGCGCTGATCCAGCGCTGACGGAAAGCGACTTCCTCCGGACAGGCCACTTTTAGGCCCTGGCGATTTTCCAGGGTAGCGATGAACTGGCTGGCCTCCAGCAACGACTGATGGGTGCCTGTGTCCAGCCAGGCATAGCCACGGCCCATGATTTCCACCGAGAGGTTGCCCTGCTCCAGGTAGACGCGGTTGAGGTCGGTGATTTCCAGCTCGCCACGGGGCGATGGCTGGATGCTCTTGGCGATGTCCACCACCTGCCGATCATAAAAATACAGGCCGGTGACCGCGTAGTTGGACTTGGGCTTGAGCGGTTTCTCTTCCAGGCTGATGGCCTTGCCCTGGCTGTCGAATTCGACCACGCCGTAACGCTCCGGGTCCTGCACGTGGTAGGCAAACACGCTGCCGCCCTGCTCGCGGGCCATGGCGCTGCTGAGCAGGTCCTGGAAGTCGTGGCCGTGGTAGATGTTGTCGCCCAGCACCAGGGCCGACAGGTCATTGCCAATAAAGTCTTCGCCAATCAGAAAGGCCTGAGCCAGACCGTCCGGCGAGGCCTGCACGGCGTAGCTGATATTCAGCCCCCAGCGCCCACCGTCGCCGAGCAGTTGCTCGAAGCGCGGGGTGTCCTGCGGGGTGGAGATGATCAGGATGTCGCGAATCCCCGCCAGCATCAGGGTGGTCAGCGGGTAATAGATCATCGGCTTGTCGTACACCGGCAGCAGCTGCTTGGATATCGCCAGGGTCGCCGGGTGCAGACGGGTGCCGGAACCGCCGGCGAGGATAATGCCTTTGCGCTTGATCATGATGTCGTCTCCAGAACTTCAGTGAGCATCCGTGCCACCCCCGCCTGCCAGTGCGGCAGATGCAGGGCGAAGGCCTTTTGCAGTTTTTGCGTATTCAGCCGTGAATTAGCCGGGCGTTTGGCTGGCGTCGGGTAGGCGCTGGTGGCGATGGCGCCGACCTGGGCAGCGGGCACCTTGAGTGCCACGCCGGCGGTTGCGGCCTGTTCAAGCACAAAGCACGCATAGGCATGCCAACTGGTCTCGCCGGCTGCAGCCAGGTGATACAAACCGCCCAGTGCCGGCTGCTGGCGCACGGCACGGATGGCATGGGCGCTGACATCCGCCAGCAGCTCGGCGCCGGTCGGTGCGCCAAACTGATCGGCGATCACATTCAGACTGTCGCGCTCGCGGGCCAGGCGCAGCATGGTCTTGGCGAAGTTGTTGCCCCGTGCGGCGTACACCCAACTGGTGCGCAGGATCAGATGCTGACAGCCGCTGGCCAAGATCGCCTGTTCACCAGCCAGTTTGCTGGCACCGTACTGGTTCAGCGGGGCGACGGCATCCTCTTCACACCAGGGCTGCTCACCGTCACCGGCAAACACATAGTCGGTGGAGTAATGCACCAGCAAACTGCCCAGTTGCCGGGCCTCGCGGGCCAGCACGGCGACCGCCTCCGCATTCACCCGCTGGGCGTGCTCGGGCTCGCTCTCGGCCTTGTCCACCGCGGTGTAGGCGGCGGCATTGACGATCACATCCGGCGCGAAGCGCTGCACCGTCGCAGCCAGGCCGTCGAGGTCACGCAAGTCGCCGCAGTAATCGCTACTTTTCGAGTCCAGCGCCAGCACCTCGCCCAGCGGCGCCAGGCTGCGCTGCAGCTCCCAGCCGACCTGGCCGTTCTTGCCCAGCAGTAAAACCTTCATGCGCTGCGCCCGCTGTAGTTCTTCTCCACCCATTCGCGGTAGGCGCCGGACTGGATATGCGCGACCCAAGGCTGGTTATCCAGGTACCACTCCACGGTCTTGCGGATGCCGCTATCGAAGGTTTCCGCCGGTTTCCAGCCCAGCTCATTGGCCAGTTTGCTCGCATCGATGGCATAACGGCGGTCGTGGCCGGGGCGATCAGTGACGTAGGCGATCTGCTGCTGATACGGCCGGCCATCGGCGCGCGGGCGCAATTCGTCCAGCAGGGCACACACGGTGTGCACGATCTCCAGATTGGGTTTCTCATTCCAGCCGCCAACGTTGTAGGTCTCGCCCAACGCGCCGGCTTCAAGCACCCGGCGGATGGCGCTGCAGTGATCTTTGACATACAGCCAGTCGCGGATTTGCTGACCATCGCCGTACACCGGCAGGGGTTTGCCGGCCAAGGCATTGACGATCATCAGCGGGATGAGCTTTTCCGGGAAATGATACGGCCCGTAGTTGTTCGAGCAGTTGGTGGTAAGCACCGGCAGACCGTAGGTGTGGTGATAGGCGCGCACCAAGTGGTCGCTGGCGGCCTTGCTGGCCGAATAAGGGCTGTTGGGCTCGTACTGATGGCGCTCGCTGAACGCCGGCTCGTCTTTGCCCAACGAGCCGTAGACCTCGTCGGTCGACACATGCAGGAAGCGAAACGCCTGCTGCGCCTCAGGCCCAAGGCCCTTCCAGTACGCACGCACGGCCTCCAGCAGGCGGAAGGTGCCGACAATATTGGTCTCGATAAAATCTTCCGGCCCATGGATCGAACGGTCGACATGGGACTCGGCGGCAAAATTGAGGATCGCCCGTGGCTGATGCTCGCTCAGCAAGCCTGCCACCAGGGCGCTGTCGCCGATGTCGCCGTGGACGAAGAGATGCCGGACATCGCCCTCCAGACTGGCGAGGTTTTCCAGGTTGCCGGCGTAGGTCAACTTGTCCAGGTTGATCACCGGTTCAGCGGACTGGGCCAGCCAATCCAGGACAAAGTTCGCACCGATAAAGCCTGCACCGCCGGTCACCAGAATTGTCATGCCCTGTCCCTCCCTGAAAAAACCATTAAGTCCACGCGCGACGCCAGCAATCGCAGGTGCATATTATCCCGAGCGGCAGGGCAATCGCGAAGCACTGATTGCTGCAGATCAACACCTCATCCTTGCCTGGCGCCCATTTGCGACTATTTTTCAATAGTCATAACCGCTGTCACACGGTTGCAATGTACCTAGCCGGAATATTCGGTTACACCTAGCAAATACTCCTTGTGGTATCGCACTGACGTGCGTCAACAAAGCCTGCTAGCTTCAAGCGCCTACTAATACTTGACTGAACGATCAACGGAGATGGGTAATGACGGACTCGACGCAAAAACTCAGACTGGGTGCACTGATTGCGCTGGTCGTCGGCTCGATGGTCGGGGGCGGAATTTTTTCCCTGCCGCAAAACATCGCCGCCAGTGCCAGTGCCGGCGCCACCTTGATCGGCTGGCTGATCACCGGGGTCGGCATGCTGACCCTGGCCTTTGTGTTCCAAACCCTGGCCAACCGTAAGCCACAGCTGGACGGCGGCGTGTATGTGTATGCCAAAGCCGGCTTTGGCGACTACATGGGCTTCTCCTCGGCCTGGGGTTACTGGATCAGCGCATGGATCGGCAACGTCAGTTACATGGTCCTGCTGTTCTCCACCCTCGGTTATATCTTTCCGAATGCCGGCTTTGGTGAAGGCAACACACTGGTCGCCATCATCTGCGCGTCGGTATTGCTGTGGTTGCTGCACTTTCTGGTCCTGCGCGGGATCAAGGAAGCGGCCTTTATCAACACCGTAACCACCATTGCCAAGATGGTGCCGCTGGCCCTGTTCATCATCATCGCCGTGATCGCCTTCAAGCTGGATGTGTTTACCAGCGACTTCTGGGGCGAGAGCAACAGCGAGCTGGGCAGCGTGATGGACCAAGTGCGCAACATGATGCTGGTCACCGTTTGGGTGTTTATCGGCATCGAAGGTGCGAGCATCTTCTCGGCCCGCGCCGAAAAACGCTCCGATGTAGGCAAGGCCACGGTACTCGGCTTTATCGGCGTGTTGCTGCTGTTGGTGCTGGTTAACCTGCTGTCCCAGGGCATCCTCGCCCAGGCCCAGTTGGCTGGCCTGAAGAACCCCTCGATGGCCGGCGTGCTGGAGCATGTGGTTGGCCCATGGGGCGCCATGCTGATCAGCATCGGCCTGATCGTTTCCCTGGCTGGTGCCCTGCTGTCCTGGACCTTGCTGTGCGCCGAAATTCTCTTTGCCAGCGCCAGCGACCACACCATGCCGGCGTTCCTGCGCAAGGAAAACGCCAACAAGGTGCCGGTCAATGCCCTGTGGCTGTCCAACGGCCTGATCCAGCTGTTCCTGATCATCACCCTGTTCAACGATGCCACCTACCTGAAGCTGCTGTACCTGGCCACGTCGATGATCCTGGTGCCGTACTTCTGGTCCAGCGCTTATGCCGTGCTATTGGCCGTACGTGGTGAAACCTATGAGAACGATGCAGGTCAACGTAACAAGGACCTGCTGATTGCGCTGATCTCGACCGTGTATGCCATATGGCTGGTGTATGCGGCGGGCGTGCAGTACCTGCTGCTGTCGGCGCTGCTTTATGCGCCGGGGGCCATCCTGTTCGCCAAGGCTAAGCACGAGCTCGGCCAACCGGTATTTACCGGGGTGGAAAAACTGATTTTCCTGGGCGTATTGATCGGTGCCGGCATCGCCGCCTACGGTCTCTACGCGGGTTTCTTGAGTCTTTAAGAGAAGGAGTTCGACAATGTCCAAACAGAAACTCGGCGTTCATTCCGAAGCCGGAAAACTGCACAAAGTGATGGTCTGCTCGCCCGGCCTCGCCCACCTGCGCCTGACGCCGAACAACTGCGATGAATTGCTGTTCGACGATGTTATCTGGGTTAACCAGGCCAAGCGTGACCACTTCGACTTCGTCACCAAGATGCGCGACCGCAATATCGAAGTGGTGGAGATGCACAACCTGCTCACCGACGTGGTGCAGAACCCCGAAGCCCTGAAATGGATTCTCGACCGCAAGACCTCGCCCAATCAGGTCGGCATTGGTCTGGGGCAAGAGCTGCGCAGCTGGCTGGAAGGCCAGGAGCCGCGCAAGCTCGCCGAATACCTGATCGGCGGTGTCTCAGGTGCCGACTTGGCCGCCAACGGCGCCAGTGAGCTGGGCAAGATTTTCAACGACTTCATTGGCGAATCCAGCTTTATCCTGCCGCCGCTGCCCAACACCCAGTTCACCCGCGACAACAGCTGCTGGATCTACGGTGGCGTGGTCCTCAGCCCGATGTACTGGCCGGCGCGCCGCCAGGAAACCCTGCTGATGACGGCCATCTACAAATTCCACCCGGACTTCGTCAACGCCGACTTCAAGGTCTGGT
>Ga0209343_10009622_pt1 | contig 11095 bp, 10 predicted proteins | sample RifCSPlowO2_02_FD_184026 | JGI IMG/M metagenome (GOLD analysis project Ga0209343, IMG submission 184026) | Groundwater microbial communities from Rifle, Colorado - Rifle CSP2_plank lowO2_0.2 (SPAdes) (version 2) | ecosystem: Environmental > Aquatic > Deep subsurface > Groundwater | place... | reverse complement strand
TTTACCGGGTGCGCAGCAGTGCGGACACGCACGAAACTTCCAGTCCGTCGATGGACATTTCCAAGGCGAGCAATTTCGAGCGCTTTGTGTTTGACCTGCTGGGGCGCGATGGTGCGCGCACAAAAGCACTGTTTGGCGATGCCCTGGGGCGTGTTGGTTTTTTTGACCTGGAAGCGCACCCGGCCTTCAGTCAAGCCGCCAAGCGATACGGCTTTGACAGCGGCAAAAGCACCCATGCTGACCGTCTTGCGACTATCAAGGACACCTATGAGCGCCACGCAATGATGATCGACACGCACACGGCAGATGGTGTCAAGGTGGCGCGTGAACACGTGCAGGCAGGTGTGCCGATGATTGTTCTGGAAACCGCGCTGGCCATCAAGTTTGCCGCCACCATTGTTGAGGCCACGGGCCGGGAACCCGATCGTCCCGCCAAATTCAACGGCATCGAGGCCTTGCCCAAGCGCGTCGTTTCCATGCCGGCTGATGTGCAGGCGATCAAGGCATTTATAGCTGAGCAGTGTTCATGAAGGTTGTTGGTTTTGCCGGTTTTTCCGGTTCCGGGAAGACCACGCTGGTTGAAGGTTTGATCCCTGCGCTGCGTCACAAAGGCTTGCGCGTGTCGGTGGTCAAACATGCCCATCACCGATTTGACATTGATCACGAGGGCAAAGACACTTACCGTCATCGCGAGGCTGGCGCCTTTGAAGTGGTGGTCGCCTCTGACCAGCGACTGGCCTTGATGCGTGAATTTGAAGTGGCCAGGCGGCCTACCGTGCACCACCTGCTCGCCGAGTTGTACGAGGGCGTCGACTGGGTGCTGGTGGAAGGCTTCAAGGACTCTGATTTGCTAAAAATTGAGGTCTGGCGTGCCGCAACCGACAAACCGGCGCGTTACCTTGATGACGACTTCATCACGGCCATTGCGACGGATTCCCCGGCGCAATTGCCAATGCCCACTCAGTTGCCGGTGCTTGACCTCAATGACCCCGATGCGGTGGTGGACTGGCTGGTCTCACAAGGCTCGCGTTTTGACTACGATTTCGAGAACCACGCATGACTGCTGACCGTCCCGCTGCCCAGCCCATGAAATCACTGGATGACGCGCTGACCCAACTGCTGGATTACGCCACCATACGCGATGGCGCTGAACAGGTTGCCACCTTTGATGCGGATGGTCGGGTGCTGGCGCAGGATCTGGTGTCAGCTTTGCATGTGCCGCCGCAAGACAACAGTTCGATGGATGGTTATGCGCTGCGTTGCGCTGATTTGACTGACCTGGCGCAGACCTTGCCGGTGTCCCAGCGCATTCCGGCAGGAAGCGCGGGAACGCCGCTGGCAGCCATGAGCGTGGCGCGCATTTTTACCGGTGCGCCGATCCCCCTGGGTGCCGATGCCGTGGTGATGCAGGAAGACTGCGACGTGCTGCCCGATGGTGCCGTTCGCATCAAGGTGCAGCCCAAACCGGGCCAGTGGATACGCCGTGCGGGCGAGGATGTCACACGCGGTGCGGTGGTGCTGGCAAAAGGTGCACGTTTGACGCCGGCTGAGCTGGGTCTGGCGGCCAGCATCGGCATGAATTTTTTGACCGTGGCGCGTCGTCCCCGGGTGGCGCTGTTTTCAACCGGTGACGAACTGGTGATGCCGGGAGCGGTGGCGCCACAGGACATGCCACCAGGTGCCATCTACAACTCGAACCGGTTTTTCCTCAAAGCCCTGCTGAAGCGCCTGGGCTGTGAGGTGAGTGATCTGGGCATCGTGCCCGACCAGCGTGATGCCACCATCGCCGCATTGCGCCAAGCGGCTGAGCATCACGATGTGATCCTGACCAGTGGCGGTGTTTCGGTGGGGGAAGAAGACCATATCAAACCTGCCGTGGCAAGTCTCGGTCAACTGGACTTGTGGCAAATCGCCATCAAACCGGGCAAACCATTTGCCTATGGCCACGTCGCCGATGCCCACTTTATCGGTCTGCCGGGCAACCCGGTGTCTGGCTTTGTGACCTTTTTGCTGCTGGTGCGCCCGTTTTTGCTGAAGCTGCAAGGGGCCACCCAACTGGCGCCACGATCGGTCGCCGTTCGCGCTGATTTCAGCTGGCCCAGAGCCGACAAGCGCCGTGAGTTCCTGCGCGTCAAACGCAACCCGACGGATGGCCTGGATCTGTTTGCCAACCAGAGTTCGGGGGTCCTGACCTCGGCGGTCTGGGGCGATGGTTTGGTCGACAACCCGTCCGGCGCTACCATCGCGCCCGGTGATGTGGTACGTTTCATTCCTTTTTCGGAGCTGTTGGCATGAAGGTCACGGTGAAATACTTCGCCTCCATTCGCGAAGCGATTGGTCTTGCGAGCGAGCAGCGCGACACCCAGGTCATCACGCTGGGCGCATTGCGCGACGAACTCATTGCCTTGGGCGGTGCACACGCTGACAGTCTGGCGCGTGGCAAGGCGGTGCGCCTGGCGCTCAACCAGGTGATGTGTCAAGAGTCTGCCGAGCTGGGTGAGGGCGCCGAGGTGGCTTTTTTCCCGCCCGTAACCGGAGGCTGAAGCCATGCCAGCTCGCGATATGCCCCGCGTCAGCATCCAAACGGCTGACTTTGACCTCAGCACCGAGGTGGCCGCGTTGCGTGCCCAGGATCCGCGCGTTGGCGCCGTCTGCAGTTTTATCGGCATCGTGCGTGACCGCACGGCGGGTGAGCCGGGGCAGATCAGCAGCATGGAGCTGGAGCACTATCCGGGCATGACCGAGAAGTCGATCGAGGCCATGATCGATGCCGCCCAGCAGCGCTTTGACATTTTTGGCGCCCGCGTCATCCACCGCGTGGGCTTGCTTGCGCCGCTGGATCAAATTGTCATGGTCGCAGTCAGTTCGGCGCACCGGGGCGAGAGTTTTCAGGCCTGTGAATTTTTAATGGACTACCTTAAAACCCAGGCACCTTTCTGGAAAAAAGAACAAACGCCCAGCGGCGCGCACTGGGTCGATGCCCGTGTCAGTGATGATGCGGCGCTGGCCAAATGGGGCATTGCCCTTGAAAATACGAGCTTCAATGCTCCCGATTGACCCGATATGCAAAACAAACCCACAGAGACGCAAACAGAGCACCGCGTCATCAAGAAGTACCCCAACCGCCGGCTCTACGACACCACGACGTCTGCCTACATCACCCTGTCAGAAGTGAAGGACCTGGTGATGAAAAGTGAACCTTTTGAGGTGCTGGATGCCAAGACCGGTGACAACCTGACGCGCAGCATTCTGTTGCAAATCATTCTGGAAGCCGAGGCCGGTGGCTCCCCCATGTTCACGGCACCTGTGCTGGAGAGTCTGATTCGTTTTTATGGTCACGCCATGCAAGGCTTTTTAGGCGGCTATCTGGAAAAAAACATTCAGACCCTGATCGACACGCAAACCCGTTTTGCCGAGCAAACCAAGGGCTTCACGCCGGAAATGTGGAAACAATACACGGCCATGCAACCGCCGGTCATGCAAGCCATGTTGGGTGGCAGCCTGGAGCAATCCAAGTCCTGGCTGGTGCAAATGCAGGAGCAAATGCAAAAGCAGGCCGGCCAGATGTTGGGTGCCTTTGGCATCAACAACACCAAATAACAAGTTAGTCCCAATTCATGAATGCTTCCATCTCAAATACCGGCGCGGCACCCAAGGTAGGTTTTGTCAGCCTGGGCTGCCCCAAGGCCCTGACTGACTCCGAACTGATCCTGACGCAGCTCAGTGCCGAAGGCTATCAAACTTCCAAAACATTCGAGGGTGCCGACCTGGTGATTGTCAACACCTGCGGCTTCATTGACGATGCGGTCAAAGAAAGCCTGGACACCATTGGCGAGGCTTTGGCCGAAAACGGCAAGGTCATCGTGACCGGTTGTCTGGGTGCCAAGGCCGGTGACGGCGGCGGCAACCTGGTGCGGCAAATGCACCCCAGTGTGCTGGCGGTGACAGGGCCGCATGCCACCCAGGAGGTGATGGATGCGGTGCATGCCAACCTGCCCAAACCGCACGATCCTTTTGTTGATCTGGTGCCCAACGCCTTCGGTGTGGCCGGCATCAAGCTCACGCCCCGGCACTACGCTTACCTCAAGATCAGCGAAGGCTGCAACCACCGCTGCACGTTTTGCATCATTCCGTCGATGCGTGGCGATCTGGTGTCGCGCCCGATTGGCGACGTGCTCAAGGAAGCGCAGGCCTTGTTTGAAGGCGGCGTCAAGGAACTGCTGGTGATCAGCCAGGACACCTCGGCCTATGGCGTGGACGTCAAATACCGCACCGGTTTCTGGAATGGCAAGCCGATCAAGACCCGTTTGTTTGAATTGGCACAGGCCTTGGGCGAGATGGCACTTCAGTTTGGTGCCTGGGTCAGGCTGCACTATGTTTACCCGTACCCCAGCGTGGATGACATCCTGCCGCTGATGGCTTCCGGACTGATCCTGCCCTATCTGGACGTGCCGTTCCAGCACAGCCACCCTGACGTGCTCAAGCGCATGAAGCGTCCGGCCAGTGGTGAGAAAAACATGGAAAGACTGCTGCGCTGGCGCGAGGCTTGTCCCGAGATCGTGGTGCGCAGCACCTTCATTGCCGGTTTTCCGGGTGAAACCGAAGCCGAGTTCGAGCATTTGCTGGATTTTGTCCGTGAGGCGCAGATTGATCGGGCGGGTTGTTTTGCCTACAGTCCGGTGACGGGCGCTGCCGCGAATGAGATCGGTGGCATGTTGCCGCCGGAAGTGCGGGAAGAGCGACGTGCCCGCTTCATGGCGGTGGCCGAAGAAGTTTCGGCCGCCAAACTGCAAAAGCGGGGCGGCGCCACCATGCAGATTCTGGTGGATTCGGCGCCTGGTTTGGGTAAAAAAGGCGGTGTCGGCCGCTCCTACGCGGATGCCCCTGAAATTGACGGTGTGGTCAAGTTATTGCCACCAGAAAAAATCAGCAAAACCCTGCGCGTCGGGGAATTCACCAAGGCGCGGATTGTGGCTGCGCAAGGGCATGACCTGGTCGCACAGCCATTTTGATCCACCGGCTTAAAATGGTTTCAGCAAATAAAAAAGCCGCTGCAAAGTTGACAACTTTTGCAGCGGCTTTTTATTCAAAGCTTCCATTTATTTTCATAAAAGATAAATGGAATTCATTTATATTGGTGCCCAGGAAGGGACTCGAACCCCCACGAAGTTACTCGCTAGTACCTGAAACTAGTGCGTCTACCAATTCCGCCACCTGGGCATTTCAGGAAAGAAAGGCATTGTATCAAAAATATTAAGCAAACCAGCGCATTGCTGGAAGAAGTTGAAGGAATAGTTCAAGGGCACCGTGATGGACACGGTTTTGTCATTCGGGATGACGGCGAGGTCGATATTTACCTGCCGCCCAATGAGATGCGCGCTGTCTTGCACAAGGACCGTGTCAAGGTGCGCATTGTGCGCAGCGACCGCAAGGGCCGTCCCGAAGGGCGTGTCGTCGAAATCATGGAGCGCAGCACCCAGGTCATCATCGGGCGTTTGTTGTGCGAGAGCGGCATCTGGATCGTGGCGCCCGAAGACAAGCGTTATGGCCAGGATGTGATGATTCCGAAAGCCGCCACCGGCCTGGCCAAGGTGGGCCAGGTGGTGGTGGTTGAATTGACCGAGCCACCGGCGCTGTTTGGCCAACCCGTCGGGCGTATCAAGGAAGTGCTGGGCGAAATGGATGACCCCGGCATGGAGATTGAAATCGCGGTGCGCAAATACGATGTGCCGCATGAATTCTCGGACGCCTGCATTGCGCAGGCGCGGGCCCTGCCGGACGCGGTGCGTCCCCAGGACAAGAATCATCGCGTGGACCTGACCGATGTGCCGCTGGTCACCATCGATGGTGAGGATGCGCGCGACTTTGACGATGCCGTCTATTGCGAGCCCGTCAAGATCGGTAGGGGTAAGGCGGCCGTGTCCGGCTGGCGTTTGCTGGTGGCCATCGCCGATGTCAGCCACTACGTGGAAAACGGCTCGGCCATCGACATCGATGCCTACGACCGTGCCACCAGCGTTTATTTTCCGCGCCGGGTCATCCCGATGCTGCCAGAAAAATTGTCCAACGGGCTCTGTTCCCTGAACCCCGAGGTCGAGCGCCTGTGCATGGTCTGCGACATGATGGTGAGCCAGGACGGCGAAGTGACGGCCTACCAGTTTTATCCGGCGGTGATGTGGAGTCATGCGCGTTTCACTTACACCGAGGTGGCGGCCATTCTGGCCAATACCCGTGGCCCGGAAGCGTCCAGACGCAAGGAGCGCATTACCGATCTGATGAACCTGCACGACGTTTACCGTGCGCTGCTCAAGTCACGCGCGCGACGCGGTGCGGTCGATTTTGAAACGGTGGAAACCCAGATTGTTTGCGACGAAGCGGGTCACATTGAAAAAATTGTGCCGCGTACCCGCAACGACGCCCACAAGCTCATTGAAGAAGCCATGCTGGCAGCCAATGTGTGCAGCGCTGATTTCATTGCGCAAGGCAAACACGTCGGCCTGTACCGGGTGCATGAAGGCCCGACGCCTGAAAAAATTGAAATCCTGCGCAACTTCCTGAAAATGACCGGCATTGGCATGAGCATCAGCGACGATCCGGCGCCGGGTGAATTCCAGGCGATTGCCAACGCCACCAAGGACCGCCCGGATGCGCAGCAGATTCACACCATGCTGTTGCGCTCCATGCAGCAAGCCATTTACACGCCTGAAAACAGCGGTCACTTTGGCTTGGCGTTTGACGCCTATACCCACTTCACCAGTCCGATCCGGCGCTACCCCGATCTGCTGGTGCACCGGGTCATCAAGGCGATTTTGCTCAAGAGCAAATACCAGTTGCCCATTTTGCCGACGCCGGGCGAACAGCATGCCAAGTTGTCCAAGCGGCTGGAGAAAAACCTGGCCTCCAAGGTCAAGGAGCCGGGTCAGAAACCGCGCAAGCTCACAGTCGACATGCAGGCCTGGCAGGCTGCCGGCCTGCATTGCAGTGCCAACGAGCGCCGTGCCGATGAAGCCAGCCGGGACGTGGAGGCCTGGCTCAAATGCAAGTACATGCGCGAACATCTGGGCGAAGAATTCAGCGGTGTCGTCAGCGCCGTCACCAGCTTCGGCATTTTTGTCACGCTCGATGCCATGTTCGTCGAGGGCCTGGTTCATATTACCGAGCTCGGCGGCGAGTATTACCGCTTTGATGAAGCGCGCCAGGAGCTGCGTGGCGAGCGCACCGGCATGCGTTATGTGCTGGGTACCCGGGTGCGGGTGCAGGTGAGCCGGGTCGACCTCGATGGGCGGCGCATTGATTTTCGCCTGCTCACGGAGAACGATGGCGTGCTGCCCCGCTTGTCGAAAGACAGGGATTTGGCACATGAGGGCACGGATCGGAAAGTGTTCGATGACGATACCGGAGTGGCCAGGCCCGGGCGGCGCAGCCGTAACATTGCGGAGCCATTGCCGCGCGCAGGAGCCCCCAAGCGCGCCGGTGGTGCCAAAGTGCCAGTCCCTGCCAAAGCCAAGGACAAGACGCGCAAGTCGCGTCGTCGCAGTTAACATATTTCAAGGAAAAAAATCATGACAGAAAAAATCAAAGTTGCCCTGGTCACAGGTGCTGGTTCAGGTATTGGCAAAGCAGCCGCGCTGGCCTTGCTGGGCGGTGGCTGGCATGTGGTGCTGGCGGGGCGACGGCTGCAACCCTTGCTGGATGTGGCGGCCTTGTCTGGTGTGCCTGAGCGCGCTCTGGCAGTGGCTGCCGATGTCGCGCAGGAGGCTTCGGTGGTGGCGCTGTTCGATGCGGCCGTCGAAAAATTTGGCCGTGTCGATGTGCTGTTCAATAACGCCGGCACCAACGCACCGCCCGGTGTGCTGTTGGAAGACCTGGCATTGGCCGACTGGCAAAAGGTGGTAGACATCAACTTGACCGGCATGTTTTTATGCCTGCGCCAGGCCTTTCGGGTCATGAAGGCACAGGTCCCGATGGGCGGACGCATCATCAACAACGGTTCCATTTCGGCCACCACACCGCGCCCCAATTCTGTGGCTTACACCGCCACCAAACACGGGGTGTCAGGCTTGACCAAAACCGCCTCGCTCGATGGTCGCAAATACAACATTGCGGTAGGTCAAATTGACATTGGCAACGCTGCCACTGACATGACGCAGCGCATGCAGACCGGCATTTTGCAAGCCAACGGCACCATGGCCATTGAGCCGGTGATGGACGTGGCGATAGTGGGCCAGTCGGTGCTGTACATGGCCAATTTGCCCTTGCAGGCGAATGTCATGTTCCACACCGTGATGGCCACCAACATGCCTTTTGCCGGGCGCGGCTAAAACTCAAGCTGACGCTGTTAGCGCTTTGGCCAGTCGCGAAGCCGTCAGCGCCTGATCCTGTGGCCAGAAGTCGGCGAGCTGGCCATGCTGATGGACGGCCTGGCAGGCGGCATCAAAGCCATTCAGACCCTCAGCCAAAAGCGCGCCGATCAAACCCGCCAGCACGTCACCGGTGCCGCCCGTGGCCAATCGGGCGTTGCCGGTCGGGTTGATGACAGGCGTCCTGTCGGCTTGCGCAATCAGCGTGCCTGAACCCTTGAGCACGACCGTGCAGGAAAAACGCCGGGCCAGTTGCTGCGCAGCTTCGAGCCGGTTGGCTTGAACCTCAGCCGTGCTGCATGCCAGCAGCCTGGCGGCTTCCAGCGGGTGCGGGGTCAGGATGGTGGTGTGTTGCTGTTGGCCTCGTTCGCAGAGCAGGGCCTGGAGCGGGGCAGATTGGGCAATGACATTGAGCGCATCGGCATCCACGACCAAGTGTTTTGCAGACTTGAATAGCAGCGGCAGATGCTTGGCTATGGCAGTGCCGCCGCCGCAGCCACACACCACGCTCATGTTGTCCAACGCCAGGGTGCCCCAATGCCGGAACATCAGTTCAGGTTGGCTTGTCGCAAGTGGCAAGGCTTGCTCGTCAAGCAGGCTGACATACACCCGGCCCGCACCTCCATGCAATGCCGCGGAGCCGGCCAACAGCGCGGCACCCGTCATGCCTTGGGCGCCGCCGATCACGACCACATCACCGTAACTGCCTTTGTGGCTGGCGTGCGCGCGGGTCGCTGAAAGCGGCTGGCCCGCCAGCCAGGCGCTGGGAGCCAGGGGCGTTGTAGCGGCTGCGCCTGTTTGTCCGTGTTGCAAATCGTCCAGCCAGACGCTGCCCGCCAGATCGCGGCCATGGGCGGTAAAAAGCCCGGGCTTGAGGGTCAGCAGGCTCAGTGTGTGACTGGCTTTGACGCGGGTCGCGCAGGCGGCGCCGGTGTCCGCCTGCAAACCGGTGGGCACGTCAACGGCCAGCACAGGAACGCCCAGATTGTTGATGTGCGCAATCCAATCGGCCATGCGTCCAGCGGGCTCGCGTAATTGGGAGCCAATGCCCAGCAGTGCATCAATGCACAAGTCAATTTGCTGCGGGGGCTGATCGACAAATTGCACGCCTGCGTCGATGGCTTTTTGATGCGATATTTTTGTGTCGGCGGGGGCACGCTCGGCGTTTCCCAGCCAGCTCACCACGGGGTGTTTGCCCCAGCGCTGCAAATGCAGGGCAGCTTCCAGACCGTCACCGCCGTTGTTGCCGGGGCCGGCCGCCACCCAGATGCGTTGGGCATGGGGAGCGATGGCCAGCGCCAGTCTGGCCACAGCCAGGCCGGCGCAGGCCATCAGGGTATGCGGGGGCAGGGCTTGTTGTGCCTGTTGTTCGAGTTGCCGCGTTGCCGCAATGTCATGCAGCGCCTGCCGGTTGCTAAAGTTGACTTTCTGCACGGCACAACTCAAAGATCAGAACTCGAAACAGTCACCTTCGCGGGCCAGGCGATAGATGGGGTCTCCGTCGCGGCGCGGATGTTCCGCCATGGCCTCGGCAAATGCAGCTTCCAGGGCAGCGTCGCTGCGGGTGGGTTCATGGTGGGTGCAAAACAGCGTTTTGGCCCCCGCTTTTTTGGCGTACTCGATACTGGAATGGTAGGTGCCATGTCCCCAGCCTTGTTTGGCCGGGTATTCGGCAGTGGTGTAGGAGCAGTCTGCAATCAGCACATCGACCCCTTGCATGGCGCGAATCAGATAGTCATTTTTTGCCTCTACCTCAGCCTGGCATTGCGCAAAACCGGCTTCATCCGGCGTGTAAATGTTGTAGGGTGGTTCATGGTCACCCGTGAAAAAAATGGATTTTCCGTTTTCTTCAATCCGGTAGCCAAAGTCAACCACCGGATGGCTCATCACATAAGGCGTGATGGTGGCGCTGCCGATCCGGATGCTTTGCTCTGGCGCCAAAGTGACGTATTCGATGCGCGCTTTCATTTCTTCTTCGCGCACAGGAAAGTAGCTGTACTGAAGCTGCACCGCCATGACCTGTTCAATGCCCTTGCCCGAAACCGAATCAAAAGCACCATGCAAGCGCATGGTGTTGCCGGCAATAAAGTTGGGCAGGAAGAACGGCAGACCCTGAATATGATCCCAATGCGAATGGGTGATCAGGACATGCGCCGTGACAGGCAATTCATTCAATAAAGTTTGCGACAGCGGGAAAATACCGGTACCGGCATCAATGATGATGAGTTCGTTGTTGCCGGTGCGAATTTCAATACAGGTGGTGTTGCCGCCATAACGCACGGTGCTGGGGCCTGGTGAGGCAATGGAACCACGAACTCCCCAAAATTTGACTTTCATGCCATACCTCTGGATTTTGCGAACCACGGGCAGGCTTGCAGGCTGAAAGGCAAGCTTTTGATTCGTGTTTTTATGTCTTCAAAGCGCATGGGGGCTAATCGTACTGCGAAATTTTTTTATTCAAACCCTTGTTCCGTTTCGTTGAATCGAACGATGGTCGGGTTTTCCCTGAACCGGGGCAACGCGTCAAGCGGCTTCCTGTGCGGCTGCCTGGTCGCGGCGCAAGTGCCCGATCAGCGATTGCTGGTCATCACGATTGCCCCACTGGTCGAAATACACCAGATCTTCCATGGGCAAGCGGGGCAGCCACCCGGCACTTTCCAGTTCCGGTTTGGCATAGAAATGACTGACGTAGCCGACGCACAGGTAGGCGATGGGGGTGATGCGTTTGGGAATTC
>Ga0209343_10009621_pt1 | contig 11095 bp, 8 predicted proteins | sample RifCSPlowO2_02_FD_184026 | JGI IMG/M metagenome (GOLD analysis project Ga0209343, IMG submission 184026) | Groundwater microbial communities from Rifle, Colorado - Rifle CSP2_plank lowO2_0.2 (SPAdes) (version 2) | ecosystem: Environmental > Aquatic > Deep subsurface > Groundwater | place: Rifle... | reverse complement strand
CCTCAAGACCGCCGGGGTGCAGCAGGCGCACAAGGAAGACCGCATCACCTTCACCGCGCTCACCCCGTGGCCGGGCGAGGGATCGGTCTGTGCCGAAGGGCGTTATATGGAAGGCGATACCGAAAAGCGCGCCGGAATTTTCATCGGCCCGGAGTTCGGCACCATGCAGCGCAGCGACCTGGTTGAAGCCGCCCGCGAGTGTGGCGATGCGGGCTTCGATGTGCTGATTGCCTGCGCCTTCAACTACGAGGCGCACGCCACCGAGTTCAGCAAGCTGGGCCGCATCCCCGTGCTCAAGGCGCGCATGAACGCCGACCTGCACATGGCCGAAGACTTGAAGAACACCGGCAAGGGCAACCTGTTCGTCATCTTCGGCGAGCCGGACATCGACTTGCTGCCGCAAGCAGACGGCAAGCTATGCGTAAAGGTGAACGGCGTGGATGTCTTCAAACCCCAGACCGGCGAAGTCATCAGCAACGGCGCCGACGGCATCGCCTGCTGGTTCATCGACACCGACTACAACGAAGAAAGCTTCTTCGTCCGCCATGCCTACTTTCTTGGTGCCAACGATCCCTACAGCGCGCTCAAGACCACGCTGAAGGCGGAGATTGACCCGGAGGCGTGGGCGACCTTGAACAGCGACACCTCGCGCCCGTTCGAGAAGCCGAAGAACGGGCGCATTGCGGTGAAGGTTATCAATCATCTGGGGGATGAGGTGATGAAGGTTTTCAAAGTGAATTGAGACCAAGGGTTCCGTGTCATGCCGCTTCCAGAAAACCGCGTGTTTCATACATTCGAAGACGATGCGTCGCTTGGGCACATCGTTGATACGGTCGCAGGTCGATTGGGAAGTGTCATGTGGTTTCGCGGGGAGTCGGTGGAGTTCCCTTTCCCAGCAACCCCCTTGTTTGCTCGCACCCAAGGATTGAACACGAATACCATTGTTCCAGATTACGACAATGGCACACATCGATTTGCACTACGTGCCCTAACGGTTGGAGAGCGGGATGTAATTCGGGATATCCAGCAAAACCCGCCAGTTGATCCTTATTTTCCGAGCTTGCTCAGCCAACCAGATCATCCTGGCTGGCTTGCGCTGGCGAGGCATCACGACAAGCCCACTCGTTTGCTTGACGTTACGCGAGACTTGCTGGTTGCACTCTTCTTTGCTTGCAAGGACGACCATGATAAGGATGGGTTTCTCTTCACCTACATGGAGATATGGAATCCCGAGAAAAACCACCCTGGGCGAGTAACGCACTACCAAGATCTGTTTGATGCTGCGCTTGGTGACTACATCCCTTCTTACAGGAATCATGATGTCGTCCATCCCGGAACCCTCGATACGTTCGCCGAGAAGTGTGCACAAGAAGCGAATTCGGTTCGGCGCGACATGGCCTACCTGTTTGAATGCAACGATGTCATTAACGAGCGCATGGTTGCACAGCGTGGTGCGTTTATATGGCGTGGTGATCCAACGCTGTCGCTTTTCGATGGTGTCAATAACGTTTTTGTATTCAGGATTCGGGCTGGCGCGAAGGCGAAAATCGTCCAGCGCCTCAATGTTCTTAACATTAACGCAGCTACGCTTCGCCTGCCATGATGGACACGCAGGACCAAGTCGAAGCGAAGCCATTTGGGGAATGTCATGAATAAGTCGCAGCAATTCCTGATCTACCAAAGCGAAGACGGTTCCACCCGCATTGACGTGATGCTGGAAGCGGAAACCCTGTGGCTGAGCCAGAAGTAGTTGACCGCGCTGTTCGGCAAGGCCAAGGGGACGATCAGCGAGCACGTCAAGCACATCTTTGAGGATGGCGAGCTAACCCCTGCGGCAACTGTTCGGTTATTCCGAACAGTTCAATCTGAAGGCGTGAAGTGACTCGCGAGGTCGAGCACTACAACCTGGACATGGCGCTGGCTCAGGCTCTGGGCTTCCGGGTGCGCACCGCAAAACAGTTCACTTGGCCTATGTGTAACCTTTTCAAATAGCCGGCGGCATTTTATGTTGCCCAATGGATGCCGGATGGATAGAATTACCAGCATATATGCAAAAGTGCATATTTAATTATCCATTGCCATGGCGCCAAAGAGAATCCAGAAAGATGATGCCTTCACTGCGACGAAACAGGTGTTTCGCCGCCATGGCGGTGTGCTGCGCGCGAGCGAGGCTATCGGTCTCGGCATCCATCCCCGCACGCTCTATGCGATGCGGGACGCTGGGGAGTTGGAGCAACTGAGTCGCGGGCTGTACCGGCTCGCCGATCTGCCTCCGCTGGGGAATCCCGATCTGGTGGCAGTTGCGCTGAAGGTGCCCAATGGCGTGATCTGCCTGATCTCGGCGCTGGCGTATCACGAACTCACCACGCAGATTCCGCATGAGGTTTATCTGGCGCTGCCACGGGGGGCGGAGCCGCCGCGACTGGATTATCCGCCTGTGCGGACGTTCTGGTTTACGGGGCAGGCGTTCACCGAGGGAATCGTCACACCCAAGGTGGATGGTGTTCCGGTGCGCATCTACGATGTGGAAAAAACGCTGGCCGATTGTTTCAAGTACCGCAACAAGGTCGGTCTCGATACGGCGGTGGAGGCGCTGAAACGTTATATCGGCAACCGGCGCGTTCAAGTTGACAGGCTCATGGCGTATGCGCGCATCTGCCGCGTGGAAAAGGTGATTCGGCCATATCTGGAGGCGCTGCTGTGACCCGGCGCGAACCTGATATCGCCGCTTCCGTGCGCCAGCGTTTGCTCAATAAAGCGCGCGCATCGGGCCGGCCTTTCAGCGAACTGCTGCAATACTTTGCCATGGAGCGGTTTCTTTATCGCTTGTCGAGGTCGGCCCATGCAGACAAGTTTGTTCTCAAGGGCGCGCTGATGTTCACGGTGTGGCACGCGCCGGAGACACGTCCCACCATGGATATTGATTTGCTTGGCATTGCCGGCAACAGCATCGACGCGATTGCGGCCATCGCGCAGGCGATTTGCCAGCAGGATGTTGAAGCTGATGGCCTGGTATTCGATCCGGGCAGCGTCGATGCCGCGCGTATCGTGGAGGATGCCGATTATGCAGGTGTGCGAGTCAGGCTTCGTGGCTCGCTTGGCGTTGCTCGTATTGCCATACAACTGGATATTGGTTTCGGTGATGTCGTTACACCCGAGGCTGAAACGGTAGCGTATCCGACGATTCTGGATTTTCCGGCACCTGCCATGAGAGGCTATAGCCGCGAGAGCGCCGTTGCAGAGAAATTCGAGGCGATGGTCAAGCTGGGCGTTCTCAATAGCAGGGTGAAGGATTTTTTCGATATCTGGCTGCTTTCCCGTCAGTTCGATTTCGATGGGTCGATATTGGCGCGGGCTGTAGCCAACACCTTTGCTACGCGCGGAACGGTGATGCCAGCGACACCTGTCGCTTTGACCAAGGCCTTCGCCAGCGAGCCCGCGAAACAAACCCAATGGCAGGGATTTGTTCGTAAGAGCCGGTTGCAGACAGCGCCCGCCAGTTTTGCTGAAGTCGTCGAGGCTATCTCGGGTTTCCTCGGCCCAGTCGCCGGGGCAATTGCCAATGGCAAGGTTTTCCATGGAAACTGGAAGGCGACGGGGCCTTGGCGAGCAGGAGCTGAATGATGAACTTTCTCATCGCCGACACCTTCACCGACAGCCTCGCCAAACTCACCGGCGATGAGCAAAAATCCGCCAAGACCACGGCGTTCGACTTGCAGATCAATCCTGCCAATCCGGGCTTGAGCTTCCACAAGCTGGACAAGGCGCGGGACAAGAATTTCTGGTCGGTGCGGGTGAGCAGCGATATTCGTTTGATCGTCCACAAGACCGATGCCAGTCTGTTGCTGTGCTATGTGGATCACCACGACAAGGCGTATGACTGGGCGGAACGGCGCAAGCTGGAGACCCATCCGAAGACGGGCGCGGCGCAGTTGGTCGAGATACGCGAGACGGTGCAGGAGATCGTTGTTCCAAAATATGTTGAGGCAGCACAATACCCAGCGGCTAAACCCCCGTTGTTTGCCCATGTTGCAGCCGAGGTGCTGTTAGGTTACGGCGTGCCGGAAGAGTGGTTGCCAGACGTGCAGCAGGCCAATGAAGATAGCCTGCTCGATCTGGCAGACCATCTGCCAGGCGAAGCGGCAGAGGCGCTGCTGGAACTGGCGACGGGTGGCAAGCCCCGCATGCCCAAGCCCTCGGTGACAACGGCGAACCCTTTCGATCACCCCGATGCACAGCGCCGCTTCCGCGTGATGACCAATGTGGAGGAGTTGCAGCGCGCTCTCGATTACCCTTGGGAAAAGTGGACGGTTTTCCTGCACCCCGAACAACGGCAATGGGTGGAGCGCGACTATACCGGCCCGGCGCGCGTTTCCGGCTCGGCGGGCACTGGCAAGACCATTGTCGCCTTGCACCGTGCCGCTTATCTGGCTCGCACGCATCCCGATGCCCGTGTCTTGTTGACGACCTTTTCCGACACGCTGGCGAGTGCGCTGAATACCAAGCTGAAACGGCTGTTGGGCAATAAGCCGCGCCTTGCGGAACGCATAGATGTTCATTCGCTCGATGCCATCGGCCTGCGGCTCTACAAGGCGCACATCGGGCAGGCGACGATTGCCAGCCGCGAGATTGTCCGCGAGTTACTGACCGACGCCGCGAGTGCCGTTGGCGGTCACAAATTTGGCCTGCATTTTCTGCTTACCGAATGGGAACAGGTAGTGGATGCGTGGCAATTGGAAAACTGGGATGCGTACCGCGATGTTGCGCGCCTCGGCAGAAAAACCCGGCTGCCGGAAGCGCAGCGTGTAATTTTATGGTCGATCTTCGAGCGCGTTCGCGCCGGGTTGCAGGAGCGCAAGCTGATCACGCATGCGGCGCTATTCACCGCGCTGGCGGCAGCCCTTTCGTCAAACAAGAATGTGGTGTTCGACTTTGCCGTCGTGGACGAAGCGCAGGACATCAGTGTCGCCCATCTCCGCTTCTTTGCCGCCTTGGGCGGCGGTCGGCCCAATGCACTCTTTTTCGCCGGTGACCTCGGTCAGCGCATCTTCCAGCAGCCGTTTTCATGGAAGGGCATCGGTGTGGACATCCGGGGCCGCTCCCGTACCTTGCGCGTCAATTACCGCACATCGCACCAAATCCGCACGCAGGCAGATCGCCTGCTTGGCCAGGTAGTCACCGACGTGGATGGCATCACCGAGGATCGCAGCGACACCGTTTCGGTATTCAATGGCCCGCCGCCGGTAATTTACACATTCAAGGACGTGGGCGAGGAAATCAATGCCGTCGGTAACTGGATTGTGGAGCAGACCAAGGCAGGCGTGCTGCCGCACGAATTTGGCGTATTTGTACGCTCCGCAGCGCAACTGGAACGCGCACAGGCAGCAGTGCAGGCAGCGGGCTTGTCATTCAAAATTCTCGATGAACACGTCGAGACCCTGAGCGGCCATATCTCGATCAGCACCATGCACCTCGCCAAGGGACTGGAGTTTCGCGCCGTGGTCGTAATGGCCTGCGACGATGAGATCATTCCCTTGCAGGAGCGCATTGAGACGGTCGGCGACGATGCCGATCTGCAAGAGGTGTATGACACTGAACGCCATCTGCTCTACGTTGCCTGCACGCGGGCGAGGGATCATCTGCTGGTGACAAGTGTCGAGCCTGCTTCGGAGTTTCTGGATGATCTAAAATCGCGCACATACCCGGTATCTGAATAACTGCCCCGAGCGCGCATCGAGACAGAATATATTTCACTTCAATTTGCTGGCTATGATGAACCAGAGGCAACCATGACCCAACAATCCTGGCACCAACTCCCGGCAGACGAAGTGCTTGCCGCGCAGCAAACCTCCCATACCGGCCTGAGCGCCGACGAGGCGGCGCACCGTCTCGCCGAGCACGGTCCGAACCGGCTGACGCCGCCGTCGCGGCGCGGGCCGCTGCTGCGCTTTCTGCTGCAATTCCACAACGTGCTGATCTACGTGCTGCTGGCTGCGGCATTTGTTACCGCGCTGCTCGCGCACTGGGTGGATACGGCGGTAATCGTCGGCGTGGTGGTGATCAACGCGATCATCGGCTTCATCCAGGAGGGCAAGGCGGAGCAGGCGATGGAGGCGATCCGGCGCATGCTGTCGCCCGAGGCGACCGTGTTGCGCGAAGGCCGCCGCGTGGTGGTCGCGGCCGATACGCTGGTGCCTGGCGACATCGTGCTGCTCGCTTCCGGCGACAAGGTGCCCGCCGACCTGCGTCTGTTGCATACGAAAAACCTGCGCATCGAGGAAGCGGCGCTGACCGGCGAATCCACCGCCGTGGAAAAAGATATGGCCGCCGTGGACGCGCAGACCGTGCTCGGCGACCGCACCTGCATGGCTTATTCCAGCACACTGGTGGTCTATGGCCAGGGCACGGGCGTGGTGGTCGCGACCGCCGACGCCACCGAGATCGGACGCATCAGCGCGATGCTGGAGGAAGTGCAGACGCTGACCACGCCGCTGCTGCGCCAGATGGAAACCTTTGGCCGCTGGCTCACCATCGCCATCATGGCGCTGGCCGCGCTCACCTTCCTGTTCGGCTGGTTGGTACACAACTTCGGCATCGGCGACATGTTCCTCGCGGCGGTGAGCATGGCGGTGGCGGCGATCCCGGAAGGCTTGCCCGCCGTGATGACCATCACGCTGGCGCTCGGCGTGCAGCGCATGGCCGGGCGCAACGCTATCGTGCGCCGCCTCCCGGCGGTGGAATCGCTGGGTTCGGTCACCACCATCTGCACCGACAAGACCGGCACGCTGACCAGGAACGAGATGACCGTGCAGCGCGTGATGACCGCCGCGCAGGTGTTCGAGGTCAGCGGCACCGGCTATGCGCCGCACGGCGGCTTTGCCATCGACGGTGTCGAGACCGGCATCGCCGACCATCCGGAGACGCTGGACCTGTTCCGCGCCGGCCTGCTGTGCAACGACGCCGCGCTGCACGAAGGCGAGGGCCTGTGGCACATCGCGGGCGACCCGACCGAGGGCGCGCTGATTCCGCTGGCCATGAAGGCCGGGCTGGATGCGGCATTCGAGCATGGCGCGCTGCCGCGCACCGACCACATCCCGTTCGAATCCGAGCACCGCTTCATGGCGACCCTGCACCACGACCACGCCGGTCATGCATTCATCTTTGTCAAGGGCGCGGTCGAGCAGGTGCTGGCGATGTGCAACCGGCAGCGCGCCATCGGCGAAGACGAAGCGCTCGACCTGCCCTACTGGCACGCGCAGATGGCCGAAACCGGCGCGCGCGGGCAGCGCGTGCTGGCGCTGGCGATGAAGGCGGTCGATGACGGCCAGCGCGAACTGACTTTCGATGATATGGAAGGGGGCTATACGCTGCTGGGTATGGTCGGCATCAGCGACCCGCCGCGCGACGAGGCCATCGCGGCGGTGCGAGACTGTCACGCGGCGGGCATCCGCGTCAAGATGATCACCGGCGACCATGCCGACACCGCCTGCGCGATCGCCGTGCAGCTCGGCATCGGCATCGGCAACGGCCACGGCCACGCGCTGACCGGCGGCGAGATCGACACGCTGGACGACGAGGCATTGCGCCGCGCGGTGCGGGACGTGGACGTGTTCGCGCGCGCCAGCCCGGAGCATAAATTGCGGCTGGTCACGGCGTTGCAAGCCAACGGCGAGATCGTCGCGATGACCGGCGATGGCGTGAACGACGCGCCCGCGCTGAAGCGCGCCGACATCGGTGTCGCGATGGGCATGAAGGGCACCGAAGTCGCCAAGGAAGCGGGCGAGATGGTGCTGGCCGACGACAACTTCGCCACCATCGCGCATGCGGTGAAAGAAGGCCGCACCGTGTACGACAACATCAAGAAGGCCATCGTGTTCATCATGCCGACCAATGGCGGCGAGGCCGGCATCGTGCTGATCGCGATCCTGTTCGGCATGGCGCTGCCGCTGACACCGGTGCAGATCCTGTGGGTGAACATGGTCACCGCCGTCACGCTGGCGCTGGCGCTGTCGTTCGAAAACCCCGAACCGGACGTGATGCGCCGCAAACCGCGCGCCGCGAACGAGCCGATCCTGTCCCGTTTCATGATCTGGCGCATCGGCTTCGTCTCGGTATTGCTGGCGGCCGGCGTGGTCGCGCTGTTCCTGTGGGAAATCGCGCGCGGCGATAGCCTCGAAACCGCCCGTACCGTGGCGGTCAACGCGCTGGTGATGGGCGAGATCGTTTACCTGTTCAACTGCCGCTACCTGCTCCTGCCGGTGCGCAACTGGCAGGATTTCACCGGCAACCGCTACGTGCTGCTCAGTATCGCGGTGCTGGTCGTGATCCAGGCGGGCTTCACCTACCTGCCGTTCATGCAGAAGATGTTCGGCGTGGTCGCGCTCGACGCGGCGGCCTGGGGATTGATCGCGGGCTTCGGCGTGCTGCTGTTTGTCGCGGTCGAACTGGAAAAACTGGCGATACGAATGCTGGGTAAACGCCGAACCGGCGCCGATTGAGGAGGCATGGAATGGGCAGTCTGGGTGTTGTGGGCTTCCAGCCTGCTCAATGCCGCCTACTTTCTGCCCATCCTTTACTGTGCCTGGTTCCACAAACAGCCTGCGGCATGGCCCTGCGAAAGCACCCCGGCGCGCGGCTGGCGCGAGACGGCCTGGCTGCTGCTCCTGCCGCCGCTGCTGACCGCCGGTGCCGTGCTCGCCACCGGCCTGTTTGCCGACGCATCCTGGAGCCCGCTCGCCTTGGTGCAACTGATCGCATAGCGGGAATATCTGCTTGTTGCGCCATGATGCAAACGATTTGCGCCACTCGACAGCCCGGCGGCGAAGGCCGACAATCCGAAGTGCAAAACATGAGGAGGCGTATCGTGCAAACAGGGTTTCATGAGAGCGCGAATAAAAGTGTTGGGAAGCTGTCCATTCGTGGTGAGTTTGTCGAACCATGAACGGCTTAAAACAGCCCCTCGACAAGTTCAGGGCGAACGGTGGATGTGATTTCGTCCAACACTTTTATTTGCACCCGTTTCATGAAGGGCTGCAATGAGCGACTGGACGACCTACGGCGGGCTGCTCGGCGGCATCGGCCTCTTCCTGCTCGGCATGGGGCTGATGACCGACGGCCTCAAGCTGGCCGCCGGCTCGACACTGGAGCGCATTCTCGCCTACTCCACCAAAACCCGCTTGCGCGGGCTGGCTTCGGGCGTGCTGGTGACGGCACTAGTGCAATCTTCCAGCGCCGTGACGGTGGCCGCCATCGGTTTCGTCAATGCCGGCCTGCTCACGCTGGGGCAGTCCATGTGGGTGCTGTTCGGCGCCAATGTCGGCACCACCATGACCGGCTGGCTGGTGGCGCTGGTCGGTTTGAAATTCAAGATCGAGTTGCTGGCGTTGCCGCTGATCGGCATCGGCATGGCGTTGCGGCTTTCCGGCGAGGGTAAACGGCGCGGCGCGCTGGGCATGGCGCTTGCCGGGTTCGGCGTGCTGTTCCTGGGGATCGACATGCTCAAGGAATCCTTTTCGGGCATGTCCGCCGATTTTAGCTTGCCGGAAGGCGAAGGCGCGCGCGACGTCCTGCTGCAAGTGCTGATCGGCATCCTGCTCACCGTGCTGATGCAATCCTCCAGCGCCTCGCTGGCCATCGTGCTGACTGCCGCCCAGGGCGGACTGCTCACGGCCCAAGGCGCCGCCGCCGTGGTCATCGGCGCCAATGTCGGCACCACGGTCACCGCGCTGATCGCCTCCATCGGCGCCACACCCAATGCAAAACGGGCTGCCTCCGCCCATATCCTGTTCAATGTGCTGACCGGCACCATGGCGCTGGCGCTGCTTCCCTGGCTGGTGTCGGCCATCGGCATAGCGGGAGAAGCGCTGGAACTCGGTTCGGCTCCGGCTGCCAGGCTGGCCCTGTTTCACACCGCCTTCAACCTGCTCGGCGTGGTGCTGATCTGGCCCATCGCCAATCACATGGTCCGGTTTCTCGAAAAACGTTTCCGCACTGCCGAAGAAGACGAGGCCCGGCCACACTATCTGGACACCAACATCGCGACAGTGCCGGCTTTGGCGCTGGATGCTCTGAAGCGGGAAGTACGGCGCACCGGGAGAATCGCGCTGCGCATGATGCACGAGGCGCTGGGCGGGGCAGCCGCGGACAGGCTGGCGCGCGACCAGCACATCGTCGCCGGCCTTAACCGCGCCATTGCCGATTTCATCGCGCGCCTCAACCGTGCCGGCATGTCGCCGGCCAGCGCACAACGCCTGCCGAGCATCCTGCGCATTGCCCGCTATTACGAAACACTGGCGGAGCTGGCGCTGGAAACGGCAGCGGCCACGCGGGAATCCACAGTACCCGTGCCGGATGAACCCGTTGACTTTGCCGCCGCTGCGGAAACCCTGCTGGAGCGTGTTGACCCGGAAATGAAACTGAGCGACACCAGCATTGTCGAATCCGCCCTGCAAGACCTGGAAGGCAGCTACCAGCCGCTGAAATCCTGGCTGCTGGCGGCAGGCGCCCAGGGGCACCTGCCGGTGGTCGAAATGGATGCCCGCCTGCGTGCCGCCAGCGCCACCCGCCGCGCCATGCAGCAGGCAGTCAAGGCGGTGCGGCTGCTTAATGACGAAACACTGGCAAACGACATGGAACAGCCGTCCGCCTCGGAGGAACAACCATGAACCTATATTCCTCTGTTGACGGGGTGGTAGGTGCGAATAAATTCGCACGCTCAACGAGTTATGTGCGAATAAATTCGCACCTACAAAAGCGGCGTAATCCGTTGAAATACCAAAATGTTCTTCGCCAACAGAGAAATATAGGTTGAAACGCCCGCCACATTTTCAACACTCGAGAACAACATGAAAATCGTTCCACCCATTCTGGCGACATTCGCCGCCCTGCTTTTCTCCTGCGCCGCGCTGGCTGCGCCCGGCTGGATCATCGCCACGCCCGGCGAAACCGTACAGGCCGGCGAAACGCTGCGACTGGAAGCCGTGCGCCCGGACGAAGGCACACGCTGGCCGGCATTCCTGCGGCTCAGGTTTATCGCCGATCAGCAAAGCGAAATCATCACCTTCTATCCCGATGCCGCCACACCCGCGGGCGGCGC
>Ga0209343_10009618_pt1 | contig 11097 bp, 10 predicted proteins | sample RifCSPlowO2_02_FD_184026 | JGI IMG/M metagenome (GOLD analysis project Ga0209343, IMG submission 184026) | Groundwater microbial communities from Rifle, Colorado - Rifle CSP2_plank lowO2_0.2 (SPAdes) (version 2) | ecosystem: Environmental > Aquatic > Deep subsurface > Groundwater | place... | reverse complement strand
GTCGGCCCGGACCCTGCCCTTGACCGCGGCCGTCATCATCGATGCCGACGCCTTGCAGATCGCGCAGGATTCACCCTCGAAACCGATGGCTTCCACGGTGTCATCGGCGAGCCGAAGCGCCAGATGTATATGGTCGCCGCACAGCGGGTTCACGCCCTCCGACTTGTGGGTCGCGTCCGGCGGCAGGCCCCAGTTCCGCGGCTTGCGGTTGTGGTCGAGGATCACTTCCTGGTAGAGCTGTGTGCTGTCAGCCATCGTCAAAAACCAGTATTAACCGCAGATAAACGCAGATACACGCCGATAACATCCGCCCGAATATCGTTTTCGATCTTATCTGCGTTCATCGGCGTACTCCTCAAGGGGGTATTGAGAAGAATCCATCGGCGGTTACAATGCATTTCAGCCAAAGACTTTCTGCACGCGGCGGATCGCCGCGACCAGCGCGTCGACCTCTTCCATCGTGTTGTAGAACGCGAACGACGCGCGCGAGGTCGCCGCGACCTTGAAGCGCTGCATGACCGGCTGGGCGCAATGATGGCCGGTACGGATCGCGACGCCGTCGTCGTTCAACACCGTGCCGACGTCATGCGGATGAATGCCATCGACCGCAAACGACAGCACCGCGGCCTTCTGTTCGGCGGTGCCGATGATGCGCACACCGGGCAGGCGATTGACCTGGTCGGTCGCGTAGTCGAGCAGATCCGTTTCGTGCGCCGCGATCCGCTCCATGCCGACGGACTGCAGATAATCCACCGCTGCCCCCAGTGCGATCGCCGCCGCAATCGGGGGCGTGCCCGCTTCGAACTTGTGGGGTATCACGTTGTAAGTGGTCTTTTCGAAGGTGACCGACAGGATCATGTCCCCCCCGCCCTTGAAGGGTTGCATCTGCTCAAGCCATGCCGCCTTGCCGTAAAGGATGCCGATGCCCGTCGGCCCGCACATCTTGTGACCCGAAAAGGCGTAGAAATCGCAGTCGAGCTCCTGCACGTCCACGTTGAGGTGCGGCGCCGCCTGCGCGCCGTCGACCAGAATCGGCACGCCGTGCTCATGCGCGACGGCGATCATTTCGCGCACCGGAGTGATCGTGCCGAGAGCGTTCGAGACGTGCGTCACAGCGACGAAGCGCGTGTGCGGATTGAAGAGCTTGCGGTACTCGTCCAGCAGCAACTCGCCGCGGTCATTCACCGGAACGACGCGCAATCGCGCGCCCTTCTCCTCGGCCAGCATCTGCCACGGCACGATGTTCGAATGATGCTCCAGCGTGGTGAGGATGATCTCGTCGCCGGCGCCGATAAATTTTCGGCCATAGCCATGCATGACCAGATTGATGCCCTCGGTCGTGCCGCTGGTGAAGAGCACTTCGCGCTCCTCGCGCGCGTTGATGAATGCCTGCACCTTGCGCCGCGCGGCTTCGTATTCCGCGGTGGCGGTCTCCGACAGGTAGTGCACCGCGCGATGGATGTTGGCGTGCTGGCTCGTCTGATAGCGCACCCAGCGGTCGATCACCGGCTGCGGCATCTGGCTGGAGGCGGCGTTGTCGAGAAAAACCAGCGGCTTGCCGTTGACCCTGAGCTTGAGGATGGGAAAGTCGCGGCGGATCCGCTCGACGTCGAGCGCGGCCGGCGATTGCTGCATCACTGCGGTGGGGATCGCTGTCATCGGGAAGCGCTCAAGCCTGGGCCGCGGTCTGGTCCAGCACGATCCGTTCGAGCCGTGCGACCAGCGATGGCACGGGGATACGGTCGATGATCTCGGCGCCGAAGGCGTAAGTCAGCAGGCTGCGTGCCCGCGTCTCGGAAAGGCCGCGGCTCTTGAGGTAGAAGACCTGCTCGGCATCGAGTTGGCCGACGGTCGCCCCGTGCGAGCATTTCACGTCATCGGCGAAGATCTCGAGTTGCGGCTTGGTGTCGACGTGCGCCCTGGACGACAACAGGAGGTTGCGGCTCTCCTGCGCCGAATCCGTGAGCTGCGCGCCTTCCCGCACCAGCACCTTGCCGTTGAATACGGCATGGGCCGCGCCGCCGACGATGCACTTGTGAATCTGAACGCTCTTTCCGTTCGGCTTCGCGTGGTCCAGCAGCGTGTGGGTATCGGCGAGCTGCCGCCCCGAAATCAGCGCCAGCCCATCGATTCTCGCGGCGGCGCCCTCGCCCTGCAGCACGACGTTCAGATCATGGCGTGACATGCGCGCGCCCAGCGTCACCGTATGCGAAGCGTAGGCGGAATCTTTGGCGAGCGAGACGCCGCAATTGGCAATATGGAAGCTTCCCCCGCCTTCGCGCTGAAGCTTCACATGCCTCACGCGGGCGTTCGCCGCCACCGAGATCTCGGTCACCGAATTGTTGACGTAAACGCCGTCAGTCAATCCGACGTAATCCTCGATCACTGTGCACTCGGAGCCGTTCTCGGCAATCACCAGGCAGCGTGGATACGTCGCAATTTCCGGCCGTGTCGAAACAAACAACAGGTGCACCGGCGCGGCACGGACCAGATCTTTCGCGATCCTGACCAGCGCCCCATCGCGCAGATAACAGGTATTGAGCGCCGCGAACAGGTTGTCACCGAACGGCACATGACGCGCGAGGTGCGGCTCGATCAGCGCACCGTGGTTTTTCAGGCACTCGGCGAGATTCGACACCTGCACGCCGGCGGGCAGGTCATCCGTCGCCGACAGGTCGGGGGCGAACAGCCCGTCAACGAATACCAGCCGTCCGGCCGCTTCACCAATGAAATAGTGCGACAGGTCGGCAAGCGAGAGCCGGGGCGCCTCGGCTGCCGGCTGAAAGTGCAATTTGGTGAGGGGCGAGATGTCGGTGAAGCGCCAATCCTCGTCGCGCGTGGTCGGCACCGCCAGCGAGTTGGCGCGCTCGAGCGCCGCGCTGCGGCGCTCATTGAGCCAGGAAACGCCGCCATGCGGCGTTTCATAATTCTGCAGCAATGCCTCGATATAGGGATGCCTGGCCGTCGCAACCGTGGTCATGCCGCCACCCCAACAACGAAACTTCCCTCACCCTCGGTCCCTCTCCCGAGGGGAGAGGGAAGCACGACGCTCCCTTCTCCTCCCGGGAGAAGGGTTGGGGATGAGGGGAGAGACGCGCCGATGCGAACCGTCAGATTCATAGATGCGATTCGGCGTACGCGGGCGAACCAGGGCGGCTCTCCTGCTTGCGGTACTCTTCGACGACCCAATCGTAGCCGCGAGTCTCCAATTCTTCCGCGAGCGCCTTGCCCCCGGTCTTGATGATCTTCCCGCCCTCCATCACGTGCACGTAGTCGGGCACGATGTAGTTGAGCAGACGCTGATAATGCGTCACCAGCACCACCGCGTTGTCGGGCGTCATCAGCCGGTTGACGCTGCCCGCGACGGTCCTGAGCGCGTCGATGTCGAGCCCGGAGTCGGTCTCGTCCAGAATCGCGAGCTTCGGCTCCAGCAGCGCCATCTGCAGGATCTCGTTGCGCTTTTTCTCGCCGCCCGAGAAGCCGTCGTTGACGCTGCGATCAAGGAAATTCGGATCCATGTCGAGCAGCTTCATCTTCTCGCGCACGAAATCGTCGAATTCGAGCGGATCCAGCTCGTCCTTGCCGTGCGCCCCCTGCCCCGTGTTGTAGATGAGCCGCAGGAACGCGCTGTTCGACACGCCGGCAATCTCGACCGGATACTGGAAACCGAGGAACAGGCCGGCACGCGAGCGCTCTTCGGGCGCGATAGCGAACAAGTCCTTGCCCTCAAACAAGACTTCGCCGCCGCTCACCGTGTAAGCCGGGTGGCCGACCAGCGCCTTGGCGAGCGTGCTCTTGCCCGAGCCATTGGGACCCATGATGGCGTGCACCTCACCGGCGCGCACCGTGAGATCGATGCCCTTGAGAATCTCGACGCCGGCCACCGTCGCCGAGAGGTTGCGCACCTCGAGCAGAACCTTTGCGTCCGCCTTGATCATCCGACACTGCCTTCGAGTTTGAGACCGAGGAGCTTGGTCGCTTCGACCGCAAACTCCATCGGCAATTGCCTGAACACTTCCTTGCAGAAGCCGTTGATGATCATCGATACCGCCTCCTCGGCGCCGATGCCGCGGCTCTGGAAGTAAAAGAGCTGGTCTTCGCCGATCTTGGAGGTCGTCGCCTCGTGTTCGACCTTGGCGGTGTCGTTATGCACCTGGATGTAAGGAAAAGTGTTGGCGCCGCACTGCGATCCGATCAGCATCGAGTCGCATTGCGAGTAGTTGCGCGCGCCCTCGGCTTTCGGGGCGATTCTCACCAGGCCGCGGTAGCTGTTATTGGAATGGCCGGCGGAAATGCCCTTGCTGATGATGGTGCTCTTGGTGTTCCTGCCGATATGCACCATCTTGGTCCCGGTATCGGCCTGCTGATGGTGATTGGTCAGCGCGACCGAATAGAATTCGCCGATCGAGTTGTCTCCCAGCAGCACGCAGGACGGGTATTTCCAGGTGATAGCCGAACCGGTCTCGACCTGGGTCCATGAAATCTTGGAGTTGACGCCCTTGCACAGGCCGCGCTTGGTCACGAAGTTGTAGATGCCGCCCACGCCCTTCTCGTCGCCGGCGTACCAGTTCTGCACCGTCGAGTACTTGATGTCGGCATGATCGAGCGCGACGAGTTCCACCACCGCGGCATGTAACTGATTGGTGTCGAACTTGGGCGCCGTGCAACCCTCGAGGTAGGATACCGAGGCGCCCTCCTCGGCGATGATCAGCGTGCGCTCGAACTGCCCGGAGGACTCGGTGTTGATGCGGAAGTAGGTCGAGAGCTCCATCGGGCATTTGACGCCCCGGGGGATGAAGCAGAACGAGCCGTCGGTGAATACCGCGGTGTTAAGCGCCGCGTAAAAGTTGTCGCCCGGCGGCACCACCGTGCCGAGATACTTGCGCACCAGTTCGGGATGCTCGCGCACCGCTTCCGAGATCGAGCAGAAGATGATCCCGACCTCGGCGAGCTTCTGCTTGTAGGTGGTCGCGACCGAGACCGAGTCGAAGATCACGTCGACCGCGACGCCGGCGAGCTTGGCCCGCTCGTTCATCGGCACGCCGAGCTTCTCGAAGGTGCGCAGGAGCTCGGGGTCGACCTCGTCCATGCTGGCAAGCTTTTTCGGCTTGGGTGCGGAGTAGTAGATGATGTCCTGGAAGTCGATCTTCGGGTACTTGACGTTGGGCCAGGCCGGCTCCGGCATCGTCAGCCAGTGGCGGTACGCGCTCAGGCGGAACTCAAGCAACCACTCCGGCTCGTTCTTCTTCGCCGAGATCAGCCGGATGGTGTCCTCGCTCAACCCCTTGGGCGCGGTCTCGGACTCGATTTCAGTGACGAAACCGTGCTTGTAGGGCTGGTTGACCAGGTTCTCTAAGACCGTGCTCATGGCGTTTCAGCGTTGAGAGTTGAGGGTTGAGCGTTGAGAGTTGAGAGTTAACTTTGATACGTAGAACGCTTGTTCCGCTAAACGCTCAACACCGATCGCTAAACTTTTGCGTCAGTCGACTTCACGCTGAAGGATTCGCCGCAGCCGCAGGTTGCATCCACGTTGGGATTGTCGAACTTGAAGGCCTGCTTCAAACCCTCTTTCACGAAATCGAGCGTCGAGCCGTCAAGAAATTCCAGGGCCCTGCCGTCCACCACCACCTTCGCCCCGTGCGACTCGAACGTCCGGTCGCCGGCATCGATCCCTTCGGCGTAATCATAGGTGTACGCAAAACCCGAGCATCCGACCTTCTTCACCCCGACCCTCAGGCCGAGGCCATGGCCGCGCTTCGCGAGCTGCGCCTGGATCTGTCGTGCCGCACTTTCCGTCAACTTGATCGCCATTTTCCCTTCACCTTTCAAACTCTGCTATTCACCCCTTCCCAACTCTCTCCCTTCAAGGGGTAGGGGGAGAGCGGGACGTTAGACCGCAATTGCCGTCAGGCGCCGCAGGCGCGTCGCGACGCCCGATAACGCCACGACAAATTCTTCAACCTGCTGCATCGTGTTGGCCGCGCCCAGACTGAAGCGCACCGCGCCGCGCGCCAGTTCCGGGGGCACGCCCATCGCCAGCAGCGTGGCGCTGGGTTCGGTACTGGCGCTGGAACACGCCGCGCCGGCCGCCACCGCGAATCCCACCTTGTCGAGTTCGATCACCAGCGCTTCGCCGTCGATGTCCTTGAACGCGAAGTAGCTGGTATTCGGAATGCGCGGCGCGCGCCCCCCGAAAATCACGGCGCCCATGCGGTTCAATTCGCGCTCCAGCCGTGTGCGCAGCGCCGACAAACGCGCGGCAAGCTCGACCATGCGCCCCGCCGCAAGCTCGCAGGCCGCGCCGAACCCCACAATCGCCGGGACGTTTTCGGTTCCCGAGCGCAGCCCCCGCTCGTGGCCCCCGCCGCTGATGATCGCCTTCAGTTCGAGCCGCTTGTCGACGATCAGCGCCGCAGCGCCCTTGGGCCCGTAGAGTTTGTGAGCGGACACGGTCATGGCGTGAACGCCGAGCGCCTCGAAATCGACCGGTATCTTGCCCAGCGCCTGCACCGCGTCGGTGTGCATCCAGGCCCGCGCACGGCGCGCGCGCTCGGCCACTGCGGCAACATCCTGGATCACGCCGGTTTCATTGTTGGCGAGCATCACCGACACCAGCCCCGTCGCTTCGCGCAGCGCGGCATCGACATCGGCGAGATCGATCTCGCCATCGCGCGTCACCGCCAGCCGGCGCAGCTTCCAGCCTGCCCGGGCGAGTTCCTGCGCCGGCTTCGCGACGCAGGGATGCTCAATGCTGCTCACCGCGATCTGCGTGGGCTTGAGATACGCCGCCGCGCCCTTGACAAAGAGGTTGTTCGCCTCCGTGCCGCCGCTCACGAACACGACCTGCACCGGCTGCACATTTGCGATCGCAGCTACCTGCTCGCGCGCATGCTCAACGGCCTTGCGCGCCTGCGTGCCGAATTCGTGCCGGCTCGACGCATTGCCATACTGATTACGCAGATACGGCAACATCGCCGCCAGCACCCGTTCGTCGACGGGCGTGGTCGCGTTATGGTCGAAGTAGACGTGGGTCATCGGCCGCATCAGATCAGCAGGCGGGTACGGGCACGCGTCTGCTTCCGCTCTCCCGCATGTCATGAACCGGAGCAATCCCCGACTCCTTCGCTTTCTGGTTGTCCACCAGGTGCCGCAGACTGACCGACCCGAGGTACTCGAATATGCGTTCGTTCAACGCCGCCCACAAGTCGTGCGTGAGGCACTTCTGGTCATCCTGGCAGTTTTCCTTGCCGCCGCATTGCGTTGCATCGATCGGTTCATCCACCGCGAGAATGATGTCGGCGACCGATATCTGCGCAATATCCTTGGCCAGGCAATATCCACCGCCTGGACCGCGTACGCTATCGACCAGGTTATGCCGCCGCAGCTTGCCGAAAAGCTGCTCCAGATAGGAGAGCGAGATCTTCTGGCGCGCGCTGATCTGCGCGAGCGTAACCGGCCCCCTGCCGTGGCGCATTGCAAGATCGACCATTGCCGTTACCGCGAATCGTCCTTTGGTCGTCAGTCTCATGGCCCACCTCTCTAAATACTCAATAAATCAGTCACCTGCAACTTTTCAATACACTACTGTATTTGTCAACTATACTTATCCCGACCAATTTAGTCAACAATCTTGCTGAGTTGGTTCCCATCGAAAGTCATCTTGCCGCGCTCGTCGATCACCCCACCCAAGCGCTGGAGTTCGGCGGTGAGCCGCTCGATGCGCTTGTCGGTATCGACGCAATGTTCAATCAGTTCGTGGATCGCCTTGGCCACCGGATCGCTCAGATCCTTGACGACGGCGTAGGCCGCGAAGCGGCCCCCGGCCGGCTCGCCGCTCGCTTCGATGATCCGCGCCGGAATCCCGATCGCGGTCGCGCCGGGCGGCACGTCCTTGACGACCACCGCATTCGACCCCACCTTGGCGCCATCTCCCACCGTAATGGGCCCGAGGATCTTTGCGCCGGCGCCCACCACCACATTCTTTCCCAGCGTGGGATGGCGCTTGCCCTTGTTCCAACTGGTGCCGCCAAGGGTGACGCCATGATAAAGCGTGCAGTCGTCTCCGATTTCCGCAGTCTCGCCGATGACCACCCCCATGCCGTGGTCGATGAAGAACCGCCGCCCGACGGCGGCGCCCGGGTGTATCTCAATCCCGGTGAGCCAGCGCCCAACATGCGAAACGATGCGCCCGCACCATTTCAGGCCGGCTCCCCAGAGGCAATGCGCCAGGCGATGAACCAGCATGGCGTGAAATCCCGGATAGCACGTGAGGACCTCCCACGTGTTGCGCGCGGCCGGGTCGCGGTCGAATACGACCGCGATGTCCTCCTTCAGGCGGTTGAACATGGATGTTTCCCAGGTTGCATGAGCGAGAACTTACAATACCCCAGTATTTTGATCAACTAATCGTGCGCGGGTTCCGGCTGACAGCCTCAACTTCAAGCGTCCGCAGGGTTACGCCCGATAGGCCCCTAGCAGGCGCAGGCCAGAAATCAGGTTTTCACTGGCTTCCCCTCCCCCCGTTTTCGTGCAGGCGGTCTTGCATAAGGAGTTTGCCGGGCCTACGCCCGGCAAACTCCTACCTCTTCGGCTTGTGCCGCTGAAACGATGTCACGATGCCGCGCAGAATGTTGATTTCCTCCCTTTCGACCCGCGCCCGCGCGAACAGGCGGCGCAACCGCGGCATGAGCTTCTTCGGGTGCCGGGGATCGAAGAAACCTACCTCGACCATTGCCCGCTCGAGGTGCGCATAGAAGCCCTCGAGTTCCTCGAAACTCGCCAGTTGCCGCTGCTTGGCCGGACCCGCTGCGTCCCCCCTTGCTGCAAGCCGCAGCTCATAGGCGATGACCTGCACCGCCGCTGCAAGATTGAGCGACGAGTAGCGGGAATTCGCCGGTATGGTCGCGAGCCTCTGGCAACAGTTGACCTCGGCGGTGGTCAAGCCAAAGGTTTCATTCCCGAACACGCACGCCACCTGCTGCGTGCGCGCCACGCCAACCGCTTCCGCCGCCGCCTCGCGCGCCGTCATCTCCGGCACCGCGAGCTCGCGGCTGCGCGCCGTGCACGCAATCGCGAGCCCGACACCCTGCAATGCGTCATCGAGCGCAGAGCAAACCGTGGCGTGCGCGAGCACCTCGGTGGCACGCGAAGCTCTCCATTCGGCTTCCGGATCGGGAAAGCGCCGGGGCGCGACGAGATAGAGCCGCGCGAGCCCCATCGTCTTCATCGCGCGCGCCGCCGCACCGATGTTGCCGGGGTGCACCGGTGCGCACAGCACGACGCGGATATTTTTCAGCGGGTCCGTGTTAGGCACTAAAATAGCCCACCTTGGAGCGCCGGGGTCGCGATCGTTCGGGCGCCGCACTGACTCAATCCTGAATCCTCACTCCTCAATCCTGCATCCTCAATCCTCACTCCTCAATCCTGAATCCTCACTCCTCAATCCTCAATCCTCACTCCTCAATCCTGCCTTTCACATGCATCCGATGCTCAATATCGCGGTGAAAGCCGCGCGCCGCGCGGGCAACGCGATCAATCGCGCGAGCCGCAACCTCGACATCCTGGCGGTCAGGGAAAAGCTCGCGAACGATTACGTTTCCGAGGTCGATCATGAGGCCGAGCGGGTAATCATCAGGACGCTGCTCGATGCCTATCCGGGACATTCGATTCTAGCAGAGGAAAGCGGCGCGGCCGGGCACTCGGATTTTCAATGGATCATCGATCCGCTCGACGGCACCACCAACTACCTGCATGGATTTCCGCAGTTCGCGGTCGCGATCGCGCTCGCGCACAAGGGGATCGTTACCCAGGCGGTAGTCTACGATCCTTCGCGCAACGATCTGTTCACCGCGACGCGCGGCGGCGGCGCGTTCCTCAACGACACTCGCATTCGCGTCAGCAAGCGCACGCGTCTCGCGGGCAGCCTTGTCGGAACCGGGTTTCCCTTCCGGCAATTCGAGCACGTCGACAGCTACCTCGCGATGTTGCGTGACATCATGAGGCACACCGCCGGCGTGCGCCGCGTGGGGTCGGCGGCACTCGATCTCGCCTACGTCGCCGCCGGGCGGCTCGACGCCTTCTGGGAGCTCGGCCTCGGTCCGTGGGACATGGCAGCGGGTTCGTTGCTGATCACCGAAGCGGGAGGATTGGTAGGCGACCTGGAGGGCGATTCCGGCTATATGAAAAGCGGTCACATCGTCGCCGGCGCGCCCAAGGTCTTCGTCGAACTGCTCCAGCGCCTTGCGCCACATCTCACGCCGGCTCTCAGGGGCCAACCAGCGTAGCGCGGAAAGGCATTCGCCACTACGTGTCCTGCCCGTATTAACGCGGGGCCGACACCGACCGCGCCAGCGCCTCCGCGAGAGCCGGGTCAAGCTGACGCAGGACCACCACGACCTCCTCGAACTCACGTTTCCGCTCCAGTTTCGCATACGCCGAGCCCATTCCAAACCACGCCTGCGCAAAGCGGTTATCCAGCCGGACCGCTTCCCGATATCCGGCGAGCGCCGATTCGAAGCGGCCAAGATCGCGATAACTCTCCCCCAGCAGGAACCACGTCGGCGCGGCGTCGCTGCGTATGCGCAAGGCATTGTCGAGCGTGCGGATCGCCTGCGGCAGTTGGCCGGCAGACCGCTGGGCCTGGGCGAGCAGATTCCAGCCCAGGATGTCATCGGGCGCGACACGCACCATTTCCCCGAAGCTGCGCACTGCCTCGTTGTGCCGCCCGAGTTGCGAATACGCGAATCCGGCAACCAGCCACCAATCGGCGTTGCGCGGGTCCTTGGCGACGTTCTCCTCGGCAAAGCGCGCCATCCCGTCCCAATCGCCGCGGCGTTCGAGTTCCGCGAGATGGCTGCGGTTCGTGTCGTCGACTTTTTCAAGATTGCCCAACAGCACGGGGAGGGTGTTGCCCGGCAGCACCTGTAGCAGCAGCGCGGCTTGCGGCGTGCAGCCCGCAAGCAATGCCAATGCAAGAACCATCAGCCCGACCAGTTTTCGCTGTAACGGCATCGTTGCTGCCTGTTTCTGCGTTCGCCCGGTGGCGGCATTGTAGCCTCTCAACCTGGACGTCCGCCGCGCGCTTACGCCGTTGCAAGG
>Ga0209343_10009616_pt1 | contig 11097 bp, 6 predicted proteins | sample RifCSPlowO2_02_FD_184026 | JGI IMG/M metagenome (GOLD analysis project Ga0209343, IMG submission 184026) | Groundwater microbial communities from Rifle, Colorado - Rifle CSP2_plank lowO2_0.2 (SPAdes) (version 2) | ecosystem: Environmental > Aquatic > Deep subsurface > Groundwater | place: Rifle... | reverse complement strand
CCAGCCGCTATATGGGCAAACAAAAAAGGATTACGGAAATTTATTTCAAGGTTTGCCAACCAGTCGGCATATCGTGTTGATAGAAAATCAACAGAAAAAAACTTAGCAAAAGCGTACCATCCTTTTTTAGCTGAAACAACAGCTGCCACGCTGATTACACTCAATTCGTCCCTCAGGAATACACTATTTTTTAACCAGTTGAGTCCAGTATTCGGGCTGGATTTAACATACCAGGATATACGGAATAAGCTATTGCTGGTGAACGGTTTTGATACTCGGCAAAACTTATACCGGGAGGTTCGTTTGCGCTGGAATATCTCACAACAGTTCTGGTGGGATCTTTCCTTTAAAGACGGGCGAAAAATAAATAAGTCGGAGTATTTCAGCACACGTGATTTTTCAATTTTATATTATGAAGCAATGCCTAAATTAAATTTTCAGCCTAATACCGCATTTCGTGCCACAGTTTCATTTAAATACACCGACAAAAGAAATAATGTGGAATTTGGCGCACAGCAAGCTGTTTTACAGGATTATGGAGTTGAAATTAAATATAATGTGCTGCAAAAAGGAAGCCTGAATTTAAAAGCTAATTTTATCCGGATAAAATATGACGGCACACAAAATACATCCCTTGCATTTGAAATGATGGACGCTTTACAAAATGGAAAAAACAGTACCTGGGGATTGACGTATCAGCGCAATTTGTCGAACAATTTGCAATTGAGCTTAACGTATGATGGCCGCAAATCAGATGGCAGCAAAGCTATTCATACAGGAGGAGCGCAGGTAAGAGCTTATTTTTAGATTTGGAAATTGAGCAAAAAAAAACACATCTTTGAAAATTCAAAGATGTGTTTTTAAAAAATTTTTTTTATTAATACATGCCTTTCGCTTTAATACCAAACTCAACTTTCTTCAAAGCTGTAATGTATGCGGCAATCCTCATGGTTGATTTATATTGTTGCATGTTGTTCCAAACATGATCAAATGCATCATTCATGGAAGCATCGTGTTTAATATTAACTTCGGCTTCGGTCCAGTAATGACCGTAGCTGTTTTGCACCCATTCGAAATAAGAAACGGTAACACCACCGCTATTGGCTAAAATATCAGGAACAACAATTATCCCTTTTTCCTGTAAAATCTGATCCGCTTCCGGTACTGTTGGACCATTTGCACCTTCAACAATCAGTTTTGCTTTAACGTTGGCAGCAATTTCAGCAGTAATTACATTTTGCAAAGCGGCAGGTACCAATATATCAACATTAGCCGTTAAGAGCTCGGTGTTTTTTATTTCAACACCACCGGTAAAACCTTTTAAAATATTACCATTTTCTTTAGCATAACGAATTGCAGCTTGAATATCAATCCCTTTTTCGTTCCAGAGTGTTGCGGTATGATCACCGATTGCGCAAATCCTGATTCCGCGCTGGCTCAATAAACGTGCAGCGTTTAAACCAACATTTCCAAACCCTTGTACAGCTGCAGTAACTTTTTTAGGATCCAAATTCATTTTCTTCAAAGCAGCCAGTGTAGCAATCATTACACCTCTTCCTGTTGCAGCATCACGACCCAAAGAACCACCTAAACCAACAGGTTTCCCGGTAACAACACCCGGAAAATAACCGCGGTAAACTTTATTGTAAGCATCTACTATCCATGCCATTTCGCGCGCGCCAGTTCCCATATCAGGTGCGGGAATATCTTTGTCGGGGCCGAATACATCAGCCAAAGCGACAGTATAGGCTTTTGTTAACCGTTCCAGCTCTCCAACACTCATTTTACGTGGATCACACTTGATACCACCTTTACCTCCACCGTATGGCAAATTAGCAACAGCACATTTAAAGGTCATCCATGCCGAAAGTGCTTTTACTTCATCATCGCAAACATCCATTCCATAACGGATACCACCCTTTGAAGGGCCTAAAATTGTGGAATGTATGGTTCTGAATCCCTCAAAAATCTGTACTTTCCCATTGTCCATCATAATAGGAAGACTCACTTTGACTTGCTTTTGCGGGTTTTTTAAAATATTAGCGACCTCATCTGATAAACCATAAATTTTTGCGGCAATGTCCAGTCTGGCTAAAACTGCATCAAACATACTGCCTGCTTGGTGTTCAACTGTTTTGGTATTTGTTTTCGTTGTCATAATTTTACATTTGGTTCCGATTGATTTTTTTAGGAACATATTAAGGAGTGCGAATTTACTAATAATAATAAACAAAGAAAAAACAAATGATTAATCAAAAAAAACACCACATCGTTAATACCATGAAAATCAGACAGATGCAAAACTGTTGATAACTATAAGTGTTTTATGACAGAAATCATTCAAAAATTGTAATAATGGAAAAGTTACCCTCGTAATCATATTTTTTTGTATTTTCATATTCTTAAATCTACCTGCTTACCGGAATCGATATTTTGAACAAAAACAATTATACCATTCTGAACATACAAAACTGCTTAGTGTTTGGCAATAGCCTATGTTGGTTTTCAAAACAAAAACAGTTTGCCACAGATTCACAGATTAATATTCCCGCAATAATGCGGAATTAATAATAAAATAAACTATTTTTTGATTCGTGGACCTATGGCATACTCTTATTAAACACAGACAAAATCAGAATTTTTACTTTAAAACAATTAAAGAACATTATCTAAACATACATTGATGGATTTGCGGGTTATTCGCATTTATAACCTAAATAGTATTGATTCATTTACATCCTCAGAAAAAGTCGAATAGAATTTTTAAAAATTACAATTAGTGCTTGCGTTACAATTAAGGAAAAGATTGGTTTTCACTTCATGTAATCCATTCTAAAAAAAGCAAAAATGAAATTAAGTAATCCATTAAAATATGCGATCGTTATTGGCTTAACAGGTTTCGTAATTTTATATTTAGTTTGTTACGCGGGACAAAAAACGATTGTAATCAACAATGAAAACCAATCTTTGATCGCATTGGCCGAGCATCTGAAAAACAATTCAGCAAAAGCCCGGCTTAAGTTTGAGCGTGCTCTTGCAGGGGTTAAAAACAAAAAATCTGAAAAAAACATTTATGGGAATTCTGGCACATCGATTAACCTGCTTACTACAGTTTTAAACGGAGGGAAAACCGAACTGGGAGTTTTCCGTAAAATAACAGACGATCAACTTATTAAAATTATCCAACAATCACTGCTGAACGACAGGAATATAAAAAAACTGGCCCAACAGCGGATGGAATTCAAAGACGAAGTGGTTTCCAATATAACTTCTTCAACCACTCCAGGTGATATTTCCCCCAGAAAGAAAGAACGTAAAAATTTAGAGCAGGCTTTTGAAGTTTTGTATGAAAAAATACAAGGTAATTATGCAAACCTTACTGCTATAATAAAATTGAAAATAACCGCAGATAACAATGAACTTTACACACTTTTCTGGACCTCAATTTTGCTCATTGTTATCGTTTTTACTATTTTCAGCTTACTTCTGTACAAGATAATAAAAAATGAAAGTCTGATTAAAGAAGCTTTAATATTAAGCGAGAAACGCTTCCGTACTATTTTTGAAGGCGCTCCGCTTGGTATTGCCTTAATTGATTCACAAACAGGAGTGATCCAAAATGCAAATTCAAAATATTTAGAGATTATCGGCCGCAGGTTAGAAGAAATGAATAACGTTGATTGGATGAGCATTACGCATCCTGATGACCTTGAGATGAGTAAGACATATATGAAAGCACTGAATGAAAATCATCTAAAAGGATTTAAACATTCGAAAAGATATGTGCGACCTGATGGCTCTATAGTATGGGGCGATAAATCTATTTCGATCATTGAATCGGAAAATAAATTACACCCTGTTTATTTATGTATGGTGGCGGATATTACTGCCCGCAAGAAAACAGAAGACGCATTAAAAGCTTCCGAAAATGAATTACGCAGTATGTTTGCCTGTATGGATGATTTAATTTTTGAATTGAGCAGTGAAGGAATCTACTTAAAGGTGGCTCCAACTAATCCGGCACTGCTTTATCAACCTGCCGACAGCCTTTTAGGGAAAAGGTTAGATGCAGTATTGCCACAGCAGATAGCGGCATTATTTATGTTAAAAATTCAACAAACATTAAAAGAAAATAAAATTGACCATGTCGAATATATTCTACCGATCGATAATAAAGAAATCACCTTCGAGGCAACTATTTCCCCTTTAACAGATAATTCAGTTCTATGGATTGCACGCGACATCAGTTATCGTAAAAAAATGGAACAGCTTTTGAAAGAGAAGGAACAGAATGATTTATTAATAAGGCATGCCGCACAGGTGCCGGGCACTATTTATCAGTTTCAAATTTCAACTGATGGAACATTTTCATTTCCATTTGTAAGTGAGGGAATTTGGGACCTTTGTGAAATAACACCGCAGGTGATGATGCAGGATGCTTCCAAAATTTTTAGTTATGCACATCCTGATGATCTGGAAGGCATAATGGCTTCAATTTATTTATCGAAGGAAACGTTTGAAAACTGGATTTATGACTTCAGGCTCAATTTACCTACAAAAGGAACGAGATGGATAAGAGGAAACTCCAAGCCGGAAAGTATGGCGGATGGAAGTGTCCTTTGGCATGGATACTTTACTGATATTACAGAGAACAAGCAGGCTAAAGAAGCCCTGCAGATAAGCAAAGATAAACTGGAAGCTGTTTTTAACGGATCAAATGATGCCATAATGCTATTAACCAGGAAAGGATTTTTTGATTGTAATTCCAAAACATTAGAAATGTTTGGAATGAAAGAAAGGAGGGAATTTACTGAAAGTCACCCGGCAGATTTATCACCTGCATTTCAACCTGATGGACAAAAATCATTAAACAAGGCAATTGAAATGATTGAAATTGCTTTTGAAAAAGGAGTAAACCGCTTCGAATGGGAGCATACGAGGGAAAATGGAAAAACATTTCCAGCGGAAGTATTACTTTCCGCTTTTAATTATGGTGATGAACGTGTTTTACAGGCAACGGTGCATGATATTACCGAGCGTAAATTAGCAGAAAAAAAGCTGATTGAAAATGAGGCCCTTTTAACCAGCATATTGCAAACATTACCTGTTGCCGTTTTCTGTAAGGATATAAAAAACAATTTCGCTTTCTCCTTGTGGAACAGAAAAGCGGAGGAGCTTTTCGGACTTAAAGCCGAAGAGTGTATTGGTAAGGATGATTATCACTTTTTTTCAAAGAAAGAGGCGGACTGGTTCCGGAAGCACGACCTTGAAGTTAGTGAAATGACTGAAATCCTTGACATTCCTGAAGAAATAGTCAGTTCTGAAAACAAGAAGGTTATTGTTCATACACAAAAAACAGTAGTGAAGGATTTTAAGGGGGAGCCGCATTTCCTTTTAGGTGTTTCCGAGGATATCACAGAACGCAAAAATGCAGAAGAAAAAATAAAAAAAAGTGAAGAAAAATATCGTTCAGTTGTTGAAAATGCAGCCGATATAATTATGACAGTGAGTAGTGACAATAAAATTCAATTTATCAATCATACCAGACCTGGCGTAAGTATTGAGCAGGTGATCGGGACGGATATTTACGGGTACGTTCTGCCTGAATATAATGAACTGGCAAAACAAAAACTAAATCAGGTATATGAAAACGGAAAACCACAACATTTTGAAATACCGGGACTGCATACAGACGGTTCTTCGGCCTGGTATTCGGCAAATGTCGGCCCTTTATTTTCAGAGGATAAAGTTACCGGCATAACGCTGATAATAAGGGATGTTTCGGACCGTAAAAAAGCGGAAGAAAAAATACAGCAATCGTTAAAAGAAAAAGAAGTGCTTTTAAAAGAAGTGCATCACCGGGTAAAAAATAATCTCCAGATAATATTAAGTATTCTTAATTTGCAATATGTTAAAGTTTCGGATAAAAAAACCCTGGATCTTTTAAGAGATGTAAGGAACCGGATAAAAGCCATGTCCTTTATCCATGAGCTTCTTTATCAAACCGATGATTTTTCCAGTATAAATTTTTCAGAATACATTACTAATATCACCAACAACCTGGTATATTCTTATTCCCCAAATAACACCATTGATTTAAAATTAGATGTTGGTATTCTTTTTCTTGATTTAGACCGGGCAATCCCCTGCGGGCTGATAATAAATGAACTGGTCACTAATGCCCTGAAATATGCTTTTCGTAGCCGGGATAAAGGAGAAATATCAATTTCGTTAACGCAGACAAATGATTTTATCCGATTGGTTATTGCCGACAATGGAAACGGGTTCCCTACCGGCATAGATTACAGAAACACAGAATCATTAGGACTGCAATTAGTAGTTACACTTGTTGAACAGCTGCGGGGCGAAATATCTCTTGACAATTCGAATGGGACTAAATATACTATTACATTTAAAGATGGTAAATAGTGTATGTAAATGTTGTGTATGAAGTTTATACTACCGTGTAGAAGTAAGCGTGAAAGCCCTAATAAAATTCATACCTGTAACTATATTTTGCGGAAATCATTCCACCGGAGGTAGTTTCAGTTTTTGACTCAATTAATTTTTTGTCGTTGTAGGTAAAAGAAAAAACATTTTGAAGGGATTCACCAAAATAATTATTTTGTTTGATTAACAACTTGCCTCTGTCATATTCATTCCTTACCTGCGCGTTGATTTTATTACCAGGATAATACTGCACTGCCTCAATTAAATTATCGCGGTTATCGTATTGATAGATCCATTTATATCTGAATTCACCTTCGGGTGAATACTCTGTATCTTCCATTTTTTTGGAGCCCCTGTAGCTATACTTATTTATTGATTTTAATCCGTCCGGCCAATAATATTTCAGCTCAGTCATTCTTCCCGACTCATCGTAAGTTGCAACGTTTTTGTATTTATAAGTATTATCCGGAAGATAAAAATACAAATCCTTTCTTAAGTTGTTTTCATAATAATTCCTGGTAATTTTAAATAAAAAACTGCTATCGGGGTTTGTCGCATTTGCGTTTAATAAATTCCCGCTTTTATCATATTCAAAAGTGCTGCTATTTTCAATATTTCCTTCAGAATAGGCAATTTCTTTTTGTTTAAATCCATTTTTATCAAAGCTTTTTAAACGATTTATCCGTTCTTTTTGTTCAAGGCCAAATTGAAAAATAATTTTATACTCGGTGATGTTTTTTATTTTGTGTTTCACAGCCATTTCATGCTCAAGCTGCTCTTCGGTTTTGGTTTTATAATCAATAGAGCAGGAAGAAATGCAAAACAATACAATAATTAGTTTAGCGCTATTGATAAGAGAGTGTTTCATTGTATAAAAATTTTAAGAAAAAGGTGAAAAAAATATTGAAAGATTTATAAATAATGCGCTGACAATTCAGGGGATGGAAACAGAAGTGGATGCCGCATATCGCAACTGATTTATTACGATTTTTATTACGTTCTTCAAAAAGATTAAATAAGATTTTGTCATATCCTGATTATCATAACCATGAATGTAAACAACGTTCCGATTTTTTTATCAGCCTAAAATTTATTATAACTGATTTAAATAATTATAAAACTTTTTCTGGTCCAGCCAATTAAAAGTCCCTTTCACTTCAAAAAAAGAAGTATCAACAGGAGTTGTTAAATCTACCTGGGTAGCTACTAATTTCATTGTTAAATTATTGATGGTATGTGTATATTCCATTAATAAAAAATCGAACTCTTTAAATGGAGAATTCCAGTAATAAAATTTAATTTTTTCATAATAAAAAACCTCGAATGAAGTATTATCGGTGTTGTTTTTTACTATTGCCTTTTTACATTCCAAACCAGCTATGGTTTTTGTTTCATCCGTAAATTCATAACAGAAATCAGGATTGCTTTCATTATCTTTTATTTCTTCAGGTGAAAGTGTATAGGCATAATTAGGCCGTATCGCATCAATCAGCAAAGAATTAAATTTTTGATTTTTGTGATCAAGAATATTAACCAATTGCACCGTTCCCATTCCTGCTGAAGTTACAAAAGTGGCTTTTTCATTTTTAAAAAAAAGGTTCATTGTGCCCGGAAATAATGTCGCTTTCATTCCGTATTTTCCCTTTTCAGGGTAAGAAACCGAATAGGTTACAGCGCCTTCCCCGGGTTTTGCATTGTGATTAGTACCGGTTTTACAGGCTGCAACAAAAAGGAGTAATAATCCGACAGAAAAAAAAAGTTTACTGTTCATCTGTTGTATTCGATAAAATATTTTTACAAAGTTACGGAGATACGGCCTTGTAAATCGTTTTCATTTGTATTTTTTTAATTCAAAAGAACATCCCGATAATTTTTAGTTTACCGGGATGTTCAGTTGAAGATCAAAAAAGAATTATTTTTTTAACAGTTCTCTAATTCAGTTATTGATTAATAATCTTTGTTGGTAGTTCCTTTTAATTGGATGTGCGGTGTTACTTCGAATGCATCTTGTGTACTTCCACCCAATGAATACTCTGATTTTAAGAAAGTGAACTTACTTTCAAACAAGAAATACCAGTTATAGTTTGAACCTGAAATAACTTTATTTTTTCCCTGGAATTCAAAATACATATCACATGGTTTATCAATAACCTGGTTGTAAGGGCCAGCATAACCTGCTGTATCAGCCGGTAAGAAACCGTTTGTTCCCGCACCCGGACCAGTTACACCAGTTCCATGTTTGTAAAAACCTTTTAAATGGCCTTTAGCTAAATAACCTTTCCCATATTTTGTAACTTCACCTACATTAGCGTAAAATCTGATGGTATCGGTTTCAGGAATTGGTTTTACAACACCGCCAACAATCATTGTATCTACGTTTAAAGTTTTTCTAACACAACCACCTGCTAAAGCATCACGAGCAGGCTCCAAAGTATTAATGGATGAGGTTTGTACCCATGCACTTATAACAATGTTAGCAGGGTTAGCTTCATCAAAATTAAATTTAGAAACTTTCCAAACATTAAATCCACCTTGAAAAACCGTTCCTAAGCTATGTGAAACATTAAATACAACTTTACTATGGCTTTCCCAGGCAACTTGTCTGTAAGTAGCACCTGCAGAAACAGAATCCAGAGAGATTTTTAAAGCACCAGGGGCGGCAACTGAAGCAAGCGCGATGTTTTGTGAAAGATCGCTTGTGCCCATTGTAATACCAATACCATCGAAGGCAAAATTAACGCCTTGAATTATTCCTTTATTTTGGTTTTCGGTATTATAAAGTGCAGTCAGGAAATAACTTCCCGGAACCAGGTATTTTAATGAATAATTACCTGATTGATCAGAAAATGCAGTTAATACCGGAGTTCCTGTTGCAGATGTACCACTGTAAAGTGATAATACAGCGCCTTTGGCAGGAAGGAGAGCGCCAGTGTAATCAGGATAAGTACAAGCTCCTGTAATATTTTTTCCATTAACGGTATCAGTTACATTTATTGTTACAATAGTGGTATCATGTACGGGCACATATACAGTTTCCGTCACAATTTCCTTTTCCGGTTTTTTACAATTTGCAAGAGATAAAATTAAGCCAATCGCCACTATCGCAGGGATCGCCATTATTCTGAATAATTTCATTGTTTTCATGATTTTTAATTGTTTAAGTATTTGTTTTTGTTTTTGTTTTTGTTTTTGTTTTTTTTCCGAAAAATGCCCCGGATACTTCAACCCGTTTTTTTATTAATGCATCACAACTATTTTATCCGATTTTAACAAGCCTGTTTCATTATAAACTCTTAAAATGTAAGTTCCGTTAGCGATATTCAGAACAGAAATTTCATTGTTCATGTTTGAAATATCCTTTGTATTCAGCGCTTCTCTTCCAGCAAGGTCATACATAACAACATTCAAATTCTCATTCGCTACATTTCTGATAGAAATATTGTTAGCAGCAGGGTTAGGGTAAACCATTAGTTCTGCATTGCTGACATTTGCAATTCCAACGGTGGAAGTACCTTCGGTAAGAGCTAAAGAAGTTGTATAAACAAAATCCCCACCGGTTCCGCTATCATCATTACATGCGTTGCCTGCGGCATAAAAAGTAACAGCTCCGGTTCCTACAGCAGGAGCTGTCCATTTAAAGGTAAATGTAAACGTACCTGTTCCGATTCCACTTCCATTATGTACCATATTTATAGGGCCATTACCGGTCATTGTTTGCGAACCGCCATTGATGGATGTTAAGGTACCAGCGGCAGTATTATTACTTTTTAATGCTTCGAAGCCATAACCAAATGCTCCCTGACCTGTTTTAGCCACTGTAACACTTACTGTGTACTCGGTAAGAGGTGAATATTCAGTGGTCATAGCAGGTAAAGTTGAAATGGTAACTGACCCACCTCCGGTGTTAACTGCATTATCCGAATGGCACGTTGTGCAGGTGAGTCCGCCATCCGCAGGGGAACCTGTATAATCCGGTTCACCGTTACTATACAAAATGTCGAATGACATTAATCCAAGTGCCATCAGGGCTGCTATGGAAAGGATTATGTTTTTTTTAGTTTTCATAATTTTATAGGTTAAAGAGTTTGACTTATTACTTCCTTTATCATTGTAGCTTTTTATCATGTTTTTGGTTTTGGTTATTTGTCCTTTTGTTTATTTTCAGGTGCGAAATTAGACGGATTACTAACTCTTAAAAATGACATCAATCAGTTTATAAAATGACTTCAATCAGTTTTTCATTCGCGTAGTGTTTGGTACTATTTAATTGATTATTTATTTTAAATTATGGTTTTCTTTTCAACAGTAAAATTAGATGCTTTTTATAGCAGGAAAAATGACAGCAATCAGTTTAAGAAATTCAAAAAATGATCTCGGTCAGTTTATGATTTTTGCCGGTAAATTTTGGCTCGTGATGAAAGAAAACCCAATAATAATCGCCTCCCGGATGAGGATAAAAACAAAATATTATTGCTAACCGGTGAATTTGAGACTAAGAAGCTGTCTAAAAATAATTTTGATGTTTCGGATGTAAGACAAATTTTTTATATGTATCGTTCCTACGGAACTTATTATTTTGTTACATTTTTTATCCAACGGAATTAAGTCCGTTGTTACAAGATATGTCGTTCCTCCGGAACTTTGTTT
>Ga0209343_10009615_pt1 | contig 11098 bp, 11 predicted proteins | sample RifCSPlowO2_02_FD_184026 | JGI IMG/M metagenome (GOLD analysis project Ga0209343, IMG submission 184026) | Groundwater microbial communities from Rifle, Colorado - Rifle CSP2_plank lowO2_0.2 (SPAdes) (version 2) | ecosystem: Environmental > Aquatic > Deep subsurface > Groundwater | place... | reverse complement strand
CCACTGCGGCTCGCGCGGCTTGGGGCACCAGATCGGCACCGACTACTTGGTGAGCCTTGCCAAGGCGGCAAAGCGCCTCGGACTGGAACTTCCGGAGCGCGAACTTGCCTGCGCGCCGATCAATTCGCCCGAGGGGCAGGAGTACCTCGGCGCGATGAACGCCGCCATCAACGTGGCACTCGCCAATCGCCAGATCCTCACGCATCTGGCGCGGCGCGTGTTCGGGCACTTTTTTCCGGAAGCGCGGATCGAAACGCTGTTCGACGTGTCTCATAATACGTGCAAGCCGGAATGGCACGAATTTGGGGGACAGCGACGGCTGCTCTATGTGCACAGGAAGGGCGCGACGCGCGCCTTCGGGCCCGCTCACCCGGGACTGCCCGAGCGCTACCGCGCCGTCGGCCAGCCGGTGATCATCGGCGGCAGCATGGGCACGGGCTCCTACGTGCTCACGGGCACCAGCGAATCCGAAAATCGTGCATTTTCTTCGGCAAGCCATGGCGCGGGGCGCGCCATGAGCCGCAATCAGGCGCTGCGCCGGTGGCGGGGGCGAGAACTCATCGACGAACTCGCCGCGCGCGGCATTCTCATCCGCACCAAATCGATGCGCGGCGCCGCGGAGGAGGCGCCCGGAGCCTACAAGGACGTCGATGCCGTGGCCGAGGCGACCGAGCGCGCCGGACTTGCTCGTCGCGTCGCGTTTCTCGTGCCACGGGTCTGCGTCAAGGGATAATACGTACTCAAGGAGGACCTCAATGCAAATGTCACTGCAAATCACCGTGCGCGGCATGGAACATTCCGACGCGCTTGATCAGCATATTCGTGAAAGGGCGGGAAAGCTCGATCGGATCTATCCGAAACTGATGGGCTGTCGCGTCGTGGCCGAGCTGGAGGACCGTCACAAGCAGCAAGGGAAGCATTTTGCGGTGCGCGTGGATCTCACGGCGCCGGGCAAGGAGATCGTTGTCAACCGACAGCACGCCGAGGACGTCTACGTGGCGCTGCGCGACGCGTTCGACGCGGCCAAGCGCCAGCTCGAGGACTACGCGAGCATCCAGCGCGGTGACGTGAAGTTGCATAGCGCCGCGCCGCCGCCGGCGGGAGAGGTTGCCGAGTAGCGGTGCCATCACCGCTATCCTCCTGACCCGGCACCGTCGGAACCAAACGGGCCGGATGCCGTACACCATCTCCCGATTGCGGGAAGTCGCGAAGTTGCAACTTCCTGCAAATCAAGAGCGGCCAGTCGCATATTGTCGCGCCGACGAGGCGCCGATTGGCTGAGCGCAGGCGCAAATTGCGTCCCGGCGCAATGCCCGCGAGCGCTGAATCAGCGCAAAACCGGCGCCATCGGCCAGACGTGCGAAAAGAGCAAGATTGAATTTCCTATCTTTCTTTCCTAAAATGAAGCGGTCAGCAATCTGGGCACGAATGGACAATCCCGATCTCGCGCTGCGCTTTGCCGTCGCACTCGGACTGGGAATGCTGATCGGCCTTGAGCGCGAGCGCAGCAAGAGCGAGGAAGGCGGCGCCGGCGTGCGCACCTTCGCGCTCATCGCGCTCACCGGCGCGATCGCCGGCTACCTCGGCAAGACCCTGGGGCTCGACTGGCTGGCGCTGTCCATTTTCTTCGCCGTCGCCGCGCTCATCATCGGCCAATACGTGGTGACCTCGCTGCGGGGCGACCCGGGCATCACCACCGAGATTTCGGCGCTGCTCGCGTTCCTGCTCGGCCTGCTGTGCGCGCACGGCCAGCTGCAGCTCGCGGCCTGGGTCGCCGTGGCGATGGCGCTTCTGCTCGCACTCAAGGGATGGCTGCACCAGCTCGCCAGTCGGATCGACGCGAGCGACGTCGAGGCGACGCTCAAGTTCGGCATTGTTACCCTTATCATCCTGCCGCTGGTACCAGACCACAATTACGGCCCGCCGCCACTCGACGTGATGAACCCGTACAAGATCTGGCTGATGGTGGTGCTGATATCCGCGCTCAACTTCGCCAGCTACCTGCTAATCAAGGTGGTCGGCGCCGAGCACGGCATCGGCATCGCCGGCCTGCTGGGCGGACTTGCTTCCAGCACCGCGGTGACGCTCGGGTTCTCGCAGCGCAGCCGCCAGCCGGGCGAAGATGCCTCCGCGCTGGCACTGGGCATCCTGCTCGCCTGGACCGTGATGTTCTTCCGCGTTGCCATCATGACCGCTTTCATCAGTTGGGAACTCGGCCGGCGGCTTGCTTTAGCGGTCGGGCTATTGTGCGCGACCAGTCTGGGCGCCTGCTATTGGCTGTGGCGGCGGCGGCAAGCGGAGCGAGGGGAAGTGAATGCAGGCAACAACCCCTTCGAACTCGATGAAGCGATCAAGTTTGGCATGTTGTTCGGCGTCGTGGTGCTGATAGCAAAGGCGGCGCAGGTCTATCTCGGCGATGCGGGACTGTATCTCGCGGCGGGAATCGCGGGGCTGACCGACGTGGACGCCATCACGCTCGCCATGGCTGATCTGGCGAAAACCAGTGAGTCCAGCGTCGGTACGGCGGCCCGAGCCATTGTCGTTGCCGTGATGGCCAACACCCTCACCAAGAGCGGCATGAGCATCGGGCTTGGTTCACCCGAGCTGCGCCGGATCACCCTGCCCATTTCCGGGCTGCTGCTTGTCGTGGGGATCGCTGGCGCGCTGTTCGTTTAAGAAAGGGCCCCGCGATCGCTCGCCTAGCGGTTCACGATCCTCCCTGTTTCTTCAACGAGTCGTAGCGCGCATCCTGCTGGTCGGTGAGTTGCGCCGCATTTTCCTGCGCGTCGCGCAACAGCCGCTCGCGGTAGGCCGGAAGGCGCTGCTCGACGACACCGGCGCGCACCGCGATGGTCATCTCGCCGAACAGTGCCTGGCGCAGGAAGCGCATTGCGACCGTGTGAATCGCCGGGAACACCCATGGCCTTTGATTGACTGCTGCTGTGGGGAATGCTGTGGGTGCTGGAATGAGTGTTTTGATTGCAAGAATGTCCCCTATTGGCGTGCGCCCTGACAAGGCGGCGCCCGCCAATACCGGAAATTTACGACCCCCGCTTGGAGCCCGAGAAAAACCGGTGGAGAATAGGTATTAGCGTACGATCTCATGCGCGGACCTGTTGTATGGGGCATTTTCCAAACTCTCGATGGGGATAGATATGGTAAAGAAGATAAAGGCGAAGGAGATAGCGGAGAAGAAGGCGAGAAAGGCGGAGAAGAAAGCCTTGAAAGAGGCAAAGCGGGCAGAGAAGAAAGCGAGAAGGGCCGAGAAGAAGGCAGCGAAGCAGGCAAAGCGGGCGGAGAAGAAAGCGAGAAAGGCCGAGAGAAAGGCTGCGAAGCAGGCAAAGCGGGTGGAGAAGAAGGCGAGAAAGGCCGAGAGGAAGGCTGCGAAGCAGATAAGAGAAGCAGCGAAGAAGGCAACCAAGAAGGCACGAACCGCTCCAAAACGGAAGTTAACAGCCCAGTCGTTAGTAAAGCCTGCGAAATCGAAGACCACCAGGACGAAACGAGCAAGAGTCAACCTCGCCAGTAAGAGAACGACGACCGCAGCAAAGCCCAAAAGGAAAAAGGTCCCCAATATTGAGGCTCAAGCCAAGTCGCTGAAGAAACCTGCGAAATCGAAAACCACCAGGACGAAACCGGCAAAACCCAGCCTCACTGGCAAGAGGACGGCGAGCGTGGCAAGGCCAAAAAGGAAAGACGTTTCTAATATGGCGGCTCAAAGAACCCAGAGACCAGCGCGGAAACCGGCCGCGCCAGTTACACCGGCCGCGCTAGTTACACCAGCAACCCCGGTGGTTCCCTCAGGGACAATGGTTCAGTTAGTGCGCGCAGCTCCAACAACACCAGATTACGACCATCTTTTAGATGACGATGACCGCGAGCACGATGATTAGGGCGGTCTGAAGACTCCCCACCAGTGCCCGAATTCGCCCGGCACGGCGAGCCGCACAGAGCTCGAACTCCTGTGGCTATTCAATTGATATGATCCTTCGCCAGGGTCCGCTTTCGAGAAAACCGAGAGGCAGCTTTTGGCCTCCGGCCGGTCGCGTCTCCCGAAAACGGACATTGACTTCGATGCAATGCTGAAGGGCGACAACCGGCCAAATTCCGAAACTGGTGGCAGGTCACAACAATCGAAATCTGGAACTTGCACTTTGACAATGGCATAACTAATGTACGTTGATCAGCAACAGTGAATCGACTTCTGTTCGTAGTGCCGGTTGGTTCACGGAACTGCTGCCGGGGGCGCGTCTCGTCCGTACCTTCAATGCAGTCGGTTACGCGAGGCTGCCGGTGGCTGCGCAGCGCTAGGGTGAGCGTACCGGGATGCCGATGGCCGGCGACGACGCGGGCGCCATCGCGGTGGCATCGCGCCTGGTGCGCGAGATCGGCTTCGAGCCGGTAGTGATCGGGCCGCTCGCCATGGGCAAATATTTGATCCCGGGAACGCCGCTTGCAGGCGAACACACGCCGGGGAAGATCCGGCAAATCGTGGCGACCCTCAAATGAGCCGATCCTGCGGTTAAAGAATTCGTCAGCCGCGATACCCGATGGAGCGGGATATCTTTTGCGCGGTGTCCTTGACCATTCCGGCCCAGGCGGTCTTCATGCGCTCGGCGGGCGCCGAGACCGAAAGCCCCGCGACCAGCGCGCCGGTATCGTCTCGCACTGCCGCGCCGATGCAGCGCACGCCGAGTTCGGCTTCTTCATTGTCCAGCGCGTAGCCTTGCTTGCGGACGCGGTCGAGTTCCTTCTCCAGCGCCGCCACGCTAGTGAGCGTGTTCTTCGTATAGGCCGCCAGCCGGGTGCGCTCGGCGTAGGCCCGCAGCGCCTCCGGACCGTCATCCAGCAGGAACAGCTTTCCGACCGCGGTGATGTGCAGGGGCGCCCTCGCACCGACGATATTCACCACACGCATCATCGCGCGGCCGGCGGAGGTGCGCTCGATGTAGACGATCTCGTCGTCGTGCCGCACCGAAAGATTGACCGCCTCGGCGGTTGCGGCGTGCAGTTGACGCATGAACGGCAGCGCATGCTCGCGTACCGAGATGCGGGCTTTCACGACATTGCCGAGTTCGAGCAGGCGGATGCCGAGCCGATAGGTTCCCTGGTCGATCCGCTCGACCAGCCGGTCGTGCACGAGGGCGGTGAGGATGCGGTGTGCAGTCGAAGGATGCAGGCTGGTTGCCTGCGCAAGCTGCTTCAGGGTGACGGCTTCGGGGTGCCCGGCGAGCGCGTCGAGCAGGTGCGTCATGCGCTCGATCACCTGGATTGAATTCTTGGATTCCGATGTCGCCACGGCGGGCCTGTCTGAAATGACCGAGCGATGGAATTCTACACCGCCATGCGGGAAACGGGCGGTGGCAGGCGAAACCGCCGTGTTATGATTTCCGTCGATACTATCCATCTGCGACAGCCCTTACCTGCCAGTGCCTATGCGCGTCGGCCTGTTCGTTACCTGCCTTGTGGACATGATGCGGCCCTCGATCGGCATGGCGGCGTTGAAACTGCTCGAGGGCGCGGGCTACGAGGTGGTGGTGCCCGCAACGCAGACCTGCTGCGGCCAGCCGGGCTACAACTCGGGCGACCGGGGGTCGGCGAGGGCGCTTGCCGAGAAAGTGCTCGGGGAATTCGAGGGCTGTGATTACCTGGTCGCGCCTTCGGGCTCCTGCGGCGGCATGATACGAACCCATTATCCGGACCTGTTCCGCGGGGAGCCTGCGCTCGCGGCGCGCATCGATCGCCTGGCCGCGAAGACCTACGAGCTTACGGACTTTCTGGTCAATGTGGCGAAGGTCAGGCAGGTGCCGGGAACGTTCGACGGCACCGTGACCTACCATGATTCGTGCTCCGGCCTGCGCGAGATAGGGGTGAAGACGCAGCCGCGCGAACTGCTCGCCATGGTGAGCGGGCTGACCCTCAAGGAAATGCGTGACAACGAGACCTGCTGCGGCTTCGGCGGCACCTTCGTGCTGAAAATGGACGCGATCTCGGCGCGCATGGTCGAGGACAAGTGCAGGAACATCGAGGCGAACGGCGCCTCGGCCGTGGTCCTGGGCGACCTGGGCTGCATTCTGAACATCGAGGGGCGCCTCCGCAAGCGCGGCGACCGCGGGACGCAGGTGCTGCACATCGCCGAGGTGCTGGCCGGCAAGGACGAACCCTGACATGCAAAGCCAGGCCATGCATTTCAAGGCCCGTGCCGGCGCGGCGCTCGCAAACGCGGGCCTGCAGCGCGGCCTGTCGAAGGTGGACGGCTTCGCCGCCAAGCGAGCCATGGCGATTCGCGAGCTCGACGATCTGGAGGGGCTGAGAACCGAGGCCGCTGCCATACGAGACCGCGTGCTTGCCGATCTCGACGTCTGGATCGAAGCGTTCGAGCGCGAGGCGGCACGGCGCGGGGCGACCGTGCTGTTCGCGGAGACCGGCGAAGAGGTGTCGAAGCTCGTCATTGAGATCTGCCGCCGGCACGGCCTGGCGAAAGCCATCAAGTCAAAATCAATGCTCTCCGAGGAAGCGCAGCTCAACGTTGCGCTGGCAGGCGCGGGCGTGCAGCCGGTGGAGACCGACCTCGGCGAATACATATGTCAGTTGGCCGAGGAGCCGCCCTCGCACATCATCGCCCCGGTCATTCACAAGACCAAGGCCGATATTGCCGAATTGTTCGAACGCAAGCATCACCGTCCCCGGCTCGCGGAAGCCGAACAGATGACGCGCGAGGCACGCGAGATGCTGCGCGCGCATTTCCTGTCGGCCGACCTGGGCATCTCGGGCGGCAACTTCCTCATTGCCGAGACGGGTTCGCTGGCCCTGGTGACCAACGAGGGCAACGGCCGCATGGTGACGACGATGCCGCGCGTGCACGTGGCCATCACCGGCATCGAGAAGATCGTGCCGACGCTCGAGGATCTCTCCACGCTGATGCGCCTGCTGCCTCGTTCGGCGACCGGGCAGTCGATCTCGAACTACTTCACGCTTGCGACCGGGCCGCGCGGCGAGGGCGACCGGGACGGGCCGGAGCACATGTATTTCATCCTCGTCGACAACGGACGCACCAATCTCGTGGGCAGCGACTTGCAGGAGATGCTGCGCTGCATCCGCTGCGGGGCATGCATGAACCATTGCCCGGTGTACCAGAGCGTCGGCGGGCATGCCTACGGCTGGGTCTATCCCGGCCCGATGGGTGCGGTGCTGACGCCGGCCTACCTCGGCGTGGAAAAGGCGCTCGACCTGCCGCAGGCCTCCACCTTCTGCGGCGCCTGCTCATCGGTGTGTCCGGTAAAAATTCCGCTGCCGGACCTGCTGCGCAAGCTGCGCGAGCGCCAGGTCGAGCGCGGCCTGCGCCCCTGGTATGAAATGTTCGCACTGCGGGTGTGGGGGTGGACGGCTCAGCACCCGCGCCTCTACGCGCTTGCCACCGCGATCAGCGTGCGGTACCTGCGCACGCTGCGGAACAGCGACGGCATGATCGGCTCGATCCCCTTCGCCTCGGGCTGGACCAATACTCGCTTCATGCCCGCGCCTTCGTCGGGCCGGACTTTCAGGGCGCTCTACGCGGCGCGCGCGAAGCGGTAAGCGCTGCGTCCTCGGCCAATCCTGAACCAAGCAGGTTGTCTCGCGCAGCGCGCAGGTGTTGCCAAGACCGGCACGGACGGTAAACCCATCCGCACGCAAGCGGCGATCTTCGGAAAACCCGTGGACCCCATTTTGAAATGGCCGCTAAACCACGTGGTCTGGCGCCAGAGCACAGGGCTGCGCGCCCGAGCCGGTCTCCACCTGCAGGGTGGCGTGGGCGATGCCGAAATCGCGGTCCATTCGATCGGCCATTTCGGCGATGAACGCGTCCCCCGGATATCCGCCGGGCATCACCAGATGTGCAGTCATGGCGGTTTCGGTGGTGCTCATGCCCCAGATGTGCAGGTCGTGCACCTCCTCAACACCGGGCTGCCGCTCGAGAAAGCGCCTGACGTCGGCCGGGTCCACGCCTTCGGGGACCGCGTGCAGTGCAAGGCGGGTCGCATCGCGCAGCAGGCCCCAGGTGCCGAGAAGGATCACGGCGACGATGGCGAGGCTCATGACCGGATCCAGCCAGCCCCATCCCGTCGCGAGCGTGAGCAGGCCCGCGATCACGACGCCCAACGAGACGGCGGCATCTGCCGCCATGTGCAGATAGGCGCCGCGCACATTCATGTCGCGCTTGTACCCGGACTGGAACAGCAGCGCCGTTCCAGCATTGACGGCGATGCCGAGTGCCGCGACCCAGATCACCACCGGCGCGTCGATGTGGGCTGGATTCCGGAACCGCAGGATCGCTTCCCACGCAATGCCGCCGGTGATTACGAGCAGAAGCGCCGCGTTGGCCAGTGCGGCCAGAATGGTCGAGCTTCTCAACCCGTAAGTGAAACGCGGCGAGGGCCGGCGGCGCGCGAGCGCCGCGGCGCCCCACGCGAGCAGCAGTCCGAGCACGTCTCCAAGGTTGTGGCTCGCATCGGCGATCAGCGCGAGCGAATTGGCCAGCACCCCGAACGTCCACTCGACCAGCACAAAGCCGGCGTTCAGTATTACGCCGATGGCGAACGCGCGGTCGAATCGGGCCGCCTGCGGCCCGTTCGGGTGTGGATGGTTATGGGTGTCAGTTTGCACGATTCGCTTGTTCTATAGCCATCCCGTCTTGCGGAAGCGGAAGAACAGGTACAGGTCGATGCCCACCATCGCTGCGAGCGAAAGCGGGTAGCCGAACGTCCATTTCAGCTCCGGCATGTGCTCGAAGTTCATGCCGTAAATCCCGGCAATCATGGTCGGCACCGCGACCAGGGCCGCGTAGGCTGCCAGCCGCTTGGTGGTCTCGTTTTCCTGGAGGGTGATCAGCGACAGATTGACCGAGATCGCGGTGGTCACCGTGTCGCGCAGCCCGTCAATCGACTGGTTGATTCGCACCAGATGGTCGGAGACATCGCGAAAGTAGTCCTGCGTGTCGGCGCAGACCTTCGGGACTCGTGCGCCATGCAGCTTCCCGCTCGCCTCGAGCAGCGGCCCCACGGCATGCTTGAGCACGGTGAGCTTTCGCTTGTTGGTGTAGAGAGCCTCGATATTGCCGCGCGGCGAACTGCCCGCGAAAATCCGCTCTTCGATGCGTTCAAGTTCGTCCTCGAGCGCGTCGACCACCGGGAAATACCGGTCTACGATCGTATCCATCAATGCGTAAAGCACGAACCCCGATCCGTGCCTGAGCAGGTGCGGCTCGCGCTCGCAGCGCGCCCGCACGCCGGCGAAGCCCTGCTCTGTGTGGCTGCGCACCGATAATACGTAGTTCGGCCCGACGAAGATGGCCACCTCGCCGACGTTCAGCTCCTCCCCTATGATCTGGACCGAGTGCAGGACGCAGAACAGCGAGTCGCCGTATTCTTCGATCTTGGGGCGCTGGTGGCCGTGGTGTGCGTCTTCCACCGCCAGCGCATGCAGGCCGAATTCCTCCTGCATTTCTGCGAGTTCCTCCGGGCCGGGGTTGGATAGGGCGACCCAGACAAAGCATTCGGGACGGCTTACATAGTCGCTGATGTCCCTGGTGGCGATGTCAGCGAGTTTCTTTCCGTCCTGATAGGCGACGCAGTTGATCAGCATGAGCGCCTTCCGCTATTGATTGGCGGAATGATAGCAACGCCGTGGCCCGCGTGAGCTAAAATTGCGCGTTTTCGGTCCAAATCATTCACACCATGCCCAAAATCAGCCGCCGCGCCGCCGAGCTCGGAACCGAGAATGCCTTCGTCGTCCTGGCCGAAGTCAACGAGCTCGCGCGCCAGGGTAGGGACATCATCTCGTTCTGCATCGGTCAGCCGGATTTCGCGACTCCCGTCAATGTGCAGGAGGCGGCGATTCGCGCCATTCGCGAGGGCAAGCACGGATACACGCCGTCGGCCGGGATCAACGAGCTGCGCGCGGCCGCGGCGCGCTACATGGGCGCCATGCGCGGTCTGGAGATCCGCTCCGAGGACGTCGTGGTGGGGGCCGGCGCAAAGCCTTTCATCGCCTACGCGATCCTCTCGGTAACGGACTACGGCATCGGCGACGAGGTGATCTACCCCAATCCCGGTTTTCCGATCTATGAGTCGCAGATCCAGGCGTGCGGGGCGGTGCCGGTGCCGCTGCCGCTGCGCGAGGTGCGCGACTTCGCCTTCGATCCGGCCGACCTCGAGGCACGGATTACGCCGCGCACCCGGCTCCTGATCCTCAATTCCCCGCACAATCCTACCGGCGGCATTCTGTCGAAAAGGGACCTGGAGGAGATCGCGGCGATCCTGCGCCGCCATCCGGATGTCTGGATCTATGCCGACGAGATTTACTCGCGCCTGGTCTACGCAGGCGCTTTCGTCTCGATCGCGTCGCTGCCAGGCATGGTTGAGCGCACCATCATCTCGGACGGCGCCTCCAAGACTTGGGCGATGACGGGCTGGCGCATCGGCTTTGCCTCCAATCCGGTGCTTGCGCCCCAGTTCGTGCGCTGGGTGACCAATACCGATTCCTGCGCCAACCAGATCAGCCAGTGGGCGGTCGTGGAAGCGATCCAGGGGCCGCAGGAGGACGCCGAGGTGATGCGGCGCTCCTTTCTCGAGCGTCGCGACCTGATCGTGGGACTGCTCAACCGCGTCCCCGGTGTGAGCTGCAGAACGCCGGGCGGTGCGTTCTATGCCTGGCCCAACGTGACCGACGCCTGCCGGATGATCGGCGCAGCCGATTCCGAGGAATTCAGGAAGCGACTGCTCAACGAGGCGGGCGTGGCGGTTCTGGCGGACATCCATTTTGGCGCCCGCGTGGCCGCAGAGGGCCAGCACATCCGCTTCTCCTATGCGGCATCGAGTCAGGCGATCGAAGCCGGCATCGCACGCATGGCCGAGTTCATACGGTTGAACACGGTGCGGGCGGCGTGAAGCCCCCGCTCATGACCTGAAAGCCCGCTGGTGTGGCGCTGCGTCGAGGATTATCTTGCCGGCAAGCGCTATCCGCTGGAACTGATCTCGCATTACGCGTAGGCCGGGATGGGGGCTGAAAAAATCGTGGTGGGCATGTCCGGCGGGGTGGACTCGTCGGTGGCCGCGCTGCT
>Ga0209343_10009614_pt1 | contig 11098 bp, 15 predicted proteins | sample RifCSPlowO2_02_FD_184026 | JGI IMG/M metagenome (GOLD analysis project Ga0209343, IMG submission 184026) | Groundwater microbial communities from Rifle, Colorado - Rifle CSP2_plank lowO2_0.2 (SPAdes) (version 2) | ecosystem: Environmental > Aquatic > Deep subsurface > Groundwater | place... | reverse complement strand
CCCGCCGCTTTGGGCGGCAGGCCGAGGATCAGATCGCGCAGGGTGCGCGCCGCGGAGAAGGCGGCGCGATCTACAGCGACGCGCTCAACTAGCGCGCCTCGACCTTTCAGGAACTCGTCCTCGGCAAGCAGTGCCAGGTACGTTTCGCGGTGCGCACGCGCTTTTTGGTAGGTATCCCCCCCACCACTAGTTGGAAGGGAAGAAGGCGGGGCCAGCGGCGAAACCAGCGCGTGGACACCCTTCTCGACTCGCTCCTGCTGGTGCCGTTCTGCAACGCCGGTCTTGCTGGGGTCGGCGGTGTCGCTGAGCAGCGCCAGGGTGGCCTCGACGTCAACCTTGCCGGCCTCGGTCAGCACCAGTCGCCCCTGCTTACCCAGCTTGGAAACATACGGCCGAGACCAGCCGCGGCTATCCGCGAACTCAGCCTTTGACATGACCGTCATGAATTCACCCTGTTAACCTAAAGCCGCGCGGGGGTTAACCGAATTAACCCTGTTAACTAACTTCCAACCCCACCCACTACCGCGAGAGCGGGGTTCGAATTACCCTTGACGGCCCAGACTCCCCAGGGGCCCCGGGCGTGCACCATGACGGTGCGTCATCGACGGCGGGTCGCCAGGGCTCTGGCCAGCGCCAGCTCGAACTGAATTGGCAACTGATCTTCTGCTTCACGGTCAGCAATGGCGAAGAAGTCGAAGTCCTTTCGATACCCTGGCCGGGACACGAACGCGAGGAGCATCTTTATCCTGTCCTTACCCTTTCCAGTGCGCTCAGCAACACCGATAGCCTGGCCGCCGCGCCGCATGACAAAGAACCGATTTAGGTTGCCTCTGCTCCTGCGACTGTCCGTGCTATTCGAGTAGCTGTCTTGTTGGGCGGCCAGGCCTGACATGATCTTCTGGATCTGCCCTCGGCCGATGTTGCCGAAGCCGTCGAGCTTGGCATCACGCCCCGGCACTATGTACATGCCGGATGGCAGCAGGCCCTTGGCGCGCAGCAGCTTCTCGCTGCGTTTGTCCTCGCGCTGGCCGCCGTATACGTGAGGGGTCAGCCACTTGGTGGGAGGGATTCCGCCGCCATCCGCCTCGTTCTTCATCCAGACCCGCGCGACCAGCTTCTGCTTGGTTGCAGGGAATACACGCAGGCTATTGGTCGTCCATCTGGTCGGGCGGTCGAATACAGTCCGTATCTCGTCCACCAGCCGGCGCTCTACCATCTTCGCCGTCTGGGTCAGGGTCAGCGCCATCGCGAAAGGGATCTGGTTGCGCTCAAGGTCCGTGAGCATATCCAGCCGCTCATTCAACCCTCTGGCCTCTATCTTGATCACAAGCCGCCTCCAGCGTTAACCGCTCACACCTCCCGATCTTGCTTACCTGCCGGCACATCACAAACTCCGGCGCGCTTGGCGATCCAGCGTTCGTACAGGCCGCTGGCTACATCCGCACCCATGGTTGCGACGACGAAGCCGACAGCGGCGGCCACCAGCACATGCGCGTCGGCGGCCCAGATCAGCAGCATGGTCGACAGCCCAAACACCACCGAGGCGCCGGCCCGGAGGATCACCCGGTACACCAGCGCCCAGCCGCGCAGGCCGGCCTTGTCGGCGCGCCACATCTCGCCGCTGAAGCCAGCCACCACTGCAATCACGATCACCACCCAAACGGGCAGCTCGGCCAAGGCCTGCTGTTGCTCTTGAGTCATCACGGCGCCTCGATAGCCAGAAACGAAAAGCCCCGCCGTGGTTGGGCGAGGCCTTGGAAGAGTTGCCCCCTTTCGGGGGCGGTTGACCGGAGCGGGCCGGTCGGCGCACAGCACGTGCTTGGTGGTTGTCGCGGGCACAGCAACAAATCCTGCACGCTTTGTACCCCTTGACATGCAACGCCAGCAACCACCAAAAAACCCATGGTTACCACCTGCGCGCAACCTGCTAGCAAACCGCTAACAACCTGCAAAACGCGCCGACGAGCGGTAGCAATCAGGCAGCCCCCGCGCGGGCCTTCCTTGCCACCAATCGCCGATCCAACCTGAGCTGTTCAGTGCGCGAAACCTTCCGCGCAGCACGTGCCCGCTCAGCCGCAGCCTTATTGGCAGCCAACCCGCGCTCAGCTCGATCCAACTGCGCAATAACCCCGGGCAGCACAGCCAGCAGCTGCGCATGCAGGGCATCCACTCGGGTGCGGTAGGTGCGTACCGAGATCCCCAGGCGGCGGCTCTGATTGGCAACCGTCGCCCGCGGCACAGTGCAGTAGCGCACCAGGGCCAGTTGCACCATCGTCCGGCCTAACGCACCAAGCCCAGGCGCTACATCGCCGGCCAACCCTGCCAGTGCCGCATCCACCGCCTGCGCCGCCCGACTCATCTCCACCCAAAACTCAACAGTGGATAAACACCGGCCACCGCCTGCACCGCCAGACTCCTCATCAGTCCGCCCGAGCGGCGAGGATATGCTCACATCAATCGTCGGGCTCAAAACCTCTTGGCCCCAGGCGCACAGCAGGACTTCCATAGCCTCAATCATGGCTTTACCCCCGCCAGAATCCAAACCCAACACAAAACAGCCATACCCAACACAAACCCAACACACCTAAACCCCTTACAAATCAAAGTCTTTAAAGCTTCTGTGTTGAGTGTGTTGGGTGTGTTGGGTTTTTCAGGCCTCGCATAAGAAAAAAAACATGCCCCTTTTTGCTGATCAATATTTAAAGCGCACGCGCGCGCACGACGCCAAACCCAACACACCCAACACACACCGCGCAAAGCCGCGCCGTTGCTAGCCTCAACCTGTGTCGGGTTGGCAAAATCAACCCAACACATACCCAACACACCCAACACACTTTTGTTTGTTCTCATGCTGCGCCCACCTTCAGATGGTCCCACGACTCCACCCGCCATCCGGCCTCGCGCGCCATACCACGCCACGCCGCCACCATCTGGCCCAGCGCTTCTGCCTTCAATGATGGGGGCTGGGAAGCCTCGGGATGATCCGGCACAAACAACGCACCAAAGCGCCGCACCTTGCCCTCCATAAACGGGATAGATCGCGTCTTCGGTACCTCGGAGCTGATGAACAGACTGAACTTCGTCTGGCTCATCGCGTGTTCCTTGTTGCGGTTGCACCACTCCAAAAACAGCGCATAGAGGTCCGTCGACAGGCACGCCCCCCACAAGCCGTGGCCCAACTCGCCCCAGCGCCACTGATGCAAAAAGGTCTGCCAGCCTGCCCGGCTCAATGCCACCAAACGCTCGCGCGCCTCGGTTTTCGGCGGCCTGGTGCGCTGGTCAAAGGTGCCAAGGTCAACCGCTAGCAGCCACGCATACAGCGCTGCCACCCCGCCGTTCTCCAGCTCCTTGCCGATCGCCTTCTGCCGCGCATCGGGCAGCGTATCCATCGGCCACATCACCAGCATGCGCCGGTCGCTCTCACTGATCGGCCACGGCAGGATCTCGTTGCTCAGGAACACCGCGTTCATATGGTTGGATTCCTCCCAACCATTGATGAACTTCGACTCCATCCGCGCCGTCTTGCCCGTGATCAGATGCTTGATCTTGCCCACCTGGTTGTAACGCTGGTCCCGGCTGACCACCTCCTCGAACACCGCCCACAGCTTGCCGCTCTGCCAGGCGTTGAAGTTCGACTCCAACTGCGTCTGCCCAACCGTTGCCGCGTACTGGCCGTACAGCATCCCCATCGCATCGGCAAACAGCAGGCTCTTGCCCGAGCCCTCCGTGATCGAATGCATCAGCACCGCCGTGTCCAGCTTCGCCCCCAGGTGCTGCAACGGGTACGCCATCCAACGGATCAACCAGGTTGCCGCCTCCTCATCGTGGTTGCACAAAAATGAAATCAGCCAGCGCAGGTTCTCGCAGGAGGCATCATCACGCACCGGCTCAAGCGGCAACCCCTCAAAGGTATTGATGTGATCATCGGCGCAGCGCATGGTCGGATCGAACACAATATTGTTCACATCCACCACCCGCCGTTCGCCGCTGTTCAGCCACAGCGCGTACGCATCACCCAGCGCCATCTTCACCGCGCCTTCCGGTACCCGGCGCTTCTTCTGCTTATCCCAAACGTCCTTGGTGCCATCGATGTACACATAACGCTCGAGCGGCGGCATACCCAGCGCGCCGGCCTTCTTGCCGGCCATCCGCTTGGCCTGCTCGATGCCCCGCACCCACTCAGCCGTCACCAGGCGCTTCTGCGGATTCTCGAACCACTCCTTGGCCAGCGGCTTACCGACGCGCAGCTCGAACGCCGACTTCTTCATCACCGCGGCCCGATCGATATCCCAAACCGTGGTAGTCCCCTCGACCAGTGAATACCGCCGCAGCACCCGGTCACTGGTCATCCCCTCCCCCGCCCCCCCGTTGTCGGAGGCGCCGCTCGGCGCCGCGGGCTCACCCACAGATGGGGCCAGGGGAAGATCCTCACCGAGCAGCGCATCAAACTCCTCAAGGGCGCGGCGAACCTCCGAAGCAGGCTCAACCGCCAGCCCCGCCAACAGCTGCTCGCGTACCGCATCGAGGCCGCTGGCTGCATGCAAGTCGTTCCAATCCTTGCCCGCATCGCCCAGCGGGAACACCGCCACCGCGCCACACTGCCGCGCCGCCAACTCGGCCTTAGTGCGCCCCGGGTTGCCCGGCTTATCTGGGTCATCGTCTCCGCACAGCATCAGGCGCGCCGCCGGGTACTGCTCGCGCAGGATGGCCGCCACCTTGGGCAGATTGCCCGAGTCGATACCCGCGACCATGGCCCATCCGGCCGCCATCTGGCAGCTCGCCGCCGTCGCGTAGCCCTCGGCCAGGCCGATCACGTCGGCCCCGGCCAGCTCCGCCAGCGCATGAAAACAGCCGCTCTTGCGGCCGTACTTGGGGAACAGCTTCTTACCCGCGCTGCTGATGTGCTGCAGGGTGTGGATAAGCCCGGCGCCATCGCGCAGCGGCATAACCATGTCGCCGCGCTTCAACACCAGCATCGACAGATGCGCAGGCCGAGGGTTGGGCACATTCTTCAAATACGTCGCCGCATCCTCACCCACCCACAGCTGGCAACGCTCGGCCTGGTCGTCGATCTCCAGTACCACCGTGTGGCGCATGAAGCCCACAGCAAAAGCGCCCACCTGTTTTTTATCCAGGTAGGCGCTCTTGCCGTCAGCCGTCACATGCTCGGCCCAAATCAACCCACACTGAGCCGCCAGCAGCTCGCGCATGCGCGTCAGCAGCGCCTCATCGGCCTCAACCTGCGCCTGCCGGGCAACCCTGCGCGCCTCATGCTCACGGGCAAACCGGCGCTTCTCCTCGGCGGACAGCTCGGTTTTATCCGGGGTCCAACCGTTATCCATCGCCAGCTTGATCACCGTGCCCAGGCCGGTACCGCCCTTGCGGAACGACTTCCACACCGACTTGGCATCACTCAACTTGTACCCGGTACCGGACTGACTCCAGGTGTCCCACGCATCCCAGCCATCCGCGCCAAACTCGGCCTTGATGCCCATGCCCACCTGCACCCAGGTCTCGCGATCCGAGGCCGGGATAAAACGCAGCAGCACGCGCAAGTCTTCAAGCGAAACAGGTATTTGATCAGCCACGCCGCGACTCCCTGATCTGCTGGCAATCAATGCAAAACTGGCAGCCCGGTACCGCAATGCGGCGGGCCTCGGGGATATCAATCCCGCAAGAGTCGCAAAACTCCGCGCTGGTGGCATGGCCAGCAGTCCGGCGCTGGTGTTGCGCGATGGACAGCTGCAGCAGGTAGTCCGCGTGATCGTTAGCGGTATCAATGACATCAGCCATGGTTAGCACCCTCCATCGACTGCCGTGCACCGGCCATGATCCCCAGCAGCTTGCTGATCAGCTCAAAGCCGTGCGCCTCAAGCTCCAACACCTCGCAGCGCTCCCACGCGCTGTCCGCCGCACCGCTGGCCAGGCTGGCGACAAACTCACCCTCCTTGGCCAACAGCTTGCCCAGCGCCTGCATCGCATCGCGAGTGGCTGGCACAGGGGTCGGCTGGTATGACACCACCCCATACACCTGCTCGAACCACAGGCGCACGGCCGGGCCGCGCACCAGTTCAATGACGCGCGCCGCGCTCTCGGCATGCAGGTGATGGTCGGGGTAAGAACAGCTCAGGCGTTTTTGAAACGGCCCGTAGGCCTCGCCCAACATCGCGCAAACGGCCTTGTGGCCACCGCGGAACTCACGGCAATCGGAGTCGATCGCCACTTCCAGCGGCACGGTTGGGCCGCCTGTATCTACATCGTGCTGATGCGTCATGGTAGTAATTCCTGCCAACTACCATAGCCATGGTTTGGGGCCTGCCCTATTCTATGGCTACAGCAGTCGCCAGCCCTGATATACGTGCTGTGTCCCAGGGGTGGCGCTGTTGAGGAAATCAGGGGTGGTACCCGTTTTCCGGAACGCCAGGACCAGGGCTGAATCTTTTGCGAGTGAACGCCCTGTGTCCCGGCCTCTATTGCACCTGCCGCCGTGGCGTCAGGTTTGTTGCTCTTGGCCTAGTGGCCTAATGCCGGCCCCGGTCTGCTGGTGAGGCGCCCGGGCCCGGCCCCGCTGCTACTTTCTATCTGCTGTGCCCGCAGCGGGCAGTGCTCTTGGTGAGTCGTTACCCCGTAGGGTCAATCAAGGATCGATATGCTCGTCATCCGCTTCGCGCTCAATCTCCTCATGTATGCCGTGCACCACCCCAAGCAGGGTCATCAGGTGCTGTTCGACCAAGGCAATGCGCTGCTCAAGACTAAGCGCCGCAACTTCAACCAGCGAAATACCGCCAATCATCACAGTGGGCCCGTCCCCGTGCATCCCGCTCAGGCCGCCTGCTTTGATGGTTGGCCGCGTAGGTATTGCCAATCGATGTCAGGGCGCAGCGTTTCGCAAGGCACTAATCCCGCAGAGCTTCGATCAATCGCGATAACCAGTTCAGCACCCGCACGGCGGCCATAGGCGACTTGCTTCAGCTGACCGACAGTAGTCGAGCAGTCAGCAGCAAACGCCTCTAGCTGCGCCTTATCCAGGCCCTTTATGTAATCGAGTAATTTCATTCGTTTGGTTCGCATCAAGCGTGCCTCCTTCATTGCTGCGCCGATATTTACCTAATGGTAACTAAATATCAACACCTTTCGGTAATTTACTTTTATGTAACGCTCGGGAATGATCGGCGCATGGATATCCAAGACATCAGACGAGCGAACCTGGCCGCACTCATCGCCGCCAGGTACTCAGGCAATAAAAGTGCATTGGCTGCCGCCATTGAACGGCAACCCAGCTATATCTCCAGCTGCCTGGCCGAGCCGGGCAAAAACCAGAAATCCTTTGGCGAGAAATTTGCCCGCCACATTGAGGAGAGCTTAGGGCTCGCCCCGGGCGCGCTGGACATCCCAAGCGACAGGAATCAGATGAATGAAAATGGCGGCGCCTACATAAAGGACTCCCCGCTGCAACCTGGCCCCGATCTCATCCGGCCGTTTCGGCGAACCAAAATAGTAGGGATAGCTCAATTGGGCCCAGAAGGATATTGGGACGCCCTAGCCGTTGCCGACGGCTGGCTCGACGTCCCCACCACAGACCCGGACGCCTACTCGCTGCGCGTCAAGGGTGACTCCATGGCCCCCGCCATCCGCAGCGGCTGGGTGGTGTGGTGCGAGCCAAACCACCAGCTGATACCCGGCGAATACGTTATGGTGCGCTGCAATGACGGTCAGAGCATGGTCAAAGAGCTGCTCTACGAGAACGCCGAAGAGGTCAGCCTGATGGCCGTCAACGACGGCTATGGGCGCCTGACCATCGCCCGCAGCGACATCGAGCAGATCCACTACGTGGGCGGCATCGTGCCGCCGAGCAAAATAAAATATTGAGCCCCGGCCCCCGCCGCTCCCAATACCGCCGACACCAAGCCGGCAAGCCGCGCCGAACGCGAGGGTTATTGCCAAAAAAGGAATTCTTTTACCAAAAGGTATTGACCAAACCTTTTACCATTAGGTAACGTGTGTCGCGTACCCACTCACCAAGGGATCGCGACCATGGACACAGCACGCCCCACCACCCGCTGCCCGGTGTACCTACACCCGACAGCAGCCAACCCCAGCACCATTCGCAGCATCCAGCTGGCCACCGGCCAACTGATCGTGCTCGCCGGCGGCCGCCCGCAACTCAAGCAGCCCACCATCACCCTGCCAGCATTCGAGGACTTTGGGCCTTGGGGCGGTGCAGCGTGAGCCCGGCTATCGAAGCAATCATCCTGCAGATCATCGCCACCAGCCTGCGCATCACCAGCCAGGGCCAGTGGCACGTGCACGTCTGCCTCAACGCCCATGTGCGCCTGCTGGACGTTTACGTCCTGCCGGCCACCACCCGCCACCGAAAGGGCGAGCACCCCGAGCGGGCGCTGGAGCAGGCCGTTTACTGGGAGAACGCCCCGGGGTACTCCTGGCAGAACACCGCCCAGGCAGAGGCGCGCAACCTCAGCGAGCTGGAAGCCCTGCTGGCCGATCTTGAGCCATTCCTGGCCGGCAACGCCGAGGGGGCCGCATGAACCAGCTCCTGGTCGGCCTGCACGGTCTGGCCCGCACCGGCAAAGACACGGCCGCAACCTACCTGGCCGCGCATTACGCGCTGCTCAGCTATGCCTTTGCCGACCCGCTCAAGGTCGCGCTGGCGAACATGTTCAGCCTCACCGCCGCGCATATCGAGGGCGCACTGAAAGAGCTGCCCTTGCCGGCGATCGGCAAATCCCCTCGCCAGCTCATGCAGTTACTCGGCACGGAATGGGGCCGCAACCTGGTGCACGACCAGCTCTGGCTGCTGCTGGCCGAGCAGCACATCGCCAACCAGCTGGAGTGCGACCAAACGCGCTACAGCGGCATCGTGATCCGCGACGTGCGCTTCGAGAATGAGGCCCGGTGGATCCGCAGCCAGGGCGGCTACGTGGTGCACATCCTGCGCGGTGACGCCCAGCAGGTGGCGGCCCACAGCAGCGAGGCGCGCCTGCATGTGACCGACCACGACGTGGTGATCCACAACGAGGGCAGCATCAACGAGTTCTACTCAGAGCTGAACTCGCTAATGATCCACCTGCAGCGCCGCCATGCGCAGCGCCGCGCAGCCTGAGGCCACCGCCATGAACCGCGACCTCAACCAAGCCGCCGCCGTCCTCGGCCTGCGCCCTCGCAAGCTGCGCGAACAGTTGCGCGAGCGCGGCGTCATCAGCCACCAGGGCGAACTGGTCAGCCGCTACCGCGACCAGGGCCACCTGTACGTCGACACCCGCAGCCGCTGGAACAAAGCCATCAACGGCTGGAGCCACTACGGCGTGGTGATGGTCACCGAGTTGGGCATTGCCTGGTTGGCCGCGCAGCTGGCAATCCCCGTAATCAAGAAGGATGCCGCCGCATGAACAAGCCCAGCGCCATAGCCCACGCCATCGGTGCCCTGAAACTGGTCAGCGTGCACCTGGACCACCCCTGCACCGTCAGCCAAGAGACGGTGCGCGACGTCTGCGCCGAAGCCGTCCAGCACCTGCAAGGCAACCACCCGCATGCAGACGACCTGCCGCGCTTCTACAGCAGCCTGCTGGCCGTCACCCCACGCGGCCACCTGCCCCACGTCACGCTAACCGATGACCCGCCCGTGAACTACGGCTGCGTGATCACCGATGCCGCCGGCAACGTAGTCACCCGCCAGATCGGCAAGAGCATTGAGGGCATCACCGAAATCATCCGCCTGCGCTTCACGGCGGGGCGCGGGGAGGCCCAACAGTGACCACCACCCTTGAACAGCTGCGCAGCCATTACCCGGCCAACTACATCAGCGCCGAACAGCTACTGGCTGACCACATGCCCAACATCCCGAGCCTGCGCGCATTGCGCCGGCACGTGGACTCCGGCCGGCTCGACCTTCGGCTAAGCCGCGCCAACGATCTGCCGGGCGCGCCGTGGATCATCTACCTGCACCACCTGGCTGCCTGGCTTGACCGCCAAGCAGCCGCCGCAGACGCGGCATAACCACCCCACCAGGGGAACACCACCCACAAAGAGGCACAGCACATGAAAGCCACCGACACCACCGAGTTCATCAACTCACTCAACGCCGGCGTATTCGCCGACCAAGTAGGCCGCGCCCTGTCCGACGTCGCAGCGGGCGTGGTCGAGTACGGAAAAAAGGGCAAGGTCGTCATCACCCTGGAGCTCAGCCAGATCGGCGAATCCAACCAGGTGAAGATCAACCACAAGCTCGACTTCGCCCAGCCGACCAAGCGCGGCACCAAGCGCGAAGACACTGCGCTCGATACGCCGATGTACGTCACCGGCAACGGCATCGAGCTGTTCCAGAGCGACCCCACCGCGCAGCTGTTCAAGCGCGCCGAAACCCCTGTACCGGCCCGCGAAGTTTAAGCCGCGCACCCCAACCACTCACCAAGGAAACACAGCATGTCCCTGACCAAAGAAGCAATCCAACACATCGAAGCCCAAGCCCTGATCGCCGCCTCCCACCCGATCAGCATTGATGGTGGCAGCGATATCGTCGTGCTGCCCGAGAGCGCCACCCTGCGCACCCTGGAACAGTTCAAGCCGCAGCGCGATCGCTTCCGCGGCGCCCTCAAGACCCATGCCCTGCGCGACTTCGCAAAATACGTCGAGCACCACGCGTATATCGATTTCGAGGGGCGTGGCTTTGTCGATCAGGACGCCATGGCCGCCCACATCATCTTCAACCTGGGCGCAAACCATGACGCCGGCCACGGCGACGACACCGCCACCCTCACCCTCAAGCCCACCGCCGCCTACTCGGCCCTGCAAGCCATCCTCGGGCGCCCCCTCAGCCAACAGCAACTGGCCGAATGGCTGGAAGACTGGGCTCCGCACCTGCAGGCCAGCGCCGGCGATGAAACCCTGTCCATCGCCCAGGCCATTTCGGGCATCCGCAGAATGACCATCAAGGCCACCGCCCAGCGCGACAGCGTGGTCGGCGACTTCAAGGGCAGCCGCAGCTCCATGGATGAAATCGAGGCCAAGAGCCAAGAAACCCTGCCCACCGCGTTCAGCTTCAGCACCGTGCCGTTCGAGGGCCTGCCAATCGCATTGATCC
>Ga0209343_10009612_pt1 | contig 11101 bp, 7 predicted proteins | sample RifCSPlowO2_02_FD_184026 | JGI IMG/M metagenome (GOLD analysis project Ga0209343, IMG submission 184026) | Groundwater microbial communities from Rifle, Colorado - Rifle CSP2_plank lowO2_0.2 (SPAdes) (version 2) | ecosystem: Environmental > Aquatic > Deep subsurface > Groundwater | place: Rifle... | reverse complement strand
AGCGAAGCGAAGAATCTGCTTGTCGCCAACATACTCAAACAAAAGCAGATGCTTCGCTTCGCTCAGCATGACAAGCGGGCAGGCCACGTCCTCAATTGCCTACAGGAACTAGAGAAATGCTCTAGGCTCAGTTAAAGCGGTTTTCTTGGCACCGCCTTGCAGATAGGACGGTTGGCACTACCAACCTGCCATTGTAGACTGACCATCTATCGTCAAGATGCATGCCGAAAAGGTGACACGATGTCCGAGGTAGTAAGGTTCCTTAGAACCACAAGTTTTAGGATGAATTGGCCTGTTGCGTATCTTTCGTTGCTCCTATTTGCTACGAGGGCGCATCGATTCGCTCCAACCTCTTCATGAATGACGGTACCATCATGAACAATCCCCTGAACCGTGCCATATCTAGTGCGAACGAGGCAGCCCTGGGCGTGGAAGGTGTCAAGGAATTTCGGGTGATGACCCATTCCTTTAGCGCCGTGTACGGGATGAACATGGGCAGCCAGATCACGATCGTCACCAAAAGCGGCACGAACCAGTTTCACGGTTCGCTTTTCGAGTTTCTGCGAAATAGAGCACTGGATGCTCGTAATTGGGCGGACCGCGCGGCAAAACCGCCCTTTCGTCGAAACAGTTTTGGTGGGTCTCTGGGAGGCCCGATTACGCGCGACCGCACTTTCTTTTTCCAGACCTATGAAGGATTGCGGCAAAGCCGACCTATAACCGAACTGGGCACAGTGCCTACCGCAGCGGCTCGACTTGGCGACCTCAATGGTGATGGTGTGGCGGAGGTGTCAGTGGATCCGGTGGTAGTTCCCCATCTGAGGCTATATCCTCTGCCCAATGGGCCGGATCTGGGCCAGGGAATCGGAAGATACTCTCGGCCCGTCGCGAATGTCCAGCGCCAGGAGTATGCCCAGGGCCGATTGGTTTACAATTTTTCTGACGCCGGCAGCCTGTTTGGCCGATACACCATCGATGATGCCAAACAAACCACCGCCACCTTGAATCCCGACGTAGGGGAAAGCCTGTCGAGCAGAAATCAATACATCACGTTGTCAGAAAACCAGGTAGTGTCTTAAATCTGCGTTGCCCCCTCGATGGATAGTGAGGTATTTCAGCTTGAGAATATTGTCCCGGAAGTATGTACTTTATGCAAGGTTGAAGGTCCCTTCCGGTTTTCTGTAGGCTAATCCGACCAGCCGCGTATCTGGTTCTGAAGGGAAACGGGTCTGCACTGCTGCAGAAGGAAGGCGGACCGGAGCGGCGCGTGGACTGGACGGAAGGCGATCTGTTTCTCGTTGAAGCTCATGAGTATCACAACCATCGGCCCCGCGGAGGCCCCGGCGGGCGTTTCCTGCCGATGAAGCCCTCTGGGTACTTTCGGGAAGTGGGGCTCAATACGTTTATGTCGCAAGGCAAGCCCGGTTTTCAGCGGTAGACAGAGTTATCTGATATCTTAACCTTGGGCGGCTCTCCTGGTTGAGAAGCTCCTGCGTCCCTGCGCTTTTCCTGAGGGAGCCAATACGGGATACCGTTCCGACACGGAGGGCCAGGGAGAAAAAGAACAGCCGCAAACTCGAAGGAGAAGGAATATGATCCTGCCCCTGACACCCTTGCGTTTCCTGGAGAGAGTAAAAACCATGTACGGGAGAAAGGCGGGGGTTGTTTGCGGAGGCGAGCGCTTCCTCTACGCCGCGTTTTTCGAACGGTGTTGTCGCTTGGCCGGCGCGCTGCGGGACCTTGGGCTTCAGCCGGGAGAACGAGTGGCCTTCCTGAGCTACAACTGCCACCGGTTGCTCGAAGCGTATTATGGCGTTCTGCAAGCCAAAGGGGTGCTCTTGCCGCTCAATATTCGGCTCTCGGCGGGAGAGATCGCCTTTATATTGCAAGACTCTGGGGCACGCTTTCTCTTCTTGCACCGGGATTTCCTACCCCTGGTCGAACCCATCCGAGAACAACTTCCGGGAGGAAGCCGCATTTTCTACCTCGAAGGGGGCGATGGAACGCCCCGCTGGATCGAGCCGCGGAGCTATGACCAGCTTCTGGCCGAATCCTCCCCCGCTCCCTTCGACTTCCTGGGAGTGGATGAGAACGCGCTGGCCGAGTTGTTTTACACCAGCGGGACGAGCGGAGACCCTAAGGGAGTCATGTTGAGCCATCGCACGATTTACCTGCATGCCCTGAACGTTTTGGCGAGCCAACATTTGACCGACACAACCGTGCAACTGCACACGATCCCGCTGTTTCACGCCAACGGATGGGGAGCAGCGCATACGGTGATGGCCGTCGGCGGAAGGCACGTCATGCTGAAAAAGTTCGACCCGGACAATGTTTGCCAACTCATCCAGCAGGAAAAAGTCACCTTCTTTTCGATGGTGCCGACCATGGCGACAACCCTGGTCCACTTCCCCGGTCTGTCCCGGTACGACCTGCGCAGTCTGGAGTGGGTCATGGTCGGGGGAGCGGCGTCCTCGGAGGAGTTAATCCGCCAGATCGAAGAAAAGCTCGGCTGCCGGGCGTATGCCGGATACGGCATGACAGAGACCTCGCCGGTCCTGACGATTGCGTATGTTGCGGACTCGCTCTCGAATGCCGGCCCCGCGGAGAAATTGCGCCGGCAGGCCATGACCGGACGCGCCGTCGTCGGGGTCGAGTTGCGGGTGGTGGATACGGAAGGGAACGACGTCGCTCGGGACGGCTATACAATCGGAGAAATCGTCGCGCGCAGCGACGGAGTCATGGAAGGCTACTGGCAACAGCCCCAGGAAACCCAGGCCGTTCTCCGCGACGGCTGGCTCTACACCGGAGACATGGCCGTGTGGGATGAGGAAGGCTATCTCCTTATTGTGGACCGGAAGAAAGAAATCATCATCAGCGGCGGCGAAAATATCTCCTCGCTCGAGATCGAGCGGGCGCTCTGCGCTCACCCCAGCGTCTATGAGTGCGCGGTGATTGCCGTCCCCGATGAGACGTGGGGGGAAGTTCCCAAGGCGCTGGTGGTCCTGAAGCCAAACGCCCAGGCGACCGAAGAGGAGCTGATCGGTTTCCTCCGGGAACGCATTGCGAAATTCAAGGCGCCGAAATCCGTCGAGTTCCTTTCCTCCCTGCCCAAGGGCGGCACGGGAAAAATCTTGAAGAAAGAGTTGCGCGAGAAGTATTGGACCGGACTCGCTAAGCGGGTCCATTGATGCCGCCGAACACAATCGGCACGGGGCACCCGATTTGACAGAAAGCAAACCGGGCCGGTAGAATTTCTGGGAGTGGCCAGGTAGCTCAGTCGGTAGAGCGCAGCCCTGAAAAGGCTGGCGTCGGCGGTTCGATTCCGTCCCTGGCCACCATGTTTCTAAAAGACTTACTTGCCTTCCTCCACATCAAACCGCAGCCCGTGGAGTCCATTTGGAGTCCAACCGGTGGTATACATGCCGTCTCTTGTGTGTGCCGACGTAGGTTGTTGCTGCTCAGTTGTGTGGTGCGCGCGGGCATTTGGTGCATGATCTGGTTGAGCGTTTCAAAGCAGATGTATCAATCGTTACGGCTTCGAGCACCGCCTCCGCTCTCTCGACGCCTTGCAACTGGCAGTCGCTCTGGATTTACGCGAACAAGGCGTTGTCAAAACTATCGTTGCCGCAGACAAGACGTTGATCGAAGTCGCTGCTCATGAGGGATTGTCAGTCTTGAATCCAACGGGTTGACGAGCCGTGAGCGCCAATCACTTGAATACCCTTTATTTCACGGCTTGACCCACGCAGCCAACTAGCCGACAACAATCGGTGCGAAACGTCTTTTCCTTGCAACTTCGCTGCTTGAAACCCAAGCCGTTGGGAGTATGATCTTTGGGTTGTAGTTGATGCCCATCATTCTACGCTCACAGCCTAAATGGCAAGTCTTAACAGAGTAAAGTTCGCCCGGCGCAACAATGACTTTTTGGGCTCATTCTGACCGATCTGGATTGCCTTCTACCGATCCCAACGCAAAATGGCAGTCGCTCGCCGAGCACCTTAATCAGGTAGCCGCTACGACAGAATGCTTCGCCCGCAAGTTCGGCGCGGGAGAGGAAGCACGGGTTGCCGGATGGTTGCACGACCTTGGAAAGTTCCGTGAGGAGTTCCAAGCCTATCTCAAGAACGAGCGGCAGGGGGGAGTTGAGACTCACCATGCCGTCTACGGGGCAGCGCTGGCATTTCATCGCGATTGGCCATGCGCATTCGCTTTAGCCGGGCACCACACGGGACTCTATGATCGTCACGGGTTACAATCCCTTGTCGGCGACACGAAGTATGACGCGGCGAACCGGCTCCCGCTGCTCGAACAGCGTTTTCAGGAATTCGTTGGTATCATTCCCGAATCGGTCTCCCTTCCGCAGTTCGTCGAATCCGGTACGCCGTGGTGTCTTGAGGTTTATATTCGGATGATCTTCTCCTGCTTGGTAGACGCGGACTACCTTGATACGGAGAAGCATTTCACCGGCATTTGCCGGATACCCCCGCGCCTGGAGCAAATCAAAAACCTACTCCTGCAACGCCTGGACGCGGAGCGCAAGTCCAAACCTCTCGATGGAATGGTTAACCACATTCGTTCCGAGATTTTCAACCAGTGCCTCAAAAAAGGCAGCCAGAAACAGGGTTTCTTTTCGCTCACGGTTCCTACAGGCGGCGGAAAGACGCTCTCCGGCATGGCGTTCGCCCTTGCCCACGCCCAGAAGTGGAATCTTGATCGCATTGTCGTTGTTATTCCCTACCTTTCGATCATCGAACAAAATGCCGCCGAATATCGGCGTGTCTTTGACCCTGACAACCTGGGAATTGTGATTGAGCACCACTCGGCGGTTCCGAGCCGCGATGATAACGAGGCTCGGGAGCGTTCTCCGCTGGAACTCGCGGCGGAAAACTGGGATGCTCCAATTGTTGTGACCACTTCGGTGCAATTCATCGAAAGCCTTTTCGCCTCTTCGCCAAGCAAATGCCGGAAGCTTCACAACATCTCCAATTCTGTTGTAATTTTAGACGAAGTACAAACGCTGCCCACACACTTGCTCAATCCGCTGCTCAACATTTTCCATGAACTCCAGGAAAACTACGGTGTGACCTTTCTATTCATGACGGCCACCCAGCCCGCTTTTCGCCACAATTCCGCCTGCCTTTCAGAGGGATTCAAGCCGGACGAGGTCACAGAGATTACCAAGGAAACTGATAATATCTTCACTTCTCTGCGAAGGGTGGCGTACCAGCGCGCAGGCGTTCTCGAATGGCAAACCTTGTCCGAGCGCATCACCGCGCTGCCGCAGGCGCTTTGCGTTGTCAATGTCCGCAAACACGCCTTTGAACTGTGGGAAACCCTGCGTAGCTCCCTGCCAGAGGAGGAGCGCGATTCTCTCTTTCATCTCTCTTCTGCCATGTGCCCGGACCACCGATTGTGGGCGTTAGGCGAAGTCCGCAACCCCCGCACGGGAAGCATCCGCGAGCGGCTCCAGCGGGGCTTGCCCTGCCGGGTCGTCTCCACGCAGTTGGTGGAAGCCGGTGTGGATGTGGATTTCCCTGTGGTCTTCCGTGCCCTCGGGCCTCTCGATTCCATCGTTCAGGCTGCGGGCCGCTGTAACCGGGAGATGAAACTCACGGATGAGCAAGGCCGACCTTCCTGCGGCCAAGTGGTTATCTTTGAGACCGCGGACCATTCACTCCCACGCGGGATTTACAAAACTGCCACGGACCATACCTCTGTCCGCCTGGCTGATCTCCCCATAAGCTCGTTGGGCTGCAATCCCGCCATTTTTGAAGTTTACTTTTCCCAACTCTTTCAATTGGCCTCGACCGACCACGCCCACAAAGGCGAATGCACTGTTCAGGAAGACCGCGAAAACCTCCGCTTTCGCGAGGTGTCCCGCAAAGCGAGGGTGATTGAGGACGATGGCGTGCCGGTGATTGTCCCGTACGGGAAGGGGAAACAATTGATCGAGGACATCCGTGCCCGCAAGACTTCTCCAGGCCGGCCGCGCTCCAATTACCGGCATGACCTCCGCAGTCTGCAACGCTCCATGGTGAACCTCCGGACGCACGACTTCCAGCGCTTGGTTAATCTGAACATGGCTGTGCCGCTGCTTCCCAATCTCGAACTCTACTGTCTCGAGGAGGGTTGCTACCACCCCGAGCTTGGCATATTGCTCGACAAACGACCCACGGAGGATTTCTGCGGTGTCTGAAAATCTCATCTCCATTCGTGTCTGGGGCGACTTTGCCTGCTTTACCAGGCCGGAAATGAAAGTCGAACGCGTCAGTTATCCGGTGATGACCCCCTCGGCAGCACGGGGCATCTTGGAAGCCATCTTCTGGGAGCCTCAAATGTACTACGTGATCGATTCTATCCGCGTCGTCAAGAAAGGTTCCTGGGTTTCTTTTCGACGGAACGAAGTGATCAGTCGTGTAAGCCTGGACAGCGCCAGGACTTGGATGAAGAACCCGGGGAAGTTCGACCCCATCCACGCTGGGGGAGGCGCGGCGCACGGCACCCAGCGCAATACCCTTGCTCTTGAAGATGTCGAATACATTATTTCGGCGCAGGTCCTTCTTTCTGACCTCGGCAAGCGTTCGGCGCAAAACCTCAACAAATACGTCATCGAGATCGAACGGCGCGCTAGCCAGGGAAAGTGTTTCCACCGCCCCGCTCTGGGGGTTCGGGAATTCGCCGCCGATTTCCAGGCGGAGCCAGACCCCCAAGCCGCCCTGGAACGCCGCGCCGCAGAAGTTCGTGAGGACAAAGACTGGCGTGCCATCTGGCCGGAAGAAGATCTGGGCCTCATGCTTTACGACGTCTTTGACCACCGCCAGCGCTCCCAAGGATTCCGCTGGCTGACTGCCGAAGAAAGCGAGCAGAGGTTGGCGGCCGTCGCGGCTACCACTGCAAAACCCCCAAAGCGCAAGCCCAAACCAAGCGCCGGAAACGGATTACCTCGCCACGAAGGCGTATCCATCAAACCCCAGGCAGCGTTTTTTCATGCGAAGATCAGGGACGCTTGTATGGACTGCCATCCGGAAAGAGTGAAGATTATCGCCAACAGTGCTCCGGCGGAGGGATAGATATGCTGCTTAAGCACCTTTATGACTTTGCCCGCTCAAGAAAGATTCTGGATGACTTAGCCTTTGCACCCAGGCCGATCCGCTGGATTATCCCCCTGGACGGACGGGGCCAGTTTGTCGGTGCGGGCCTCGTCGAGACGCAGGGCGAAAAAAACAGAGGAAAGGAGTATTTGGTGCCGCGGACAAGTCGCCCGAAGGATGTAGGTGGAATTGCCGAGTTCCTGGCTGACGGCATCACCGCAGTTTTCGGCCTGGAAGCAGACCCGAGCAAGAGCCTCACAGAGAAACAGCGGAGAGACCGCGCCAGCAACAACGGGAAGAAATACGAGCACTTCTGGAGACAAATTCAGGAAGCTTTCCAGGAGACTCAGATGCCTGCTTTGCAGACCCTTCTTGCGTTTCACGAACGAACAGGAAACCAGCCTCCATTTTTGAGATACGGCCGGAAGGTAGACTCTGAGGATCCGCGCGAGAAGTCGAAGTGGTGGGTTCGGACCGCGAGTGAGGCTGAGGTAGCATTGGGACCCGATCAGTTTACCTTCCAGGTCGATGGAGACCTCTTGACCTTGGATGAACAAGTTGCCCGTCCCTACTGGAGGGGGGTATTCGCTTCAGAGGTGGAGGAGGAGCAGGCCGGTGCCAGTTTAGGTCTTTGCCTGGTGACAGGAAAAGAAGATGTCCCTATTGCCACAACCCATCTGCCGAAGATCAAAGGCGTTCGTGGCACGCAGTCGTTCGGCGCCGCTATCGTTTCCTTCGACAAACCCGCCTTTTCATCCTATGGCTTTGAACAGAGCTTGAATGCTCCCGTGTCTACAGAGGCGGTTTCGGCTTATTGCAACGGTCTCAACGCGCTTCTGGCCCGCAAGGAGCATTCTCTCTCCATAGGCCAAACGGCTCTGTGTTTCTGGGCGCGTGAATCACAGACCCAAGCGAGTTTCATAGCCAGGATGCTCAACAAACCGGACCCTCACGCGGTAGCTGACTTCATCCGCGCTCCCTGGGCCGGCGTGGACCGCGCTGCTGCACGCCTCGATCAATTTTATTCTGTAGCATTATCGGGCAACGCCGGACGCGTGGTTGTGCGCCACTGGATGCAAAAGACCGTGGAAGAAGCTCGCGAAAACTTCGCGGAGTGGTTTCGTGATCTGGAAATCGTGCCAATCGGCAGCGGACAATCGAGTGACAAGAAAAAGAGAATGTCCAAGGCTCCGGACACTTCTCAAGAAGAGAATAAGGAAAAGATGCCGCCGCTGGCTTTGTTTCGCTTGGCATGTTCCACGGTACGCGATGCAAAGGATCTGCGATCCGAAGTTCTGGCGCAGTTGTACCGGGCCGCACTGGAGCGGACCGCTCCTTCTATCCTCCTGCTCAAACCCATCCTCAACCGGCTTGAGGCCGACCTCCAGAAGGACGGTTCCAAGACCCTCCTCAACCTGTCTCGCTTCGCTTTGCTGAAGCTCATTCTTAATCGCAACCGGAAGGAAGGTGATCCTATGATTGAGCCTGAACTGTTCGAAACGGACGACCGGGCCTATAACTGCGGTCGTCTGTTAGCCGTGCTCGCAGAAACCCAATCCAAAGCCAACGATTACGGTCTGAAAGGCGCGGGGGTAGCGGAACGCTACTTCGGCACGGCCTCTGTCTCCCCCTCATCCGTTTTTCCGCTGCTGCTCCGCCTGAACCGTCACCACCTCGACAAAATCAAGAAGTCCGAAAGGTACCAGGGCCACAAGCGATTTCTTGAGGATGACATTCAGAACATTATCGTCAAGTTCAAACCGGAGGAGACCGGCGAGCCGCCCAATTTTCCCCGGCACCTCGATCTCCAAGGGCAGGGCCGTTTCGCGATTGGGTTTTATCAACAGAAGGCCGCGACCGACGCTGCGCGCAAGGCCCACGCTGCCCAGGCAAAGACGCAGGCACAGGCACAAGAATGACTGTTTTAATGACCAGGCTCCGGGTGCTTCCCGGACACTTCAAGGAGGAACTCCATGAGCGATGTTGTAGGAAACCGTCACGATATCTTGATTCTTTTCGAAGTCACCCAGGGCAACCCCAACGGCGACCCCGACGCCGGCAACATGCCGCGCACCGATCCCAACACCAACAGGGGCATCGTTTCCGACGTATGCCTGAAGCGCAAGGTTCGGAATTACTGTGAGTTGTTTATGAAAGGCAAGCCAGGCTTTGAAATCATGATCCATCAAGGCGCGGTGCTTAATGACATCGTTAACGAAGCCGAGGGGCCAGCCAACGAAAAGGCAGACCCAAAGAAGGACAAAGACGGATGGCAGGAGGAGGCCCTCGAATACCTCTGCCACAGATTCTTTGATTTACGCACCTTCGGGGCTGTGATATCCACAGGGAACAAAATCTTCAAAGGTTCGGCGTACGGTCAGGTACGTGGCCCCGTCCAGTTCACCTTTGCCCGGTCTATTGATCCTATAACTCCGCTGGACATCACCATCACCCGATGCGCCGTGGCTGATGAGGGGGAGAAAAAGGAGCTCGAATCAGCCGCCGACCAAGGCAGCGGCGAGAACCGCACGATGGGCCACAAGTATATCGTGCCGTATGGCCTATATGCCGCCAAAGCTTACGTCTCTCCTCCCTTTGCCGAGCGCACCGGTTTCACCACAGCGGATCTCGACCTGCTTTTCGAGGCCCTGAACAACATGTTTGAGCACGACCGATCTGCGGCCCGTGGTGAGATGGTTGTGCGGGGCATTTATGACTTCGAACATGTTGGAACCCAGGGTCCGAACAACGCGGAGCAGAACAAGCGTGAGGCCCGCTTGGGTTGCTACCATGCCCACAAGCTGTTTGAAGGAATCAAAGTCGAACTGGCAAAGGACAAGGAGTTCCCGGCTTCCTTCTCGGACTACCAACCAGTCAAGTGCGATTGGACCCAGGAGACCTTGCCGAAAGGCGTTGTCCTGAATCTGCGGCATGAACAACCCGTACAGACGATCAGGTTCAAGCCGTGAACCAGGAACCACCACAGCCCGGATTTTCAGAGGACGATCTCCTTCCGATATCCGCCCTCGCCGATCTCGTCTTCTGCGAGCGGCGAGCGGTTCTCCATCACGTGGAGGGGATTTGGAACGACAACGTCTTCACTGTTGAAGGCACCTTCCTGCATCGGAAGGTGGATGCTGAAGACCGCCTTGAGTCCCGTGGGGACCTGAGGATTGCGCGGGGTTTGCGGTTGCGATCCCTGCGATTGGGACTGTCGGGCATCGCGGATGTTGTTGAGTTTCATCGCCTGCCCGAGGCGTCCTCGGCAAGAGAAAGCAACAACCTGCCCGCGGGCGTGCCGCTGCCGGGTGCGCGTGGTTTGTGGCAGCCGTTTCCTGTCGAATACAAGCGGGGCCGGTTGCGGCGTGAAGAAGGGTACGAAGTTCAGCTTTGCGCGCAAGCCCTCTGTTTGGAGGAAATGCTCGGCGTCGCGGTTCCGGTGGGTGCCGTTTTCTATGGACAACCTCGTCGACGCTTGGAAGTCATTTTCGGTGTGGATCTGCGCGGGGAGACGGAAACAGCCGCAGCGAGGCTGCACAAACTCATCGGGATCGGCAAAACTCCGTTGGCCCGGTACGAAAAGAAATGCGATAGTTGCTCGCTCATCGGGCTGTGCCTGCCAAAGACCCTGGGGAAGGCCCACACAGTTGGAAATTATCTTCTGGGAGCGTTCGAGCCTGCGGAGCCGGAAGCCAAGGAAAAATAACCATGCGCCAACTGTTGAACACTCTTTTCGTAACGACGCAGGGCGCATACCTGTCACGGGAAGGGGAGGCCGTCCTCGTCCGAGTGGAACATGAAAACAAGTTGCGGGTGCCGATCCATACGCTGGGAGGAATTGTTTGCTTCGGCCTGGTTTCCTGCAGCCCGCCGTTGATGGAGTTATGCGGAGATCGCAACGTCGCCATATCGTTCCTCAGTGAACAGGGAAGGTTCTATGCCCGCGTGCAGGGTCCGGTGTCCGGCAATGTCCTCTTGCGGCGGGAGCAGTATCGGCGCGCCGACATCGA
>Ga0209343_10009611_pt1 | contig 11102 bp, 8 predicted proteins | sample RifCSPlowO2_02_FD_184026 | JGI IMG/M metagenome (GOLD analysis project Ga0209343, IMG submission 184026) | Groundwater microbial communities from Rifle, Colorado - Rifle CSP2_plank lowO2_0.2 (SPAdes) (version 2) | ecosystem: Environmental > Aquatic > Deep subsurface > Groundwater | place: Rifle... | reverse complement strand
CCGGAAATCTCATCCTTGCGACCGGTGCAGAGTGTTTTCATTGGTGGCGGGACCCCGAGTCTGATGACCGGCGATGGAGTCAGACACCTGATGCGGATGCTCGGGGGTGCGGTGACCCTTGCCCCTGATTGTGAAATCAGCCTGGAAGCGAACCCTGGCGCCTCGGACGCCAGCCGTTTTGCAGAGTACCGTGCTGCCGGCATTAACCGGATATCCATCGGCGTGCAGAGTTTTTCAGATGCTGCCTTGCGCTCTCTCGGCCGGGTGCATGACGGAAACGACGCCAGTACGGCGATTCGGTATGCCAGGCAGGCCGGTTTCACCAATATCAATCTGGATATCATCTATGCCTTGCCCGGGCAGACCGTGATCGATGCCGTGGAGGATCTGCGAGTGGCGACAGACTTCCGGCCGGAACATATCTCCTGGTACCAGCTTGGAATCGAACCGGGAACTTTATTTTACAAGCGGCCGCCAATCTTGCCGGATGATGATAGCTCCTGGGAGATCCAACAGGCGGGCCAGGAGTTACTGTCTGCGGCAGGGTACCAAAACTACGAAATATCTGCCTGGGCAGCGGCTGAGAACCTGCGTTGTGTTCATAACCTCAACTACTGGCATTTTGGAGACTACCTGGGGATTGGCGCCGGCGCGCATAGCAAATTGAGCGATCCGGGCAGCGGCAGGATCAACCGCTTGGTGCGGCAACCCTCGCCCCGGAAATACATGCGCCTCTCCGGCAGCAAGCAGGTATTGAGTGGAAACACTTTCCCTCAGCGAGGAGAACTTCATTTGGAATTCATGATGAACGCAATGCGTCTCCGCGATGGATTTCCAACTGCATTGTTTGCAGAGCGTACCGGCCAGTCATTGGCGGATATCCGGGATCGCCTGGACCATGCGGAAGGCCTGGGATTGATCGAGAGATGGGGGGAGCATATCCGGCCGACCTCCCGAGGGCAACGCTTCCTCAATAATCTGCTGCAATTATTTATTTGAACACGTACTACCCCGTGGTCTCGTCATGGGGTAGTACATTGCCGGAAGCTTGGGCCGGCGGACAAAAATATCAGAGGTCCCGGAGCAGGTCATTCAGACTGACCTTGCTACGGGTCTTCTCGTCCACCTGCTTGACGATCACGGCACAGTAGAGACTGTATTTACCGTCTTTGGAGGGCAGGTTACCAGACACGACAACCGATCCTGGAGGGATATATCCATAACTGATAGCTCCGGTTTCACGGTTGTAGATCCTGGTGCTTTGCCCGAGATAGACGCCCATGGAAATGACCGAGCCTGCTCCGACAATCACGCCTTCCACAACCTCGGACCTTGCGCCGATGAAACAGTTGTCTTCAATAATCGTGGGGTTGGCCTGGAGGGGTTCCAGCACCCCTCCGATCCCCGCGCCGCCTGACAAATGTACATTCTTTCCTATCTGGGCACAGGAACCGACGGTGGCCCAGGTGTCGACCATGGTGCCTGTATCCACGTAGGCGCCGATATTGACGTAACTTGGCATCAGGACGACGTTAGGGGCGATATAGCTGCCGTAGCGTGCCACTGCAGGAGGAACCACCCGCACTCCCGAGCGGGCAAATTCATCCGCATCAAGCCCGCTGAATTTCATATTGACCTTATCGTAGTAAGAAGTGAATCCCCCTGCCATCACCCGGTTACGATTCAATGCGAAGGACAGTAAAACCGCTTTTTTGATCCACTGGTTCACAATCCAGTTGCCAGCTGTTTTTTCAGCAACCCGTAATCTGCCCTCGTTCAGACCGGTCAGAGTCTCCGCTATTGCATCCAGGAGGTCTCGACCGGCATTATCCGAGTTCAGACCGGCGCGTTTATCAAAATATTCGTCAATGATTTTTTCGTTGGTGTTCATATCCTGTTATCCCCATTTTCGTTATCAGTATCCCGGGAACCGGAGAGATTGTAAATCTTCGGTGCACTCTGCCTTTTACGGTGCGAATTCAGTTGCCTTCAGGGGCCTTCTGGCAAGCTTATGGTGCGGGTACAACAACTGCCGATATGTTATCATTTGCCATAATCGCAATCCCTTGTGGAGAGTCAGGATTGTCGGGGCAGGGTGAAGGTGTGAAGGCAATCGTGCGGTGATGGTTATACAGCTTGCTATCCCTTATCAGGCTAACTAAAGGATCGATCTGGAAAATAAGAATGCGTGAGATGTTTAATGTGGTTGTTGTTGGTGCGACAGGCGCAGTCGGGGAAGTCATGCTCTCGATACTGGCACAGCGGAACTTCCCCCTGGCAGGGGTGCGGGCAGTTGCGAGCAGTCGATCTGCAGGCGGCAAGGTCCGATTCGGAAACCGGGAGCTTATCATCGAGGATCTGCAGGAATTCGACTTCAGCGGAATCGATATCGGGCTGTTTTCCCCGGGGGCATCCGTCTCAAAAGTGTATGCACCGAAAGCGGCGGCTGCGGGTTGTGTGGTAATCGATAACACCTCGCAGTTTCGCTATGATGATGATATCCCGCTGGTTGTGCCCGAGGTAAATCCACGGGATATCGGCATGTACAAGAACCGGGGTATTATCGCCAATCCCAATTGTTCCACCATTCAGATGGTTGTCGCACTTAAACCCATCCAAGATGCAGTTGGTATTGAGCGGATCAATGTCTGTACCTATCAGGCTGTCTCCGGCACCGGCAAAGAGGCGATTGAGGAATTACAGCAGCAGGTCTCTTGCCTGCTGGGGAAGCAGCCACTGCCTCGGACGGTATACCCGAAACAGATAGCCTTCAATGTGTTGCCGCAGATCGACATTTTCATGGAGAATGGTTATACCAAGGAAGAGATGAAAATGGTCTGGGAAACCAGGAAGATTATGGGTGATCAATCGATACAGGTAAATCCGACCACCGTCAGGGTACCGGTATTCTATGGGCACTCCGAGGCGGTGCATATTGAGACCCGGGAGAAGATAACCGTTGAGGAGGTCCGCAGACTTCTAGCTTCCGCCCCGGGTGTTGTGGTGCTTGACCGGCGCGAAGACGGTGGTTACCCCACTCCAGTGACTGAGGCGGAGGGCCAGGATCCTGTATTTGTCGGAAGAATACGGGAAGATATCTCCCATCCACGCGGCATTAACCTGTGGGTGGTCTCCGATAATGTCCGAAAGGGAGCTGCATTAAATAGTGTTCAAATAGCCGAAATTTTGGTAAAAGACTACCTATAAACTATAGTTAAGGGGTAAATCTAAAGCATGTTCGCAGGTTTCTGGCAGTTTTCATGTGGCATGCTACCGAAAGACTGCCCATACCTGCTCGGAAAATCGCTGGATGCCATGCTGCGAACAGATATCTTTGGGAGTTGTGGTTGATTTTTACAACAGGTTTTTTGAGTAAGGGAAACGCATTGTAACAGCAGAGATTCGTCTATGAAAAAATATCTAGCGGTGGTGATTACAGCCCTTACCAGCCTCTTGGGAATGCAGTCCGCGGAGGCTCTGGCCGTATCCGACATAGAATTGAGTTCGTCCCTGAATCAGCAACTGGATGCCAGAATCTTTCTGCTGTCCGCTACTGAGAGTGAATTGCACAGCCTGAAAGTGAGTGTCCAACAGGCAGAATCAGGAACGCAGGGAAATATGAAACTGGAGCATGAGGTGGTGGAAGATGGAGAGCGTCCCTATATCAAAATCACAAGTAAGGATGCGGTTCGTGAACCGGTCCTGAATCTGCAGATCGAATTGAGTTGGTCCACCGGCCGTCTGCTACGCGAATATGCCTTGATTATAGATCCCCAATAGAAATTCGAATCGGTACCGATAATGAAACGGAAAAGCATCTTACTGGTTGTTCTGGCTATCTTGCCTGACATTGTCAGCGCCCTTGGGCTGGGTAATATCGACCTTCGTTCCGAGCTAAATCAGCCCTTTGAGGCGCGTATCGAGTTGTTATCAGTGACTGCTGAGGAGCTTTCGACGCTGCGCGTCGGTCTTGCCGATCTCTCTGCATTCCAGCGAGCGGGTGTCGACCGGCCTTTCGTACTCAGTGAACTCAGATTCACTGTGGAGGAAACGGAAAGCGGCCCAGATTACATCCTGATTACCACTCTGGACTCGGTACGTGAACCATTTCTGAACTTTCTGGTGGAGGCAAACTGGTCGCGAGGCAGGTTATTGCGGGAATATACCGTACTGCTTGATCCGCCGCTGTATGATCCAGGTTACGGTTCGGCCCTCAAGAGCACTATACCTGCTGTCGAACCGGTGTCCGACACGGGAAGCGTAACCACGACAACAACGGGGGAGCCCACTGGATCCGGCCGGGTTTCAGCCCTGTCTCAACAGGGTATCGATGGCAGTGAATACGGTCCAATTGCCTCAGGTGATACCCTGTGGTCCATTGCCTCCCGATCCCGTCCAGATGCATCAGTCAGTATCCAACAGATGATGCTGGCCCTGCAACGCGCCAATCCAGATGTCTTTATCAACAATAATATTAACGGCCTGAAGCGTGGACAGGTATTGCGAATACCTGACAACGACGAGATATCCGCAATCTCTTCCAATGAAGCGCTGGCTGAGGTCATATCACAAAATACTGTATGGGAATCCACCCGTGGGTCCATTGCAACGGCCACCCCCATCCGGCCCGCAGGTGCTGAGATCGAAACCGAGACTGAAGGAGTCGCTTCCACTCCTGAGCCGGAGGAGGAAGTCAGCGATGCAGAGTTACGGTTGGTAGCCCCAGGTGGTCAGGCTGCTGGTACAGGGAGTGGTGATTCCGCTCTTGCAGTTGAGGAAGCCGGGGTAGATGAGCAAATCTCACTGGCAAATGAGCAGATTGAAGCCATTTCCGTTGAACACATTGATTTACGGGACAAAATGACGGAGTCCGAGAGTATCATCGAGGACTTGCAACGGCTGATCTCCCTCAAGGACGAAGAGCTGGCGACGATCCAGCAGCAATTGGCTGGTACTGCCCAGGGTGAGAGCGCAGCAGAAGACAGTATTCCCGCAATTACTGAAGAAACTGCCGTCACCGATACTACACCTCAAGAAGAACCCGTAGCCAGCACAGCTGAAACCGGACAGGTCAGCGAAGTTCCCGTATCCACTCCACCCGCTTCAGTGCCTGCAGCCCCTGAGACTGTCCAGGCACCGGCGGGCATAATGGGCGCCATCAAAACGGTTATTCTGGAAAATCTCCTGGTAATCATTGTTGGACTGGCAGGTGTTGCGAGTGTAATCGGACTCCTTCTGTTTGTATCGAGCCGCAAGCGTGCCCAGGCAGATGCCATGCCAGTGGCGGACACGACCGACTTCCCCGGTGTCGACAGCAGTGAGGATGAAACCATAATACCGGGAGAGGAGTCCGCCGCTGAATTCGATGATTCAGAGGCTATCACGGATGTCGGCAAATACGCGGAAAAAATTGATTCAGATGAGATTGCGCCTGCTCCACAACCGGATATATCCGCTGATGTGGAAAAGACAGAGTTTGCATTTGAGGAGGAAGAAGATGCCCTGGCCGAGGTCAATGTCTTCCTTGCCTATGAACATTTCGATCAAGCCGAGGAATTTGTCAGGGAGGCTATAGCCGGCGATCCGGAAAACCTCGATTACCACACCAAATTACTGGAAGTTTTCTATGCCTCAGGCAACAAGAAGGCATATGAGGCTGAGGCCAAGGTATTGCAGGGTCTCGTCAATTCTCAAGGTTCCCATTGGGAGATGGCTCTTGCCATGTGGCAGGAATTGTCACCCAGCCGCGCCCTCTTCGCTGCACCCTCTGATGATGAAGAAACCTCGGCTGCACCAACGACAGGTGGTGGTATCGTGGATCTGACCGCCGAAGGCTCGGAGAAGCCTGATACTGGCTCCATGCTTGATTTTAACTTTGGCCTGGATGAGCCTGCCAAAGCACCGGTTGCGAAATCCGCAATGCTTGATATCACCTCGAATCGGAATGATTTGCTCGATATTACTGCTGCAGTCACCAGTGAGGAGAAAGAGGATCTGCTGGATGTCACTGCGGCTGTCCGACTGGAGCCGGAATCTCTGGAAACAACAACCGCAGGTGCGGCAGAGAATGATGTCTTCAATCTTGCCTACAGGCAGGATGATGAGGTACTGGATATCACGGCTGCGGCTGGAACCAATGATGATGGCAATAAAGCGGCAGATATAGAGGATGCCGGACTTGATTTCAGCTTGGGAGACACCGGTCCGGCTGACCGCGGAGATTTACTTGATGTTTCGCAAGGCGGTGGCGAGGATTTGCTCGACGTGACGCATGCACATCCGGATTTGCAGCATGATGATTTCGAGGAGGATTTGCTTGATGTCACCTCGGCTACTGCTGCCGGTCTTGACGCAAGAGCCTTGTTTGAGGTCACTGATGATGCGACTGGTGATGTATCGGGTTATAAGGATAATTCGCTCGATTTCCCCAAGGGTGGTTCAGGAGCAGCAGATAATGTAATTGATTTCGATATTGGATCCGCTAATGAATTATCACTGGAACTGGATGGTTCAGGTTCAGGTGGCCAAAGCGAAGGATTGGAACTGGAGGCCCTGGGTTCTTCAGAGACCGCTCAAACGGCGGAAACCGGGTTGGAACTGACGCTGGATGATAGCAGTGAGCAGGAATTTTCACTGGACATCGGTGATTCCAGTACCACAGGGGAGGGTGATACTTTTGAAGTTGGAGACCTTGAAATCTCCCAGGGTGGTATCGATCTTGATCTCATGGGTAATGACAGTACCGATGATGATATAGACTTTTCGAATACCATGGAATTACCGAGGCGGGCTTTAGATCCAAAGCACAAACTGTCATCCACAGGAAGTGGAAATGAATTCGACTTGCAGATCGAGGATGAACAGGATCGGAATGAGAATGACAGCACCATGCAGTTATCCGAACTCGAGCTCGAGATGGATGATGAGGAGGATGAAGCGGAGCATACTGTTTTTGTTCCACGCACCAGCGATACAGAGGAGCAGAGCGAAGCAGATGAAATCGCCACCAAGCTTGATCTGGCGAAGGCATATGTAGAGCTTGGCGATAGCGATAGCGCAAAAACAATCCTGCAAGAAGTAATTACCGGCGGGAATGCGGATCAGCAGCGACAGGCCAGGGAACTGTTGCGACAATGTGGTTAACGCTCGGTCGGTGACGACCAATCCGTAGTGAAAGCAATTCCTCTGCGTGTTAGATAGTGATCATCCGCGGTACTGTCTTCCAACCATTTCCTGGATATGAAGATTGCTGCCGGAGTTGAATACCGGGGTACATATTTCGCTGGATGGCAGAGGCAGCATCATGCCCCCAGTGTCCAGGAGCATGTGGAACAGGCTCTCTCCATAGTTGCGGATCACAAAGTCATAACAGTCTGCGCGGGTCGTACGGATACCGGTGTACATGCGGTCCAACAGGTGATCCATTTTGAAACGAGCGCAAACAGGCCCGATCATTCCTGGGTACTCGGGTGCAATGCCAATATGCAGTCGGATGTCTGTCTACGCTGGGCAATGCCCGTGGATGGCAGTTTCCACGCCAGATTCTCAGCCTTGAGTCGAACCTACCGTTACGTGATATTGAACCGGAAATACCGTTCTGGGATAACACACGGTCTGGTTGCCTGGGAACACAGACCACTCGATGCTGGTTTGATGGCCAGGGCGGCTGCTGATTTAATCGGCGCCCATGATTTTACCTCTTACCGTGCAGTTGCATGCCAGGCAAATAACCCGGTTCGCGAGATTCGCAGGCTGGATGTTACACGTGAAGATCAATATGTATTCATTGAAATCGAGGCAGATGGTTTTTTGCATCATATGGTGAGGAATATCGCCGGGGTATTGATCGCCATAGGTAAAATGGACCGGGACCTGAACTGGGCATCAGAAATATTGCATGCCAGGGATCGGAATAAGGGCGGGGTAACCGCTCCACCGGGTGGGCTTTATCTGCTTGATGTTGAATACCCGGAGAAATTTGGTATTCCGAATCCGGCGTATGAGGGCAGAATACTGTTAACCGTCTGATTCTGAAAATCAGTGAAGAAAGTCTAATCGAATGAACAGGGTACGAGTCAAGATCTGCGGCATCACTCGTTCGGTGGATGCTGTTGAGGCAGCAAGGGAGGGAGTGGATGCAATCGGACTGGTATTCTATGGCAATAGCCCCAGGTCGGTTGACGCAGATCTGGCCAGGGAGATCATTTCAAGACTGCCGCCATTTGTGTGCAAGGTGGGACTGTTTGTCAATGCAGACCGTGGATATGTTCAGTTTATTACAGATCAGGTTTCACTGGACCTGTTGCAATTCCATGGTGAGGAATCCGCAGCAGAATGCGGTAGTTTCAGACTGCCCTATATCAAGGCCGTCAGGATGCATCCCGGGGTAAATTTGGCGGAGATTTCCAAACGATATGCTGATGCAGCCGGTATCTTGATCGACAGTTACGTGGAGGGTGTAGCCGGCGGTACCGGGAAAACTTTCGACTGGAGCCGGGTTCCCGGCCAGTTGGGGAAACCCTTGGTGCTTGCCGGGGGCCTGACCGCGGAAAATGTCCGGGAAGCGGTGCGTCAGGTCCGGCCCTATGCGGTGGATGTGAGCGGAGGTGTAGAATCTTCCAAGGGAGTCAAGGATCGGGCGAAAATAGCCAAGTTCATGGATCAGATCAGGCGCTTATGATGGGCTTTAAAATCTCAACCAACACAATGGTAACTGAATATGAATAATCGGGACTATCTAATTGAAATGATGAGTGAGAAGCAACTTGACAGACGTGAAGTTGCAGAGCTGTTGATAGTGAAACGGGAGACAGTGGATCATTGGTTACTCCCGAATGAGGCATCGCATCACGAGGAAGTACCCGACATGGCGATAGAATTGTTGAGGATCAAAATGAGAGACCGGATAACCTGATTCCATAGTTATGAACTGGTTTAAAAAATTACTACCCTCCAGAATAAAGACCAATGGCGTCGGCAGGCGATCCGTACCCGAAGGCATATGGAAAAAGTGCAACCGTTGCAGTGCTGTACTTTACCGCGCGGAACTCAACAGGAATATGGAAGTTTGTCCAAAGTGCTCTCATCACATGCGGATCCGTGCCCGTGACCGTCTGGATTTTTTTCTGGATCGGGAACCACGGGAAGAAATAGGCGCTGGTATAAGACCTGTGGACAAACTGAAATTCCGTGATACCAAAAAGTATCGTGACAGGCTGGCGCAGGCACAAAAACAAACCGGCGAAGGCGATGCCTTGGTTGCGATCCGTGGTCAGCTTAAATCGATGCCGGTAATTGTCTGCGCTTTTGAATTCGAATTTATGGGTGGATCCATGGGGTCCGTGGTTGGAGAGCGGTTTGTACTGTCCGTGGAAGCTGCGATAGAAGCCAGTTGTCCGCTCATATGTTTTTCCGCCAGTGGCGGAGCCCGTATGCAGGAGGCGATTATCTCACTTATGCAGATGGCCAAAACCAGCGCCGCCTTGGGCAATATGCGCAAGCTGGGTATCCCCTATATCTCGGTACTCACGGATCCAACTACCGGAGGAGTATCTGCAAGTCTGGCAACCCTCGGTGATATCAATGTGGCCGAACCTGACGCGCTTATAGGATTTGCCGGTCCGCGGGTGATCGAGCAGACCGTCAGGCAGACACTTCCCGAAGGCTTCCAGCGCAGCGAATTTCTGCTGGAACATGGCGCAATCGACATGATCCTCGACAGGCGAGAAATGCGTGATCGCATCGCATCCATGCTTGCGATACTCTTGCATCTGCCGGCTCCTGCCTCTTGATTAGCTGGATAAACCTAAGATTAGGTGTATAAGTCGGCGTGATGCATCCTGCTGTGGAACACGGTAAGCCTGCCGGAAAGAATTCGCTCGGAGAATGGCTGCAGTGGCAGGAGTCACTTCACTTTAGCGCCATCGATCTGGGCCTGGATCGCGTGGCACTCGTCGCGGGGCGGCTGCTTCCGGAATCTGCTCCCTTCAGTGTCATAAGTATCAGCGGTACCAACGGCAAGGGCTCCAGCGCAGTCATGCTGGAGCAGCTCTACTCGGGAGCCGGCTACAGAACAGGCTGCTATACTTCGCCCCATCTGCTGCGATACAACGAACGTATTCGGATCAATGGGACTGAAGTAAGCGATGATATGCTTTGTGAGTCCTTTCAAAAGATCAACAGAGCCCGTGGCGACATCTCGCTGACGTACTTTGAATTTGGTACCCTGGCGGCACTGGATATCTTCCACCGGAACCAGGTGGAACTGGCTATTCTTGAGGTGGGTCTTGGAGGCCGGCTGGATGCAGTGAACATCATGGATGCCGATGTCGCGCTGGTCTGCACAATTGATATCGATCATGAGAAGTGGCTGGGAGCGGATCGAAACTCGATCGGCTACGAAAAGGCAGGTATTTTTAGAAAAGGCCGGCCGGCAGTATGTTCCGATCCGCAGGCGCCGCAGAGCATACTCGAGAGTGCGGACCGTATAGGCGCCCGGCTTTATCTGGCCGGGAGAGACTTCAGTTGTCACCGGCACGGCGATCTTTGGTCCTGGGAGTCCGGGATTACCGGCTCCCAATCCGATTTGCCCTGCTTTCATCCGGATAATTCGTGCTTGATCCGGAATGCCGCTGGTGTCCTCATGGTCACCCGCCTGCTGGAGAAGCGATACCATTTGCCCAAGGATGCAATGGCCAGGGTTATCAATAAGTTCCGCATGCCTGGCAGGTTCCAGATTGTACCTGGTGATATCGAGTATGTTCTCGATGTGGCGCATAACCGGCAGGCCGCTGCACAACTGGCGGCTAATCTGGCGGCCTTGCCCAATGCAGGACACACCTACATGGTTATCGGCATGTTGATGGATAAAAACCATGACCTAGTACTTACGGCGCTCTCAAATTCCGCCGATTTCTGGTATGTTGTCCCAACCGGTGGCGAGCGAGGTATGCAGGCCGGCGATCTTGCTGAAAAACTGAACCGGTATGTCGATGCTGCCTGGGTCAAGACTTTTGATGATCTACATACTGCTTTTGAGGTCCTTGATCATGAAACCGTTGCGGGAGACAGAGTCATCGTGACTGGCTCATTCCTTACCGTTG
>Ga0209343_10009608_pt1 | contig 11105 bp, 11 predicted proteins | sample RifCSPlowO2_02_FD_184026 | JGI IMG/M metagenome (GOLD analysis project Ga0209343, IMG submission 184026) | Groundwater microbial communities from Rifle, Colorado - Rifle CSP2_plank lowO2_0.2 (SPAdes) (version 2) | ecosystem: Environmental > Aquatic > Deep subsurface > Groundwater | place... | reverse complement strand
TATCCAGAGGATGGAAGATTATGTCGGCGAATTGTCAAAAGGAAAATACAAATTCTTTGAAGACACCCTCGCTGATGCAAAATCGGACAAGCACCCGAACATTCAATATTTCATCTACAAATCTATCATCTTAAATAATCTCTACGGCGTTGACATTATGAAAGAAGCTGTAGAGACCGCAAAGTTGAGGCTGTTTCTTAAACTCGCCGCAACAGTTGACGCTGACTATAACAAGCCGAATCTCGGGCTTGAGCCTTTGCCTGACATTGACTTCAACATCCGTGCAGGGAATACTCTTGTCGGCTTTGTGGTATTGAAGGATGTTGAGAGAGCGGTTGAAGGACACCTGCTGAATTCACAACTGCTCAAGAAAGAGATTGAAGACATCAAAGAGCAGGCAGAAGTCGTGAAGATGGCTTATGAAAACTTCAAAGACTCTCAGATGATGATTGACAGCCCTTCTACAAGAGGGGCAAAGACCGATTTGGAAAACCGCCTGAAAAAACTAAACGACACGCTGAATATTTATCAGGCGAAAGTTTACGGCATAGATATCTCTGTCCGTCATTCCCGCCCCTCTTTAAAACATACAGGGGTAAACTCCGGCGGGAATCCAGATTCTTTTGATAAATGGCTCAAGTCTCACCAGCCATTTCACTGGTTTGCTGAGTTCTATGAAATTGTCCACGAAAAAGGCGGGTTCGATGTAATAATCGGTAATCCGCCGTATGTGGAATACAGCAAGGTAAAAAGCGAATATACTATAAAAGGGTATCAGACTGAAAGTTGCAATAATTTATATGCCTTTATGGTTGAAAGGTCAATGAAATTGCGCAATGATTATGGTGGATTCGGATTTATTGTTCCAATAAGCTTTGTATGCACACAAAGAATGCAGCCAGCACAGGAAACTATTTCTTCCTATTCGGACAACCTCTGGCTCAGCAATTATGCTGAACGACCAAGTAAACTTTTTGTTGGCGCTGAGGTTCTTTTAACGATAGTACTGACAAGAGCGGGGAAAAATACAAATAAAAACTATTTTTCAACGAACTTTATCAAATGGAGTAGCGATGAAAGAGCTTTTCTTTTCGATCGTATTGCATATTGCCAATCTGACGAGAAGCCAAGAGCATATATAATTTCAAAGTTGGGCTTCTTGGAAGAATCGTCTATTTTGAAGAAACTTATTGAAGGCAAAGGCAAATTGGTTAATCATTTTCAAAATACTTCAAAAGCATCAATTTATTACAGAATTGGTGGCGGAAGATACTGGAAGATATTTACTAACTTTCAACCACACTTCGTTTTAAATGGCAAGAAAACTGTTTCCAGTCGTGAGAATTATTTGTATTTAGATACCGAGCTTCTTCGTGATGCGATAATTTCTATTTTAAGCAGTAGCCTTTTTTATTGGTATTTTATTGTAACAACAAATTGTCGTGACCTTAATCCCAGCGATTTGAATGAATTTCAAATAAATATCGACCGGTTTTCTAAAAGTGAGATTTCTCAGTTGGCAAAACTGTGTAGTCAATTAATGGAGGATTACACAAAAAAAAGCCAACTTAAAGAAAAAACTTCTTCTCTAACGGGACATATTGTTTATCAGGAATTTTATCCGCGCCTTTCCAAACCCATCATTGACGAGATTGACTGCGTGCTGGCAAAACATTACGGCTTTACAGACGAAGAACTGGACTTTATCATCAATTACGACATCAAATACCGCATGGGGCGGGGGAGTGAGGGGGAGGATTGACTTTGCCGGTTAATATAAAAAATAAAGTAGCCAATTGCAGATTAAGATTTTCAAAATGGAAAGTGGCATTTTTTATGAAAATCCAAAAAATTGGAATTCATATAAAAGCCAAAATTGCCAATTACAAATTGAAATTCTTAACATGGAGAATGGCATCTTTTATAAGAATTCGAAAAGTTGGAATCCATATTAGTTTTTTTGGAGTTACAATCTTAGGTGTCCTACTGGCAATTATCCTTTTCTCCCCTTTTGCTCAACAGGCTATTTCACAGTATAAAAATGTAGATACTTTATTCATAGCAATCGGCGGAATGATTGGAACAATGATTGCCCTTGTTTTTACCCTCTCAATTATACCGATACAACGAGCTGTTGAAACCTTCAGCCTCTCTATCGCTTGGATGTATAGGAATGACCGTGTTACACAATTTATTTATATTGTATTATCGCTATTTTGTTTGCTGTCTTTTGTATTGGCAATCGAAAATATCTTTCAAACGAAAAAGTCTTTATTATTACCTATAGGGATATTTGTTGTGGCAGTAACTTTTGACATGCTTCGTTGGCATTATCGGAGAATTAGTCAGATGCTCACCCCAAGAGATGCTATTGAACGGTTGACTTCAAAAGTTTATGAATATATTAATAACACACAGCAACGGGTATCTCAATTTGCTCAAATTCAATGGAAAATGCTCACTGAAGAACAAAAGGGAAATCAAACAAAAGAGCAAATAGAAACTGATTTATATCGGGCTTTCAGAAATCATTATTATCCCATCAATAATTGGACGAGTGAACTGGCGGAGATTTCATATAAAGCAGTTGGTAAGAATGAAATTTATTCTTCTGAGCTTGCAATTGCTGCATTGGTGAGAATCGCTTGTCATTACTTAGATACTCGGAAAGGTAACATGATTGTTTATCCTTCTTCTGATGCACTTTTCCTCTCTTCTGAAAGTGATGTCAATTCTGTTTTATCGCCCATTTATGAACACTTGAAAAATATTAATAGGAATGCTGTAACACTCAAGGCAGAGACAACTTGTATTCATGTTGTAAGAGCATTTGGTAGAATTGCCAGTCATACAGCAAGCCTTAAGTCTCCGGCTTTCCAAGAATATACTATTCCCATTACTGGTCTCCCTCTCGGATATTTGGAAGAATGCATATTATCCGCTCAAAGAAATGGTCTGGACGATGTTGTGCTACAGGGAAGCAGAGAGGTGCTGAATGTTACAAAGAGTGCGCCTAATAACGTGCAAATTACCGATGTCTACTCGCCGGCAATAGAGGCATGGAATAGCATGATACTTACTATTCTTGTAACGGGGAAGGGGGTATTTGCAAACGAAATTACAAAAGATTTAATGGTTCTTTTATTCAATTTGCTTAAACAAAAACACTATCAATTTAACCACACTTTGGGCGATGTTCTTAGAAAAATTGAGGCATTAATTCCATATGCAATAGCGCATGAAAAAATGTTTGGTTCACCGTTTGTTGGCTTGCCGCTTTCAGTCCCTTATGACCTATCAAATTCTTTATCTATTCCTTATCTGGTTGCACAAGGTAAAGTACTTATTAAGGAGGAAAAAGATAAGGAATGGATAAATCCATACCATGATTTTATAAAAATAAATGAAACAATATATCGCCATCTCCGTAATCTTGCGGAGAAGGTTGATTTCGGAACAAGTTTTCTCTTGTGGCACATTATTCAAACCATTAAGCATATTTCTCGTGTCTATTTGTCTATTTTGCAAAAATCAGAACCCGACAATTATGGACATGTTCAAGAACTTGTTGGACAAATTTTATGGTATGAAGCTTTTTTCTGGGTAGTTTTTTCGAGAGCTACATATATTAATAAACATCACGCTGAAGATGCCTGTGATGTCCTTGCATGGATAGTAATGTCTTTTTACGATGCTGGATATTTAGATGTTGATGCGGAGTTCGCAAAGGCAAGCACTGGTAATATTACTTCTATAATGGATTCGTATATAAAAATATGTAAAAATCCCAATCCATATGATGTGGCTGATTTCCTAATTTCTCTTTGGCTTATTCGCCTCTTTGCTGAAGGTAAAAAAAATATAACGTTAATAAAAATAATTGATGAAAAAATGGCAAAACCAAAAATGTTTTCTGACGCCAAATGGCAGGAAGTGCTTGAAGCTTTAGAAGTTAGAAAAGGACAATTAAATGAAAGGTTAACTAAATCTGACCGCTACTATTCAGAAGAAGATGCAACAAGTCTTTTGCAAAATATTTTATGCAAATGTGCTACTGAAAATGTCTGAAATTTATGGAATTTAAGATTGAAAACTACGACATCAAATACCGCATGGGGCGGGGGAGTGAAGAAGGGGATTGATTTACAATAAAGAGGTTTTATCGCTGACTTGATTGCCTTTAGTCAAAATGTTATAGTTGGGCATAATAAATAGAAGGGAAAACTGGAAAAACATGAATTTTGAACCGCCGAAACCCGAAGATATCAAATCACAATTTCCTCAGTTTGAAGAAGTCCTCTTTTTAAACTCTGGTGGGTTTAAAGCCGTTTATAAAATAACAGTTAGTGGTTCCACCGAGGCTTTTAAAATAGTCTATATCCCCGATATAAGCGGGGTAGATCCCGAAGTTAAAATGGAGTTTAGAAAAGAATCGCTTGGCAGGATTGCAAGAGAAATTAAAACTCTTAATGATTGCAAGTCGCCTGAAATTGTAAAACTCGGCGCCATTCAACCGGCTTCAGTTGTTCTGAATAGCCGTGAATATGTTGCATATTCAGAAGAATTTCTTGATGGGTATACCATTAGAGAGTTAATCAGGCAATCAATAAAACCAACGGAACAGGATTTGAGATTATTGCTTCTATCACTTCTCAGAGCCATCCGAGAACTGTGGTCGCTAAATATAATTCATCGCGACATAAAACCTGATAATGTTATGAAGCTCGATCGTAAGAACCGCAGTTTTGTGCTGCTTGATTTAGGTATTGCCTTCTCTATAGTTGATACTTCACTTACTTTTGATGCATCAAATCGTTTTCCCCCGGGAACATATCGTTATTTAGCGCCTGAGATGCTGCAACCAGGTTTTCGAGAATCCATAGATTTTAGAAGCGATATCTATGCGGCGGCATTGACGGTTTATGAATATGCGGCGGGACAGCATCCTTTGGCAAAACACAAAGACGATCCCATCACCACATTATCACGCATAATACGGGAAACTCCCAAATCACTACGAGAACACCGATCAGATCTTTCACCCTTTTTGATAGGAACTGTTGACCAAATGTTAAAAAAGATACCGGCGCTGAGACCTTCTAACATAAATATGTTGATAGATAAATTAGAGAAAGATATATGAAACTTTACGCACAACATGGCTATGGCGAGGGAGAAAAAATAACCCAGGGGCTGGAAAAGGGAGTAATCTCCGGCGCCGTTTATGGTGCCAAGGATATAACCCCGGATCGTCTTAGCGAGCGTTTGGGCGAGATTTCCAAGATTGCACCCGATGCGGGTAGACTTTTTGACCCTCAGTATTATGTTAGTTTGATTGGATCAGACCCGAATATCAGGCTCGGGAAGCTTGGAGAATATCCCTATTTTAAAGTAAGGCGGCGGAGTCAATTAGAATCAAATCAACTAATCGCGGATGAAATACGCAAAGCAGTTGAATTTCAGATCGGCTTACCAGTTACCGCTATCATATCACCCAATATTTTAATTTCCAGATCATTAGATTCCGTTGAGGCTGTTATCGCCAAAAATTTCATTAGACAAGCGAAGGATATCTATAAAGAGTTTTCGGATAAGCGGCCGCTGTATGTTACGCTTGCTATATCCAGAGAAGCCTTAATCAATTTTACCGAATTAGAATCTTTTTTAAATGATGTGACGCTCCTCAACTCGCCACCGGACGGGTTTTACCTTCTTGTGGGTGCACGCAGCATTGAAGCGAGAACAGACCTTTATCATGCCGATGTTATTGCCGCGTGGATGCTGCTAAACTATTCGTTAAAAATAAACGGGTACCAGCTTATAAATGGTTATTCCGACCTCCTATCGCCTTTTATTGGCGCAGTAGGAGCTGATATTGGTTGCACCGGTTGGTGGTCCAATCTGAGAATGTTTTCCATGGATCGGTTTGCGCCTGAAGCAACAGGCGGCCGTCAGCCCGTGCAACGTTACCTCAGTGTCAACTTACTTAATCGTATCGCATTTTATGAGTTGGACGCCTTGCGAAAAATGATACCGAATGTGGTAAACGGGTTGTCAATGGATGCGGCGTATGCAGGCGAACCAGAACGTTCGGTAGAAGTTCTTCAATCATGGGAAGCATTAAGCAGTTTACTATCGTCTCTAACAGTGAGCGGAGAGGTATTCAAAAATCTCGGAAAATGTGCTGATGCAGTTAAATTGGCTGAAGAATTATATGCTTCTATCAAGGTGCGTTATAGATTGGATTCAAAATCAGATGATGGTCATTTGGAACCGCTTTGGGAGGGGATGAACCTTTTTAAAAAACGGTCAGAGATGTAACTTGATGTCCGAGCAAAGTTAATGCTTTTGTATGTGCAGTATTGCTTATGGGCTTGTCTATTTTTGGATTGTAAATTTTTTTAATGATTCCGCTGTCAGCGTCAAATGCCCACAAGCCTACATTGGTTGATTGAAATACCGATAATGATTGTTTAGCCTTCATAGCTTCGGCTGGAGGAATAACTACAAATGCCGAGTTAGCATAATATTTATACCGATAAGCCTGTGCAAGCGCCTTTCGCCAATCCTTTATTTTCATTTCGAAAGCGTGCAAAGTCGTTTTCCGAGATTTAGTAAAAACTGATACAATGTCGGCAATTCCAAGTCCGGGAATATGAAGTTCTCTGGCTATTTTAAATTCAAAAGATTGGCAATGTTCTGATATTTTGTTTGACATTTCTTGATGATATGTGCGTCCAAAAGCCAGAACAAAATACGATTCCGTTCGTTTATTAGAAGAATGTTTTGGTAAATTTCTACGAGGATGTTTATTGAAAGGAATTAAATACTTCATTAAAAAAATAATAACATACAATTAAAAAGAACTTCAACCTAAAATTTTGGAAGCACAATTTTTTAAAAAAACTTTATACATGCTATAATTCAAGCAAGGAGGTGTTTCTTATGGATACAGTAAAAGGAATATATCATGATGGAATTGTTGAATTGATAGAAAAACCTGAAGCTATTGAACCGTCTGATGTTCTTGTAGTGTTTCCCCAGAAAAAGAAAAAAATAGTTTCTATAGGCGGTCTTTTTAAAAATCATACTATTGATTATGAAGCAGTTGAGGATGAGTTAAAAAAACTTAATCAGGAAACTCAAAAACATATCATAAGCGAGCTTTAGAACTGAACATGGAAAAATATGTAATAGATACTCAGGCGCTCATTAAGTTTTTGAACGGACAAAAGGTAATAAGCGATAAAATTGATGAGATTTTGAAAAAGGCTGATGAAGGTAAGAATATTATAATTATCCCATCTGTGGTGTTATTTGAGATTGGCTATTTGCATGAAAAAGGTAAAATTCCGATATCACTGAAAGACATTGAAGATATTGTTAATAATTCGATTAACTATGTTGAAGAGAAGCTATCCATTAGCATCATTAAAACTGCATTTGAGATAAAAGACATTCCTGAACTTCACGATAGACTAATCGCAGGAACGGCAAAATATCTCAACCTGCCGCTTATCACAAATGATCCTATAATTTTAAAAAGTGGATCTGTTATTTGCATAAAATAGCGTCTATGATACTGACGAAATTGACAAGGTATTAGCAAAACACTATGGCTTTCCCAATTGAGGAGGGAGGATGATTACTTTAATAGAAGCGCTCAATTTTAGATGTTTGAAATATATACGCCAACCGCTTGGTCCTTTCCATGTTCTGGTTGGACCTAATTCAAGTGGTAAAACAACATTTCTTGATGTGGTTGCATTCTTGGGCAAACTTGTATCTGAAGGGCTTGATGCAGCTGTTCATAACAGGACAAATAATTTTGAAGATTTGATTTGGGGAAGGTCGGGGCAGAGTTTTGAACTAGCAATTGAAACCTCTATCCCCCATGAAAAAAGGCAACTTCTTACTGAAAAAGATTTAGATACTATACGGTATGAAATATCGCTTGGACTTGATCCGATAACAGGAGAGGTTGGTATCAAAGCTGAAAAAGTCTTGCTTAAGAAAGCAAAGCCTCTCCAAACTGAAGTAAGAGAGCATTTCCCTCTTTTCCCACCGGTTCCAAAAACAATTGTAACCTCCAAAACAGGAAAACTTGCGAGGATTCGTCTTGTTATTACAAAAGTTCCGGGTAGAAATGACAATTTCTATTCTGAAGTATATCCAGAATCCGGCAAAGGATGGGCGCCATCTTTTAAACTGGGTCCTCGCAAATCTGCTTTGGGTAACCTTCCAGCCGATGAGTCTAAATTTCCGGCAACCACATGGTTTAAAAACTTACTAATCGAAGGGGTGCAGCAATTTATATTAAACAGTCTTCTTATCCGTAAGGCAAGCCCTCCGGGACAGGTGCGTGGATTCAAACCTGATGGCTCAAACCTTCCATGGATAATAGAAAATCTACAAAAAAAGAATCCCGATAATTTTCAGAACTGGATTGCCCATCTTCAAACAGCGCTTCCAGATATTGAGAGTATCAAAACTGTTGAGCGTCCTGATGATAAACATCGTTATTTAGTTATTTGTTATCGGGGGGGATTAAATGTTCCATCATGGATGGCATCTGATGGCACATTAAGGCTTCTTGCACTTACCCTCCCCGCATATCTTCCGGATTTTACAGGGGTGTATCTGATTGAGGAACCGGAGAACGGTATCCATCCGAGAGCCGTTGAGACGGTCTTTCAATCTCTTTCTTCCGTATATAATGCACAGATGCTTTTAGCGACTCATTCTCCTGTTATTCTTAGTATGGTGGATACGGATAAAGTGCTTTGTTTTGCCAAAACTCCTGAAGGCGCTACAGATATAGTCTTGGGCAATAACCATCCAGCATTAAAATCATGGCAGGGCGAAACTAATCTTGGTGTTCTCTTTGCTGGAGGAGTACTCGGATGACGGCGATTGTTCCTTCAAAAGATCTTGTTATTCTGGTAGCGGATCGTAATATTGAATATGTAATGAAGGGACTATTAAGCCGCCCAAAGGCTCTTATGATGAGAGAAATAACTTATGATATTTTTGGACATCCCGAGCATGATGCAGGCTGTCTTTTACATGGTTGTGATTTTTTGCGCCCATTTGTGAATCGGTATAGTCATGCTTTGATTATTCTTGACCACGAAGGATGCGGGCAGGAACAAAAAAGAAGAACTGAACTCGAAAATAATATAGAAAACCAACTTGCCAATTCCGGGTGGCATAATCGGGCAGTAGCTATTGTTATTGAGCCTGAACTTGAAAATTGGGTGTGGTCCGATTCGCCTCATGTGGATTCCGTATTAGGATGGGAAGGAAGACAGCCCGATTTGAAAAGCTGGCTGAACATACAGGGCTTTCTAAATGAAGGGCAAAACAAGCCCGTACATCCCAAGGAAGCAATGGAAATGGCTTTAAAGAATGTCAAAAAAGCGCGTTCATCCGCTCTCTTTTTACAGCTTGCACAAAAGGTCAGCGTTGACCGCTGTACCGACCCATCATTTGTAAAACTAAAAACGGTTTTGGCGGCATGGTTCCCCCAAAGCTAAAGAATTTAATAACATATCGCATGGGGCGGGAGAGTGAGGAGAAAGATTGATTTTTTCGCCAAATAGCGTGGGAAAAACTTATAAAGAAAAAAGACTTGACAAGTGTTAACTTATAGGTTAATTATATATGGAAGCTGATCTTCTATTGCCTGAAGAGGAAAAGGATATCCCGTGTAAAAAGACTATCCTGTATGTTCTAACAGGAGCAAAGTGTTGGACATGTGAATATATTGATAGCCTTGAAGATAAAGACAAAAGTAAACTCCTTGCACTGTTAAATAGAATTGTAGACCATGGGCCGCCGAGAAATAAAGAAAAGTTTAGACTTTTAGAGGATGGAATATTTGAAATCAAATCATACCAGGACAGGTTATTGTGTTTTTATGACAAAAACAAAAGGAATTCATTGATTATTACGCATGGAGTAAAAAAGCAAGCCCAGAAGTTGCGAAGAGAAGAAATAGAGAAAGCAAAAGATTTTAGGAAGGCATATTATCAGGAGGGATAAATGACACACAAGACCACAGCCAAGTGGATGAAAGAAAATCTTGATAGGTATAAAGATACCTTTGAATTCAAACTTGAAGAGGTGATACTGGATATTACAGAAGAAGTTTGCAGAGCAATGGAGGAAAAGGGAATCGGCAGGGCTGAACTGGCTGAAAAGATGGGGGTATCCCGCGCTTTTATTTCCAAGTTGCTGAATGGTACACCCAACCTCACAATTAAGACATTGATGAAGATTGCTATCGTTTTGGATAGAGAAATGAGTGTAAGGATGCCGCCTGCTGGTTTTAAAATCCCACATCTTTACATCTCTATTGAGGGATATAAGCCTGTTACTGGTGATGAGGTTTCGTGGAAGTTTGCAAAAGCGGAGAATGATATCTACTTTAATGATGAGGGGTTAAGAAATGTCGGATAACATACGAATGACTTTTGACCATTTTGCTATTACCGCTATTTCCTTTAATTTGAATCGTGATTTTCATTCGGAGAAGGATGTAACTGTAAGCCCGGAAATTGAGGGAAGGGCAGATTACGAGAAAAAAACCCGAAAACTTCAGGCTTTTATGAAAGTTTCTCTTAATAGCGGTAATTTGCCGTTTTATCTTACGGTAGAAGGCGTTGGGGTGCTCACTTTTGATGGAGACCCTGATCAGAAGACGCTTAATAATATCTCTTCAATCAATGCCCCTGCGATTATATTTCCATATATTCGGGAGACTGTAGCCGATATTACACGAAGGGCAGGTTTCCCACCCCTGCACCTCCCACCTGTTAATTTTGTAAACATTGCGAAAAAGGCTGCACCAGCCGATATTCATTCAGGCAAAAATATAGCAAAGGTTAGTGCCACGGTAGGTAAGGCGAAGGTGCCAAGGAAAACATTGAATAAATAATGTATGGCGGACTTTTACACACAAGGCAGCCAAGAACTCTTGAAACTCCACAAAACCGCCTTTCTCTGTTCCCGCAAATGCCCTGCGGATATAGTCCTCAAATCCTATGACTGGGCGATAGAGCAGAGAGAAAAAGGCGTATGTGTTATTTCTGGCTTCCATTCAA
>Ga0209343_10009607_pt1 | contig 11105 bp, 9 predicted proteins | sample RifCSPlowO2_02_FD_184026 | JGI IMG/M metagenome (GOLD analysis project Ga0209343, IMG submission 184026) | Groundwater microbial communities from Rifle, Colorado - Rifle CSP2_plank lowO2_0.2 (SPAdes) (version 2) | ecosystem: Environmental > Aquatic > Deep subsurface > Groundwater | place: Rifle... | reverse complement strand
TTCATGGGGGGTGCTCCTTGAAGGGGGATGGTCCAAAGCGCTGGCGCAATGCGAAACGACATCTCAATGTCGTTTCGGCTGGGGGAAGTTCTGGACTGCTATGAGTATCGTCCCCGCCTCCGCGCCTGTCAATAGGCAAATGGTCCTACTGGTTCTACGCAGAAGCGTCGGACGGCAGGCGAACCTACTGGCTTCCCAGTTGCTATTTCTTTTGGAGCACCGCAGGGGAGTTTTGTCTAAGGGGGCGGGAGCCGCTCTCGGCGAGCAGGCGATACAAGGTGCCGCGGCTGATGCCTAGAATCTCGGCGGCGCGCACCTTGTTTCCTTCCGCGTGGTCGAGCACCTGGCGCGCGTGACGGCGCTCGAGCTGGTCGAGCGAAAGAAGGCGGTCCTCGCTGTCCGCTTCCTCGGAGGTCGTCACGCGCAGGTATTCCGGCAAGTCCCGCACGTCCACCGTATTTCCTTCGACCATCATGCAGGCATTTCCGAGCGCATTCTCAAACTCGCGCACGTTGCCCGGCCAGGAATAACGGGCGAGCAGGGCCTGCGCCCGGCGCGTCAGCCCGCGAATCGGCTTCTGATACTGCGCCGCGAACCGCGTGAGAAAATGCCGTTCGAGCAGCGGGAGGTCCTCTTTGCGCTCCGCCAGGGAAGGCAGGTGAACTTCCACCATCGAAAGGCGGTAATAGAGATCGTCCCGAAAACGGCCTTCCGCCGTCATCGCCCGCAGATCACGGTTGGTGGCGGCCACCACGCGGACATCCACTTTGCGGGTTGTAGGGGACCCCACACGCTGAATCTCGTGGCTTTGCAGCGCCCGCAGAAGCTTCGCCTGCATCCCGAGGGGCATCTCTCCGAGTTCGTCGAGAAACAGCGTGCCTCCCTGCGCATACTCAAACAGCCCGACCTTATCCTGGGTGGCCCCGGTGAAGGCCCCCTTCACGTAGCCGAACAACTCGCTTTCAAAGAGCGTTTCCACCACAGCCGAGCAGTTGCAGACGGCAAACGGTCCAGCCGCCGCCGGGCTGCGCTTGTGCAAGGCCCGCGCCACCAGCTCCTTGCCGGTGCCGGTGGCGCCGGTGAGCAAGACGGTGCGAAAGTGGGGCGCCACGCGCCGGACGCGGGCAAACACTTCCAGCATCAGCGGGCTTCGCCCGATGAGGCCTTCAAACTGGAAGGCTTCGAGCAGTTGACGGTCCAGCTCGAACGCGCGCTGCCGCTTGCGAGCCTCCTCGACTAATTTCCCGATCATCTGGCGCAAGCGGTCGAGCGAGACCGGCTTGGTGAGGTAATCGCACGCGCCCCGCTGGATCGCCGCGACCGCGGTTTCAATGGACTGGTGCGCCGTCATGAGGATCACATCGGTTCCGGGGTCGGCTTCCAGAATCCGCTCGAGCAGTTCAAGCCCGCTCATCTGCGGCATCATCAGATCGAGAAGGACAATCGGCGGATGTTTGCGGCGGACCAGCTCCAGCCCGCGCAGCGGCTCGGTGGCCGTCAGGATTTCCAGGCCGTCCCGCGCCAGCGCGTCCTGGATGAGGAGCAAGCTCTGCGGATCGTCATCAATGGCCAACAGAGAGAGGGTCAGTTCTTCTGGGGTGTTCATTACGCCTCGCGCACGAGCAAGCCCGGCTCCGCTTCGGGTTCATCCTTCGACCAAGTTCGGCGCAGGATTGGCGGGCAGTTCGTCGCAGAGTTTCCCATCCACCAACTGCCGGAATTCGTCAAACAAATGCGGGTCCCACCAGCCTTGTTTCACTTCATCGGACATCGTTCGGAGGGCCTCCGTACTGGAAAACGCCGGCTTGTAGGGCCGTTCGGTCGTGAGAGCATCGTAGACGTCGGTGAGTTGCAGGATGCGGGCCGTCAGCGGGATTTCCTCGCCTTGCAGTCCGTCGGGGTAGCCCGAACCATCCCGCTTCTCGTGGTGATGCCGGATAATCGGCGTCACCAAACGAAACGATTTCAGCGGGACGCAGATGCGCTCTCCGACGACCGGGTGCTCCCGTATGATCCTCCACTCCTCCTCCGACAGCGGGCCTCGCTTGAGCAGGATGGAATCCGGGACGGCCACCTTGCCGACATCGTGGACAATGCCGGCCCGCCGCAGGGCCGTAATCTGCTCCTCCGGCAACCCAATCCGCTCGCCCAACCGGGCCGAATAGTCCGACAGCCGCTCGCAGTGGCCTTCGGTATAGGGGTCCTTGCCCTCAATGCTCCGCGCCAGGGCAAATAAGACCGATTCCGCGCATTCGAGCTCATCGGTGTAGGCTTTCAGGCTGAGCAGGGAGCGCACCCGCGCGAGCAGTTCACTGCGGTCGAACGGCTTATTGAGGAAATCGTCCGCCCCGGCTTCGATCCCGCGAATGCGGTGCTCGCTGGCCGCCAGGCCCGTCACCAGGACCACCGGTGTCAGCCGCGTGACCGGATTGTTCTTGAGCGTGCGGCAGACTTCAAAGCCGTTCACGTGCGGCATCTGTATATCGGAGAGCACCAGGCTGGGCTGGACGCGGGTGAATTCGGCCAGGGCCTGCCGCCCGTCGCTCGCCGTCACCACCTGATACCCTTGCATCTCCAGCATTTCCGCCAGGAGCGCGCGGTTGGTGGAGTCATCGTCCACGACCAAAATGGTTCCGTCCAGGCGTTGATTCTTGGTCCTTGCTTCTGACATGGTAGGAACCGACTGCCCCACAAAATCCCCTTTCGATGGACCGGTGTCCCGGCCAGGTACTCGCAGGAAAACGAGACGCACCCCGATCCGGGCCGTCCCCAGAAACGGGCAGTTTCGCGCTTCCTGTTTACATATCGGCCGGGAAGACCGTTCCCAAGAGGGCTTCTCCGGAAACCAGTGAATTGGAATGCCGGCAGAGCCGCTCAAGATCGGCTACGTGGAAGTGCTGGAGTAAAGGGTTTGGCTGAACCGAAAGGGACGCCGTTGGTGTTGTGGAAGGTAGGGCGAGGGAGCGCAACCGGACGGGAACGTGTCCGTTATACGAAGGCGATCCAGCGGGACGCGGCAATCACGCCCACCCACAGAAGCAGCGAAAACGAACCCACCAGCCTGGCCCCGACCGGGATGGCCGGGGTATCATCCCATCTACCCACGCGATGAAACAGTACGGAATGATACGCCGTCCCCAGAACCACCAGCAGTATTTTGATCTGAAACGCCGAATTGATGTAATAGTCCGGGGCCCGTGACATGAACAGAAGCGCGCCGGACACCGTGTTGATGCCGAGGCAGACCCACATCCAACGCAGAGCGGTGCGCGAATGCTGGGAAAGAGGCTTCCGGCCCATCACCAGACCGAGGAGTCGCAGGTCCACGGCCGCAACGACCGTCACCAGAAAGATCATGCTGTAAATATGAAGGCACTCCAGAGCCGGGAACACCCAGAGCGACTCGCGGACCGTGAGGCTGATTTGGAAGTCGGAGAGCCACTGAAAGAAACTGGCCAGCATGAACCTCTTCTCCGCTCCCACCGGCTTTTCTGCCAACTACCAAAACGCGCTTGCGGATGGGAACCCAGCAGTTAGATGAACCCGATCCACCGACCCGCGACGACCACGCCGGCCCACAGAAGCACCGAAAAGGATCCTGCCAGCTTGGCCCCGAAGGGCATGGTGGGGGCCGTATCCCACTCCTTCACCCGATGATAGATCGTGAAGTGGAACACAGCCATGTTCACGCCCGAGAGAAGGATCAGGAGCAGCTTGACCTGCAGGGCGGGATTGTGGCAATACTTCTCAACCGGATCGGACGTGAACAGCAGCGATCCGGTGATGGCCATGACGGCGAAGGCAGTCCAGGTGGCGGGCAGGAGCCGCCAGGCCAGCCGCGACACCGAGGTGCCCTGCATCGCAAGACCCAGAAGGCGCAGGTCAAATGCCGTGATGCTCCCCACCAGCACGATCATGGCGATCAGATGCGTGGTCTCGATCGCCGGAAACATCCAGGTGGAATCCTGAACCACTTGGCTTACCCCCATCTGCGCGACTGCTTGACAGAAACTGCGACTCAATAGAGGGGGCATTCTGCTTTTCTTCTCCTACGCTCCCTGAACCCGGGCCGGACAGCAAACCCAACGTATAGCGATCCTCACGGTACCGGAAGTCCGGGAGAGACACCAACCGGCAGTCGCGCGAAACGAAGAAAGAACCCACCTCATCGTCCACACGAAGATTCTGCCCTCCGCTCGCCACGATGGGGTGAGGGGCCCTGGAACAGGATTTTCTGTTTGGGACGAGAGCCTCCACGCCCACGGCGAAACCGAGGTACCCCGCAGTGCAAGCCCCAGAAGAAGCAGGTCAAATACAGTAATACACCCCACCAGCACGATCATGGCGATCTATAATAGGTGTAAGCTATCAGCCGTCCGCAAATCATCGCCAACAGCCACAGACCCAGCAGCGATCCGGCGAGGACCTTGCTCCCCGTGTCCAACGGTTTATTGCCGAGCTCCGGACCGCGGAAGACCTTCACCTGCAACACCCGCAAGATCGCCACGGCAGAGAAGACGCAGATGATCTTGACGATGAACAACGGATGGGGCGCCAGCTTCGTGGCGGCCGCCGCCAGCAACCCGCTCCCGGATAATAGGTTGAGTGCAAACGCGAACCACATGGTCGGGAATAGCTTGTCCAGCGGGGCCAGCGGCAAGGTCGGGGCAAAGCCCAGGAGACGTAACGCCAGGACGGTGCTGAGACCGACAATGATGCCCAGGCCAATGGTGTGGACGGTACTAAAAGTCGGATAAGCGAAGAGCGACAGGGACTCCCGAACGAACGTCGCGATCGCGGTCTTCTCTAACCACAACAAGGGAGAAATGTGATCGCTCCTATCGGAAGGACTATTCGCTCAAGCGGAATGAGAGGAATCAGCCTCCGCCGCGCTCGCGGCGCGACACGCACTTGTCGAGCCAATAACTCAACCCCACGATTCCCACCACGACAGCCACCACTCCGATGAAGACTCGTGAAAGAATGTATTCATCCATTGTCGCCGCCTAATTCCCCGTCCCTAAGACCGGCAGGAAGCGGCCTAACAACAAGACCCCCATCCAGAGGAGCGTGGTCGTAACGGCAAAAATCTTGTGCCGGACCGCAGTGTCGTCTCCCGTGCCGATCGTCCAGGTGTCGTTGAAGATCGTGACGTACAGGACGCTGATGCCGCCGATCACGACGAGGAACATTTTCACGTAAAACGCGGCCACCGGCGCGTAGCGGGAGATGACCCCGTTGAACATCAGCACGCCCGAGATCATCGTCACGCCGAACCCCAGGATGCCCAGCGGCAGGAACCGGTGAATCGCCGAAAACGGCACCCTCTTGAGCATACCGAGCAGTCGGAAATTGACCAGGAGCATCACGCCGAACAGGAGCGACAAGCCGGTGAAATGCAGCGTCTCGCACAGCGGCCAGGCCCAAACCACGTCATTCGCCCACTTCTCGAGGGCGAGCGCCACGCCTTCTTGTCCCGCGGGCGGCGCGGTGACTTCCGCAGCGCCCGCGGCCCGGATCTCGGGATGGCTGATCTCACCGCCGAGGGTCCCCACCTGCAACATCAACGCCAGCGTGAGGACGGACAGTCCCGCGACGGTCCAGAGGTTCCACTGCGATAGGGCCTGGAACCGGCGATACTGCCACAGGGCCAGCCAGGCGAAGGTTCCCGTCAGGAAAAGAACGGAGGACGCCACAATCGCCGCGGACCGATGCAGATCCACCATCGCGGGATTGAGGTCGGGACGCTTGCGGATGGCTTCAGACGCCGCGCCCCCCGTAATGAAAGTCGGAATCGCAAGCACCGCCATGACCATGAAGATGACGAAACTCACGATCTGCAGCTTCTGATCCTTCGTCCAGAGGGCGTAGACGAGCAGGGCCAAGCCGAACAGCGTTCCGATCGTGGGAAAATGGTTGAGGACGATGTGAATATGAGAGTAATTCATCACCTTACTAGCAAACAAACCTGACGCTGGCCCCAAGCCAGCAGGCGCTTACCCCATCGGCGGGAACCCGGGTCTGGTAAGTGACGTACGCAAACCCCCTTCCCCTCCGAAGCCAGAGAGAAACTGCCTTCCAAAAGCAGACGCTCCCTCTTCGCTCCCGACGACGGAGGTGAGCACCCCCCCTAACCGGGGTCTTAGCTGACGTATGACCGGCCAAACTCGAGAGGGCGCCCGAACTTTCTTATTCTTACTCGGCTCCTTCGCTGAGCACTTTCCCGTCAGGTCCCACCAGCCGCCGAATGCTCAGGAACTTCCGCCCGTCTTTGTAGGGAGCCCCCGACACCGTGATCTGGTCCCCCACCTTCAGCGTCTTGGTGTTCCACCCGGCCCGGTAGAGCCGCTGCGGTGGCGCCGATTCGGCAACCCACTTCACCGCCGTGCCGCTCTCGTCCTTCGCCTCCAGATGAATCTGCACATGGGGATTGATAAACAAGTACTCCGTCACCGTCCCCACCACCGTCACCGGATGCTCCCGGTCGTATAGCGACCCGGCGTGATGGGCCCACAGCGAACCGGCGACCACGAGAACACCCGCCGCCATGGCTAACCCAGCGAACCACTTCTTGTTCATCCTCAATACCTCCGTACTTGATGGTACCACATCTCCGACTCGACCCGCCGACCGCGTAATCATCCAGCCAACAGCATTACAAAGAAAAGAGAGCATCTCGGAAAAAACTTATCGCCGGTTCACCAAACCGCGGAAATGACCCGAAAATGAATAGAGAGTGCCGCCTTCGTACAGGGCCGATTCTACGCCGCACCAATGGGGGTGTCAAGGCCAAAATCCGCAGGGGCGCGGGCCCCCTCGGCGCCCCCCAGGAGGTGCTGTAACTCTTGATTATCAATGAATTCTGGCACGTCCGAGCCGCCCGAGCCGGAGGCTTGGTGGGGGCCAGTTCCGAGAATCCGGCTGCGCGGAAGTTGACCCACGGAGGTTGACGGACGACCGGAAAATGTATGATTGTATTCCGGTGCTCATCCGGAGATTGCGCGGGCGCTGAACGACTACGGGAGCGGAGGGTTGGACCATTTTCACTGTTGGCATATAGTGATGTTCCGTCAGGGCATGGCTTCACCTGGATTATTCATGAAGGACGGTCCCTTTTTCTCTAGCCCAGCGCTTTAGCGCTGGGTAGGCAGTGTCAAGAAGTGATCCCCAGCCCGAAACGACATATAGATGTCGTTTCGCAGCGGGCTTCCCAAGGCCGGCTTCAGCCAGAGGGTTTAACCAGGGCTAAAGCCGAAGACCGAAAGGCTGCTAAAGCAGCCTGCAAAATAAATTGCTCCGCGTACCCCGGTCCCGCCAAGCGGGACCGGGGCTAGAGAAAAGGGGAACGGCTACAGAAGCAGCTTGGCAACGCTTGGACCAGCGCGTTTTGCGAAACCGTTATGAATAATCCAGGTTCAGCCATGCCGAAAAAGTCTGGCCAATCGGCCGGCTTTAACCGCTGCGGGTCAGTCCTCAGGGGCTGAAGCCCTTCCCCTCTTGGGCCGCTCGTTCCGGCACGACTAAAGTCGTGCCCTGACGAAAGCACTTCACAACAACCCTGGAAATGGTCTAGCCCTCTCTCTGAATTGAAATCGCATCTTTCTGATCGCCCTTGACACCGGCCTTCCGCTCCGATTAGCTTTGGCCTGTTCCTGCAAAGGCCGGGGGGGATTCTGTGCCCATCAAGTTGACGTCAGCAAACTACAAGATCATTGCCATCGCGGTGGTGGTAGCTGCTGTATCTCTCGGGATTGCCGTCCGGTACTTTGGGCGGGCATTTCCAGAGGCCAGCCTGAATCTTCGCGTGGGCCGGGGCGATTCGGAGGCGATTGCTTTGCGGTTCCTGTCGGACCGAGGGCTATCGGTTGACCGCTACCGCCACGCAGCCATCTTCACCTATGACACCACGGCCAAGCTGTATCTGGAGCGGACGCAGGGTCTCGACCGTATGAATCAACTGACCAGCGGTCCCATTCGGCTATGGCGTTGGTCGCATCGCTGGTTTCAACCGCAACAACGGGAGGAATTCCGTGTCGAGATAACGCCCAATGGGGAGGTGGTCGGATTCAACCACCAGATACCGGAAAGCAAGGCAGGCGCGAATCTCGACGGGGACAGCGCCCGCAGGATCGCCGAAGCGTTTGTGAGCCGGGTCCTGCAGATTGAATTGGGCGATCTGGAATTTGTGGATTCGAGCAGCAACCGGCGACCCGCCCGCACCGACCATGTCTTTACCTGGAAGCGCAGAAGCCCCGACCTCGGCGATGGGAGCGTGCGCATTGCGGTTGCGGTCGCCGGCGAGGAAGTTGCCGGCTACGCGGAATTCGTCCACATCCCGGAACAATGGAGCCGCGACTACGAGCAACTGCGGTCGCGAAACCAGTCGGCGCAGTTCGTCAGTCAGGTGTTCTTCGGGGGACTCGCCCTGGCCATGCTGGTCACTCTGATTTTGCGCTTGCGGGACCACGACGTCCCCGTCCGCGCCGCGTTGCGCGTCGGGATTGTGGGAGCGATCCTGCATTTGTTGGGACAAGCCAACAATTTTTCGGTGGCCGTGTTCGCGTACCCGACAACGGATCCTTATACAAGCTTTCTGGCCGGATACCTGGCGCGAGCAATCCTGGGAGCCGGGGGCGTAGGCGCGTCTGTCTTTCTCCTGGTCGCGGCTGCGGAACCGGTCTACCGCGAGGGATTCCCGGCCATGGTTTCGCTGCGCCGGTATCTCCACTGGGAGGGCATCCGCACCCGTTCCTTCTTTATGGCGAGCGTAGTCGGGGTCGCGCTCACATTTTTCTTCTTCGCGTATCAGACGCTGTTCTATCTGCTCGCTTCCGGGCTGGGCGCCTGGGCGCCCGCCGAGGTTCCCTTCACGAACCAGCTCAACACGGCGATTCCCTGGGCGGGGGCGCTGCTCATGGGATTCCTTCCTGCCGTGTCGGAAGAGATGCAATTCCGGGCGTTCGCGATTCCGTTTCTGGCCCGATGGTTGCGCTCGTGGCCGCTCGCGATCCTGCTGTCCTCTTTCAACTGGGGCTTTCTTCACTCTTCGTACCCCAATCAGCCTTTTTACATCCGCGGTGTCGAGGTCGGCATCGCCGGGATCCTGATCGCGTTAGTCATGATGCGGTTTGGAATCATGGCGCCGCTGATCTGGCATTACTCGGTGGACGCACTCTATACCGCGTTTCTGCTCGTGCGTTCTCCAGACCCCTATCTGATGATTTCGGGAACAGCCGCCGCCGGGATCATGCTTGTGCCGTTCCTGATTGCGCTGGCCGCTTACTGGCGCTCGGGTACGTTCGTGGATGAGTCGCCGCTCACTAACTTGTCGGAGGGAGTTCACCGGCCTCCGCGAACGGAAGAACAGCAGGAGGCTCCGGCCGGACCAGCGTATGTGCCCTTGAGCGCGCGACGCCTCACTCTGGCGGCGGCCGTGACCATCGTCGGCATCGCGGTCGCTCTTGTTCCTGCCTATCGTTTCGGGGACGGCGTCAGGATCGGCATGACGTCTCGCGACGCCGCGCGCGCCGGCGACGCCTACCTCAAAGAACATGGGATTGATCCGACGAAGTATCATCGCGTTGCCCGGCTCTCCAACAACGTGGATCCGCTGGCGGTGCGCTACTTTCTCGAATCCCTTTCCCTGCGGGAGGCGGATCAGACGTACCGCCAGGCGACACAAATGGTTGTGTGGGAAGTTCGGTACTTTCGTCCCCTCGAGAGGGAAGAGCACCACGTCTACTTCGATGCCATGACCGGCCAGTTTGTGGACCACCGCCATCTCGTGGATGAGAACGCGCCGGGCAATGCGCTTTCACTCCAGGACGCCCGCGCCCTCACCGAAAGAACGCTTGCCGATCATGGCTATCGCCTCTCCGAATTCGAGCTGCAAGATTCTCGGGAAGTGAAACGCAAGGCGCGCACGGATTATACGTTTGTGTGGCAAGCGAAGCCGGGCGACCCGCGCAATGTCGGGGAAGCGCGTTACCGGGCGCAAGTGGAAATTGCGGGTGACGAAGTCGTCGGCGTTTCCGACTATTTTAAGCTGCCCGAGGACTGGGAGCGGCGGCAGCGGACGACTCGCCTCGCACACGTGATCCTCCTCGCTGTTCCGATGCTGTTCGGCATGTTAATGGCCGGCAAAATCGTGATGCTGTTTATTGCCCAGTTGCGTCGCGTTCGGTTTCCCTGGGGCGCTTCCGCCGGGGTGGGCGCGAGCGCAGCAATCCTGGTCGCTCTTTCCGTATTGAACGGCATTCCCACCTTCGAGCAGGGTTATTCAACCGCCATTCCGCTCGGAACCTATTGGCTCCGGACCGGCCTGAGGCTGGCGTCCGCTCCAATTCTGGCCGGTGCTCTGGCGTGGGTTTCGGCAGCATTCGCTTTCAGTCTCTACCCGGCCGCCCGCGGCGTTCTCCAGCGCTCCGATCGCGAGGTGTGGCGGAGGGATGCCGTCGTCGCAGTCGCCCTCTGCCTGGCAGTGGCGGCCGCAATTCGCAACCTCGGAGCGCTCGTGGGCGAACGATTTCCTGCTTACGCGGCCCCCCGAATCGCTCTGGCGCCGTCCGAGTTGGCGACTTGGTCCCCCGCGCTCGCCCACTTCTCGGGAGCGGCGCTGGCCGCGCTCTTCGGCGCCGCATCGGTAGCGGTTCTCCTCTGGATATTCTGGTCGAGTTGGAACACACGCACGTGGTGGAGCTGGGCAGCAATGATTCTTCTGGTGGTTGTGCTGGGTCCCTCGCACGCCGGTTCCTTCCCTGAATTCCTGGTGGGTTGGATGCTAAGCGCGATTTCACTCGCTGCCCTGGGCGGCATCCTGGCGGCGTTTTTCCGGAACAACGCGCTCGCCTATCCGGCCGCCCTGTTCTCCGTGGGCGTCGCCAACGGCACGGTAGAACTTCTCACCCAGCCCGCGGCGTTCTACGTCGGGAATGGAATTGTGCTGGCGGCCTTGGCAGGAACCGTTCTGGGATGGATGCTGTTTCCTGGCAAGCACGCCCGGAAGACTTGAGGAGAGGAAGGGATGAGGACACTCCTTCGTTGGTGATTGCACCGGCCCGGCGAAGTCCAGGCCGCCCGCCGGCCGGTGCTGCGCTGGAAGCCGG
>Ga0209343_10009606_pt1 | contig 11106 bp, 9 predicted proteins | sample RifCSPlowO2_02_FD_184026 | JGI IMG/M metagenome (GOLD analysis project Ga0209343, IMG submission 184026) | Groundwater microbial communities from Rifle, Colorado - Rifle CSP2_plank lowO2_0.2 (SPAdes) (version 2) | ecosystem: Environmental > Aquatic > Deep subsurface > Groundwater | place: Rifle... | reverse complement strand
CGGTCGGACAGGCATCCACGCAGGGAGCCTCCTCGCAGTGATTGCACAGCACCGGCAGGAACAGCTGGCGCACGCTCGGGTACTGCCCCTCCTCCTGCTTGAGAACGCGCGCGTAGAAAACACCGGGGGGCGTACCGTGCTCGGCTTTGCAGGAAAGCTGGCAGGCGTAGCAGCCGATGCAGCGCTTCAGGTCGATCACCATCCCGCGTCTCATCGCGAACCCTCCTGCGCAAGCGTCACTTTGTCCTTACTAACGAATTCGAGACTGGCAATATTCATTTTCAGACTTCCTTTGGTTTATCAGCCCTCGATTTCGCGGAGCAGGGTCATCTCCACGGTCGCTGGCGATCCGCCATCTGGATCGGGGTCACCACATCCCCGGCGAGAATCCCATCCACGACGACGCGGCACGTGCTGAAAATTTCACCGCTTACAGCGACGATGGGGTGCAATCAATGGATCTGAGCTCAATAACCTAGGACCAAGCCCGCATTAACCCAAAGTGAAGGATTACACCATCCCTTCCTGCGTAGTCGTGTGATTTAGATCAAACAGTAGCCCCGCAAATCCGGACAGCGCAATGAGTGGAAACTCCGGGTGTATTGCCGGACCGAAGGCGGTCTGGAAACAAGGAGTTTCTGATGGTGCAGAAGAATGCATCGGGACGGCGCACCTGCCGCGCCCACAATGCGGTGTTCAAGGCCCGCTATTCGGCCTCGATACCGGCGTCGCGCACGATCTTCGTCCAGAGCGGCAGATCGACGCGGGTCCGGCCGCAGATCGGCGTGGCGTTCTCTTACGGTGCAACATCGGTATGCGCAGCGCCTATTCAGCGCGGATGTTGAGATCCTTGATCGCCTTGGTCCACTTGGCGAGCTCGGCCTTGAAAAAGGCGTCGAATTCCGCCGGCGGCATGCCGACCCCCCCGCTCGGTTCCCGACCGCGGGAAATGAAGCGCGCCTTCACCTCATCGTCCTTGAGGACGATGGACATCGCGCTGTAGAGCTTGTCGATGATCGCGCGTGGCGTTCCCGCAGGGGCGAACAGGCCCGCCCATGTAATACCCTCGTAGTCCAGCCCGGATTCCATGGCGGTCGGAATATCGGGCAGGACTCGGCTTCTTTCAGTGCCGTTGATCGCCAGAGCGCGGAGTTTCCCGGACTGCAGTTGCCCCAATATCGGCGCAATCGATATCACAATCAACGAAACCTCGCCGGCGACGGCGGCGTTGGCCGCCGGGGCGGCGCCCTTGTAGGGAACGTGAACGATGTTCACTCCCGCCTGCCTGTTGAAAAGCTCGACTGCGACATGAAACGGCGACCCGGAGGAGCCGTGGAACAACTGGCCGGGTTTGGCCTTGGCGAGCGCAATCAACTCCTTGAGCGAATGCGCCGGAACCGAAGGATGAACGGCGAATACCAACCGGTCAGCGTCAAACAGCGTGATCGGGATGAAATCCTTCACCGGATCGTAGGGCAGGGATGCAAACAGACCGGGATTGAAGACCATCTGGCCGCTTCCTCCGGCAAACAAGGTATAGCCGTCGGGAGCCGCTTTGGCCACGTATTCCGCAGCGATTCGACCCTGCGCGCCGGGTTTGTTCTCCACCATGACCGGCTGGCCCAGTTGCTCGGAGAACTTCGGGCTGACCAGACGCGCGGTAATATCGGTGCCGCCGCCCGGTTGAGACCCCACCAGCAATCTTACCGGCTTGCTCGGGTAGCTCTGCGCCGTGGACTCACCGCACCCCAGGGCGAGCGCGAACGCCAGAAACAGGCCAGGAACCTTGTACGCGGTCTTCATATTGTATCCTCCACTTGTCACCGTCCCGTCGAGGCCCTACCGGCCGGTGTTCACTCCCCGCCAGCTCTTTTCCGATGGCAGTTACCAGCAGCCCCTTGCCTCGATGGGCCAGACGTCTTCGAGCGTGTTGCCGCGAAAGCACAGAAGATGGTCATGCAGCCCGATGCTCGTGTCGCAGTGAGGTACGTGGCACTCGACGAGCGTGCCCACCTTTGCCCGATAGTCGGTGTCGGCGTATTCCAGCCGGCCGAACTCGTCACCGGCATAGCCATAGGTGGTCCCATCCGGCGCGCCGGCGACGATCCTGGGCGCCGGCCCGTCGCCCGCCATGGCCTTCGTGCCCCCGTCCGTGGTCGCGCTGCCCGGATGGGGCGCATCAATGACGCGGGTGAAAAACCGAAGTGCAGTTTGAAATGGCTGTGGGACCGCCGCGGCGATCTCAACAGTCTCGTAGTGTGCGTCCATGTAGAGATAGGAACCGGGCTGGAGTTCCGTAAAGACTCCGGAGGCTGCGTCATTGACGGCCGTGCCCGTTCCACCACCGGAGACGACCTCACAGCGAAAGCCGTTTCGCTCAAGATGATCCCGCATGGCACGCACGCGTTCGTGCACCTCCCGACACTTGCCTGCACGCTCCTCAAACGGCACGACGTGCTGAAGGTTACCCGCATAGCCTTGAATGCCCGCAAGCTGTAGTCCGGGTGAACGCGCAATGCGGTGCGCGAGCTCGATTGCGAGCGCCGGCGTGGTCACGCCGGTACGACGTTGTCCGACGTCAACGTCGATCAGGACTGCCAGTTGGCGACCAGCGCTCGCAGCGAGAGCCGCAAGCGCGTCCACCGTATCAAGCGCGTCCACGACGACGCACAGACGCCGTACTGAACTCATGAGCGGTACAAGTCGCGCCTGTTTGGATGCGACCGAGACCGGCGCGGTAATGAGCAGATCCTGGACGCCGCCGGCTGCCATCACCTCTGCTTCACCCGTTGTGGCACAGCAAATCCCGACTGCGCCGGCCTGCATTTGAAGCTTTGCGATACGGGCCGATTTATGGGCCTTGGCGTGCGGGCGAACCGAGATGTTGTAATTTCGCGCGAGCTCGGCCATGGTTCGGATATTCGCCTCCATCGCATCCAGATCGACCCCTAGAGCGGGAGTATTGATAAATTCGCGAAAGCTTTTACTGCCGATCAGCGCCGCATTCGGGCTTGGACGCATTGTCTCTCCCTGCCGGCCGTCTGGGCCTTTGATGAGCGATAGGATAGGGCAGTCGGGCAAAATCTGAAAGTGACGGCTAGCGACATCTTCTTATCGGGTTATCATTCTGATCAATTCGCACCATGGCGCGAGCGACTGCCAGATGCCCCTGTCCTGGCTCAACTAAAACAGCACGGTGAACCTATGATGCCTTTCGACTGGCAGTTTCCCTATCCTTCACAACGCATGCCGATTCTCGCGCGCAACGTGGTCGCGACCTCGCAGCCGCTTGCCGCGCAAGCCGGGCTGCGCATGCTGATGCAAGGCGGCAGCGCGGTGGACGCCGTGCTCGCAACCGCAATCGCGCTCACGGTGGTTGAACCCACCACCAACGGCATCGGCTCGGATGCATTCGCCATTCTGTGGGACGGCAACAAACTGCATGGCCTGAATGCCTCCGGCCGATCGCCGGCCGCGTGGACGCCAGACCGCTTCAAAGGCATGCAGTCGATGCCCCAGCGCGGTTGGGATTCGGTAACCGTGCCGGGCTGTGTCGCGGCCTGGGCCGAATTGTCGGCCCGATACGGCAAGCTGCCGTTCGCCGATCTGTTCGAACCTGCGATCCAGTATGCGACGAACGGCTTCATGGTAACGCCCGTGATCGCGCGCCTCTGGGAAAAACAGGTGCCTCTGCTCAAGTCCATGCCCGGGTTCGCGGAGGCGTTCATGCCAAGAGGACGCGCTCCGCTGGCCGGCGAGCTGTTCGTGTTCCCGGACCAGGCGCACACGCTCAATCTTATCGCCGAAACGCGGGGCGAAGCGTTCTACAAGGGCGAACTCGCCGAGAAAATCGTCGCACACGCGAAACTGCACGGCGGCGCGATGTCGATGGCCGACCTTGCGGCCCATCGAGTCGACTGGGTCGAGCCGCTCGGCCAGAGCTATCGCGGCTACACGCTGCACGAGATTCCGCCCAACGGCCAGGGCATCGGCGCCCTGGTGACTCTCGGCATTCTGGAGAATCTCGATATCGGCTCGCTGCCGGTCGACTCCGCCGACAGCCTGCACGTGCAGATCGAGGCGATGAAGCTCGCGTTCGCGGATATCTACGAATACGTGTCCGATCCGACGAGCATGCGCGTAAAGCCATCGCAGATGCTGGACCGCGGGTATTTGAAGCAGCGCGCCGGGCTGATCAATATGGAGAAAGCACAGGATCCCAAGTTCGGCACGCCGCCCGCGGGCGGTACCGTTTATCTGACTGCCGCCGACGCTTCCGGCATGATGGTTTCGTACATCCAATCCAACTTCGCGGGTTTCGGCTCGGGGGTGGTCGTCGACCGTACCGGCGTCAGCCTGCAGAACCGCGGTCATGGTTTCAGCCTGAAACCGGGCCATGCCAACGTGGTCGCGCCGAATAAACGCCCGTTCCACACCATCATCCCGGCGTTCGTCACCAGGGACGGCAAGCCCGTCATGAGTTACGGCGTGATGGGTGGCTCCATGCAGGCCCAGGGACATACTCAAGTCATGGTTCGCTTTGCCGACTACGCTCAGAATCCGCAGGCGGCTTCGGATGCGCCGCGCTGGCGCATCGATAACGGACTCTCGGTCGGCATCGAACAAGGCGTCAGTGCCGAGGTCATCGCCGAGTTGAAAGGACGCGGCCACGATATTGCGCAGGCCGAACGCTGGAGCACGGACTTCGGCCGCGCGCAGCTCATCTACAGAATGGATGACGGCTATCTTGCGGCATCTGAACGCCGCTCCGACGGCCAAGCGGTGGGATTCTGAATCCTTTCTCTGCCGCATTTGCCGCAATTCCGTGACATTTGGCCAGGTCGCCAATTACGCAGATGGGGGAGCGACCAGCGGACCTGATATTCTGCAACGGTAAGATCATCACCGTCGACTCGCAGTTCCGCATCGCGCAAGGGGTCGCTATAGAGCGCGACCGCTTCGTCGCGGTCGGCACCGACGCCGAAGTCCGGCGACATACCGGTCGCGCCACGCGGGTCGTCGACCTCGGGGGACGCACGGTCATTCCGGGACTGATCGACGGCCATGCCCACGTGGATCGCGAGGGTCTCAAACTCGTGTTCCCGTCGCTTGGCAGGGTGCGCTCGATCGCCGATGTTCAGGACCGCGTCGCGGAACTCGTGCGCGGGGCGAAACCGGGAGAATGGATCGTCACGATGCCGATCGGCGATCCGCCGACCTACTTCAACGTGCCGGACATTCTGGAGGAGCGCCGCTTTCCGACCCGGCACGATCTTGACGCGGTGGCGCCCGACAATCCGGTCTACATCCGCTCAATCTGGGGTTTCTGGCGCCATATCACTCCACTCGTGTCCATCGCCAACACGCGGGCGCTCGAGATTGCCGGCATCACCCGCGCCACGCAGTCGCCGTCGCCCAAGGTCCGTATCGAGAAGGACGCCGGCGGCGACCCGACCGGTGTGTTCGTCGAGGACACCCTGATGCCCTTGGTGGAACTCACGCTGATGCGCTGCGCGCCCGGGTTCACGCACGCAGACCGCGTGCGGACGTTGCCGGATGCCATGCGCGCCTATCACGCGTTCGGAACGACCAGCGTGTTCGAGGAACACGGCGCTGCGGCGGAACTCATCCGCGCTTACAAGGAGGTGCACCGCAACGGAAGCCTCACGATGCGCACCGCGCTGGTGGTGAGCCCCGACTGGGGGTTCCTGCCCGATGCGCCGCTCGAGCGCGTCGTCACCGGCTGGCTCGGCTGGCTGTCCGAGCCCCCGCTGGGCGATGCGTTCCTGCGCATCACCGGAATGTACGTGAACGTGGACGTGGAGGAGGACAACCGGGTCCGGTCGCGCGCGTTGCCCTACACCGGCTGGGCCGGTTTCCATTACGACACTGCGCTGCCGCGCGAGCGCATGAAGGAGTTGCTGATCGCCTTCGCGCGCAACGGTATCCGCGTGACAACGACCCGCCGCAACATGCTCGAGCTGTTCGACGAAGTGAATCGCGTGGCGTCGATCCGCGACCTGCGTTGGGTCCTCGGCCACATTTCGGCGCTGACGCCCGAGGAAGTCGACCGCGCGCGCGCGCTCGGCCTGTGCATGACCACGCATACCAATCGCTACGTGTACAAGGAAGGCCACCTGCTGCGGCAGCGCCTCGGCGCCGATCGCGAGAACGAAATCTCGCCGCTGCGAACGCTGACGCAGGCGGGCATCAAGGTGGCGCTCGCCACGGACAACGTGCCGGTCTCGATGTTCTACCCGATCTGGCAGTCCGTCGCGCGAAAGAGCCTATACACCGGCGAACCCGTCGCGCCGGAGCAGAAACTGTCGCGCGAGGACGCGCTTCGCGCCGCCACCGCGAGTGGCGCTTGGCTCACCTTCGAGGAGAACGAGAAAGGATCGATCGAACCCGACAAGCTCGCCGACCTCGCCGTGCTGAGCGCGGACCCGCTGACCGTCGACGAGGATGCGATCAAAGATATCTCCTCCGTAATGACCGTGGTGGGCGGCAAGGTTGTTTGGGAACAGGCCGGCACGTGAAAGATGCGAACTTGATCGGAACTGACCTGCCCCCTACATACGATTACGCTGAAGAATCTTCAAGAATGCTGGTCGATTTGGCCGGCGATGTCCCGGCCTGGGCGGGATCGCGCAGGTTGAAAACGCGGCGCGCATTGTCGTACAGAATCTTCTGCCGGTCTTCCTGCGACAGCTCCAGCTCGTCGAATACCCGGAGCGCGCTCTCCGGGTTCCAGCACGGGTAGTCGTCCCCGTACAAGACGTGGTCGACGCCGTAGAAGTCGATGGCGAACTTCACTCCCATCGCGTGCGGCGACACGGTGTCGGTATACATGCGTCGCAGGTAGGTGCTCGGCAGCTTGGGCAATTTCGCCGCCTTCGAATTCTTGTCCATGCGCCCGGCCTGGTAGGGTAGCGCGCCACCGGTATGGGACATGAACACCTTCAGGTCCGGGTGGCGCTCCATGATGCCCGAGAGCACCAGGCGGTACGCCGCGACGCTCACCTCGATCACGCGGCCCAGACTGTTGAATAGCGCACCGTCGTAACCCGCCAGGATTTCAGCGAAGGCGATGTCGGTCGGGTGCAGGAAGATCGGGACGCCGAGCTGCGCGACGCGCTCGTAGAAGGGCTCAAGGCGCGCTGCGTCGATGTGTCCCCTGGGCCCGACGCTGCTCGGCACGTTGACGCCCATGAGGCCGAGCTTGCCGATCATGCGTTCCAGCTCGTCGACCGCCATCTTGGTGTCCTGGAGCGGCACCACCCCGCTCGCCCAGACACGGCCGGGATAGCGCGCCTGCGCCCCCGCCATTTCCTCGTTCCACATCTGCGCGGCGGCCAGGCCGTGCGCCGCGCTTACCTCCGAAAAATGCGCCCCGAACGGCCCCAGCGTGCAGACGACGCCGAACCGGCGGCCGGTCGAATCCATGTGCGCGAGCTGCGCCTCGAGGTCGAACCATTCGTCCCAGGTGTCGGCGCGGCTGACGCCCTCGCGCGGCATCACCGTGTAGCCGCCGCGGCCGGTGCGCACGGCGCGCGGATACGCGGTGCGGGCGCAAAGCTCCTCGAACACCGACCTCGGATACCAGTGAAAGTGCGAATCGATGACGCGCATGACGGTCCTCTTTTGCTGCCTAGCGCGTGTATTATAAGATCATTCATGTCCGGAAATAGCACCATGAAAAGACAGTTGCTCGTTTGCCTGTGCCTTGCGGGAGCGATCGGCTCGCTCTCCCACCACGCGCTTTCCCAGCCGTATCCGGCCAAGGCGATACGCGTGCTTTCCACCTTCAACCCGGGTACGGTCGCGGACGGTGCGATTCGGCTCGTCGCGCAGAAAATGAGCGATTCGATGATGCAGCCGGTGATCGTCGAAGCGATGGCGGGAGCGGGCGGCGTTCTCGCTGCGCAAACCCTGCTGCGCTCCGCGCCGGACGGTTACACGATCATGCATTCGGCGCCGACCACGCTGGTCGCGACCCCGTTCCTGTTCAAGACCCCGCCGTACGACCCGTTGAAGGACTTCACCTATCTCACCCATCTTGCCGACGCCACGACCTGCCTGCTGGTCACCGCTTCGCTGCCCGTGAACACGGTGAGAGAACTGATCGACTACGCCAGGGCCAATCCGGGAAAACTCGCCTACGGCTCCAACGGGATCGGCGCGAGCTACCACCTGGAGATGGAACTGCTCAAGCAGAAGCAGGGGCTGGAGATCCTTCACGTCCCATACAGGGCGGGCTCGGAAACGCTCATGGCCGCCGCCACCGGGCAGATTTCCATTGCTTTTTCCCCCGCGGCCGCGGCGCTCGGGCAGGCGCGCGCGGGAAAGGTGAAGATCCTCGCAGTGCTCAGCGCAAAGCGGTTTGCGAGCATGCCCGAGCTTCCGTCCATGGGCGAGCAGCTGCCCGATTACGAGAAAATTCCCTCCGGCGACGAGATGGTCGGCCCCGCGGGCATGCCCGAACCCGTGGTGAGGCGGCTGCATGCCGAAATCGTCAAAGCGCTCAGTCATACCGAGGTTCAGGAACGGCTCAAGCAGATCGGCTTCGTTCCGGTTGGCAACACCCCGCAGGAGCACGCGGCCCAGATCCGCAAGGACATGGAAATCATGGGCAGGGCGATCAAGGCGGCGCAGATCAAGCCCGAGTAGCGCCAGCTTCGATTTCCTTCCTGAGGCGAGCGAGCGCCGCATCATCTTCGCACGCGTGCAGCGCGAGATGAACCGTTTGCCGTCCGCCTTCGCCGAGCATGCGCTGCGCCTTGTCTTCGATCTCCGGCAGACCGAACGCCAGGGCGGGATCACCCGGGCTGTCGAGAACCAGGATCTCGTGACGCTCGCCGCCAACGTGGGCCGTGACGCGCGCCGGCCAGCGCTCCGGGTAGTGCGAATCGAGATCCGGCGCCGCGGCGATGTGCACCCGCGCGGCCCAGTCTTCGATCTCCGCGCTCCATTGCACGGGATCGCGCGCAACATCATCGAGCGCCGCCGGGCGCAGTGCTGCGAGCGCAAGCTGGTAGCGCGCGTTGACGATGCTGGCGAGCCGGCCGGCCGTCGGCGGCTCACGGTCGAGCATGCCCGCGTACGCGCTCGGCACCGCTACGTCCACCCGTTCGATATCGAGCGCGGCGACGCCGCGCTCGAGAAGCATCTTCAGGCCATGGATCGCCGCGAGCGCCTGCTTGGCGGAGCAATGCGGCTTGATGCTCACGCGGTGAATGACGCTGCTGCGCCCCAGCCCCAGGGTCGCCGCCTCGATCTCATCTGCGTAGAGACCGCGGTCGCCGGTGTAGCCCTGCGCCGCGGCGCGCGCGGCCAGGCAGCCGGCGCGAACCGCCTGCGCGAAAAGAAGCCACCGCCCGCCGCTGCGCCCGACCCGGCGCGCCGTCTGCGCGAGCGCCAGGGCAAGCGCGTTGCACATCTGTTCTGGCGACAGGCCGAGCATCCGCCCGGCGGCGGCCGCAGCCCCGAACGGCGCCGCGACATAGCTCGGCCAGATGCCCTGCACGAGAAGACGCGCGCCGCCGAGTGCCTCGGCACGCCGCGCAGCGAGCTCGTAGCCGACGGCGAGAGCATCGACAAGCCGCCGGGCAATGGGCGCTCCTTCGAGCGCCGCCGGCAACACGATCGCGCAGGCGGTCACGCCGCTCACGCGGTCGATGTCGTCGATCTCGGTATGGCGGATCAGCGCAGCGTTCGCAGCCGCCGCCTCCTCGCCGAAAAATCCGGCGAGGTCGTGGCCTTCGCGCGTCCGCCTCCCGGCCTGCAACGCGACGCAGCCGTCGGCGACATGCAGGGCGAGCTTCTCGCGCAGCCCCGGGTCGACGCTGTGGGTTGCGGCGTATTCCGCCAGCGTAGCGAGGGCACTCAAGCGCGAACGAGAAACGGCGCTGCCGCGCGCCAGGGCCCGTCCTCCAGATTGAGCCGTACCGACAGCACTGCCTGGGCCCCGGCAGGCAGGCGGCGATAGACCCGGTCCTGATCCTCGACGACCGAGAGGGGACTGCTGCCGATGCAGCTCTCGACAGTCCGCCTGGTCAGCTTGCCGGGTGGCGGCACCGCATGATCCTGCAGCACGGCTTTGAACCAGGACTCCGCGTCCGCCACCAATGGATAGGTACGGCAAAGCCGTATCCAGACGCCTTTATAGGCCACGGACAGCTCGACCGCCGTGCGATCGCCGATCTCGCTGATTCTCGGAATGATCTCTTCGGCGCCTTCGAGCCTGGCCGTGACTTCAACGGCGGCGAGAATTTCGGCGGCGTGCGGCGGCTGGCCCGGGATTGCGGCCAGAGCGCGCTCGGCGATCTGCGTGGCGCGCGCGGCCAGCGCGTTCTCGTAGCGATCGGCCGGCTGGCGCAGCGCCGCGAAGAGCTCGCTCGCGTCGACCAGTTCGGCGCCTATACCCATGGGCTCGGCCACCGACCAGGGCAGGTGCTCAAGATCGACGACCCCGACGTGCTCGAGCGCCCGCTGTTCCACGAATGCTGCGGCCGCACGGCCGAGATCGGGCGCGGGAACGATCTCGCCGACGTGGCTCACTTCGCGGGCCCAGGGAAACATGCGCTTTGACAACGACGCAAGAAGCAACGGCGCGCCTTCGGGCAGCACGACGACCAGCGCCTCGCTCCAATAGGGAATGAAGTGAGTGAGCCAGGACACCGCCGCCGGGCGCGTGAAGTTGGTATAGGCGAGGAGCGCGTCCAGCCCCTGCGCACCGAGCGCCTGCTGCACGCGCCGCACGCGCGCGTCCAGCGCCGATGGCGGCACTTGCTCCTTTGACCAGGCGATCAGGCCGCGACGCATATCAGCTCCCGCGGCGTGCGGCACAGCACTTCACAGCCGTTTGCCGTGACCCGGACGGTATCGCCGAGCACCATGTACCCGACCTCGGGGTGATAGGTGTTCGGATGCACGATCAGCGTCATATCGGCCTCGAGCGCGAGCGTCACGTCCTCGAGCACCGCCGGTCCGTCGACATAGAGTCCGATGCCATGCCCGCGCACCCGCGTGTACTCCGAAGTTACGTAATCGCCCAGGCCATGACGCCGGAACACCTCGTTTTCGGCGCGCGCAACATCGCCCATC
>Ga0209343_10009604_pt1 | contig 11107 bp, 10 predicted proteins | sample RifCSPlowO2_02_FD_184026 | JGI IMG/M metagenome (GOLD analysis project Ga0209343, IMG submission 184026) | Groundwater microbial communities from Rifle, Colorado - Rifle CSP2_plank lowO2_0.2 (SPAdes) (version 2) | ecosystem: Environmental > Aquatic > Deep subsurface > Groundwater | place... | reverse complement strand
GTTGTTGTAGGGAAGAACGACAAAGTTCTTGAGATGTTCTTCGAGTTGTAGACGGCGCTTCTCGCCCCAACTGTTCTTCTCCGCGCCGTAGTGCATCTCGGCAACGGTGACAAAAACAATTCCGACGATTTTTCCGGCGAGATGGCGCTTGTAACGCTGGCCGAGATCCGTCCCCTTCATGAGATACGAAACGACGTTCGTATCTGCAATGATTCTTCCGTCGCTCACGTCTACGCCGCCCGGATGTTCGCCTGCCGCAGCCTGTGCACGGATTCCTCGAAGCCGTCATCCACGTCGCCCGGCCAAATGCCCACGATTGCGTCGATGTTAGTCAGCGGACGCACGCCCTGCGCTGCCGCAAGCTCGTCGAAGCTCATTGCCTGCCAGAAGTCACTGGGGAGGGGCGCACCACTCGGGAGAATATCGATTGCCTGATCCTCTTTGGCGTCGATGCGCTCAATGTCCGAAATCGTGATGCTCACAATCTTGTTCAAGACCGGATCTTCCTTGGCTTCGCCGGTGACACGAACGAAGTGAAGAATGCTCCGATATACCTCGTCACGCAGCGCGTCGCTGAACAAACAGATAACCGGATCGCCGCTTGATGGATGCACACGCAGCCGGGACCCGCCCTCTTTGAAATCCGCCATGAGCAGCCGGCCTTCGATGGTCCGCTTATTGAGCTGCGGTCCGATGATGCGTTGTTGAACACGCGCATAGCCGTCGCGGTTGTAGAGGACGCGTAGCGGCTTCGCACGATGGTTGAGCGTGAACTCGATGCGGTCCACGCCACGATCGAAAAGTCGTCCCGCATCGCGCACTGCGAGCAATACGCCGGCGTCATAGCCCGACGGGTAAGTATCGCCACCCGAGGTGACAACGCTCAGCCCCTGGACAAACTTCTCAAAGGCCTCGAGCCCGAGGTCGGCATCGGGAATCGAAAGTTGGGCATCGCTGCGCTCGAAGCGAATAACGGCCGACGGACTGCCGTGCGTGACCTCAACCACGTCAAGAGAGACAGCCGCACGAATATCCTGCGGCCGCCGGCCAGCGCGCTGGCTCTCTGCGCTGCCCTGCAACACGAGTGCTACACGCTCCACGGCCCGCAGCATTTCTTGCCCCAGCCGGAGAAAATCATCCAGCCGCACTCGCCCGGGCTTCACACCAGGGCCTTCCAGCTTAATCGCGAAAAATGGATTCTTTTCGATCACGGTGCCCTCCTTGCGCTGCTTGGGGACGAGGATCTCTTGCCAGGGCCAACGACATTCGCAGTCTGCAAAGTCGCCGATTTCGAATTGTACTCGGTCAGATACGTCTCCTCTTCCTTGACCGGCGAACGATCGTTCGGTATCGTAGCCCCATGGCGGATGACGGTCAATATCTGGCAAGCCTGCAGGACTACTACGCCCGGCACCGGGTGTTGTCGTCCTATTCGAGGATCGGGGCACTTGTCGGACTGAATTCCAAGGCCTCGGTCGCCGGGATGGTCATTCGGCTCAAGGCCGAGGGGTTCCTGGAGAGTTCGCCGGATCGGCGGCTGAAGCCGGGTAAGCGCTTTTTCGAACGCCCACTGGCCGAAAGCGTGCGCGCCGGACTACCCAGCCCGGCGGTGGATTCAAACCCCGAGGGGCTTTCCATCGACGAGTACCTCGTCGCCCATCCCTCGAAGACCGTGCTGATCACCGTCAAGGGCGATTCGATGGTCGATGCCGGCATCCATGCAGGCGACGTGGTCGTCGTCGAGAAACGCAACTCCGCCAACATCGGTGAGATCGTCGTCGCCATCATCGACAACGAGTTCACGCTCAAGCGACTACACAAGGAGCGGGGACGGGTCGTGCTCAAGCCGGAGAACAAGGCCTATCCGGTCATCCGGCCGAAAGGCGATCTGGAGATATTTGGGGTCGTGGTCGGACAGTTCAGGAAATACCGATAGCGGGAGCGAAGCGTCAGGTGGTCGCAAATTGCGACCACCTCCAGCGGCTCAAGTCTTCCACGACTCTGCCGCTCGCCTTTACCGAGCACAGGGCCACTAGCGTACACTCAACTCGTAAGCGTTCGTTCGCTTTAGGGGGTAATTGTGACCAAGCCTCAGCCAGATGATTTAGATGCAGTTCGAACGATTGTCGGAGCGCTTGAAGGATTTGACGCCAAGGACAAACAACGCATCCTTCGCTGGGCCCAAGAGAAGCTGGGCCTAGCACAGCCGTCGCCTCCTTCGTCTTCATCAACCGCCCCCGGCGCCCCGCCTCCAACGACACCTCCTGCGCCATTTCCCGGCCAAGGCTCCGATATCAAGTCGTTCGTGGAAAAGAAAAATCCGTCGTCCGACACGCAGTTTGCCGCTACTGTTGCCTATTATTACCGCTTCGAAGCGCCTGTACAGCTTCGAAAGGAGAGCATCACATCCGAAGATCTGCAAGAGGCATGTCGTCAAGTTGGGCGCGACCGATTGCCTAGACCCGCACAGATACTCGTGAATGCTCATGCCCAAGGCCTGCTTGACCGTGAAGAACGAGGCGCCTACACCATTAACACTGTCGGGGAAAATCTCGTCGCGATGGCACTCCCGTCCGAAGGCAAAGTTCGCGCCCCCGCACGCACAAAGAATCGTCTGGGCGGAAAGAAAGCCACAAGAAAGTCCGTCAAACGAAAGTCTAGCCGTTAGCCCCGAAAATCCTAAGGGTCATGACGAAAGCCATGGACGTAATCGACCTCGCTCTTGGCGAGGCCGACCGATTGCGGAAATTCTTTAAGAAGAAAGCGACATCTCAGGTATGGGCGGCCGAGGAACGCTCGATCGCCAAGGCAACGGCACTGGCCTGGTTTAACGCCCACCGTGCTGCCCTTGCGAATCTTGGCAGTTCGCCCAAGTTCCAGACGGCGGAAACGTTATATAGAAAGCTTCTCGAAGCAAGCGATCGCGCAACCGGTCGCGCCATGTACGATGGGCTACTGAAATCGCTTCGCGAGGCACTGATTGCTCTTCGCTCTGAAGGGGCAACGCACGTGGTCTCGCAGATACCCACTTCCGATCAACCTCCTTCATTTGCGCCCTTGATAAGCGATGCGCAAATGCAAACCATTCTTGCGGATCGCTGGCGCGAATGCGTGAAGTGCATTTCCGCGAGCGCGCCACTTTCTGCCACGGTAATGATGGGTGGGCTGCTAGAAGCACTTCTTTTGGGCCGTATAAACAGGGAAACCAACAAGGCGCCAATCTTTCAGGCCAATGCCGCGCCGAAAGACAAAAACGGGCAGCCGAAGTCGTTGCCCGAGTGGACTCTGCGGAACTACATCGACGTAGTACACGAGCTTGGATGGATTTCCATCTCAGCCAAGGATGTTGGCGAGGTTCTTCGCGATTACCGCAATTACGTCCACCCGTTCAAGCAGCTGTCTCACGGCGTCAACTTGACGACCGACGACGCACTTCTTCTGTGGGAGGTGAGTAAGGCTGTAACACGACAGGTAATCAACAGTACGAAGCCATAGGTCTGTTCAGTGAAGCCGGCACTAGTTTGGTTGTGATCGTCGTTGTCGCTTTTCGGAGCTGCAAACGGGTCGCAAGTCGGAAGCCAGCAAGCAGCAAAACACCATCAAGATTAGGCAATGCATGAGAATGCGCTGTGTAGCAGCGACTGGAAAAGGTGGTCGGCTTGGCGCAACGCCTCGCGGTGCGTTGCCCGCACGCATCCGTGCTTCCTCACGAGCGATGCGAATTGTTCCTGTTGACGGATCGGAGGAATGGGCGCCCCAAGTTCCTTGAATGGTGTCAGGCCGAATCGCTCGCGTGTTCCTTGCACAATTATTGGCCTCAAAAGTCTGTAACCGAGGTGGGAGTTTAAGAAACCATGCAAATACTCCGGTAGCACGAGCTCGGTGTTCGGCCTTAGCCGAATAACATCCTGTGTTATCACGCCAAGTGGCGACTCGGGCGGATATATCGCGGAAGTTCCGGGTGGGTCGCCGACTTTCGCGATCAGCAAGTCTCCGGGCAAGACATTACAAATTGAAAGCTCTGCCGCCTTCGCAGGCGTAATGCAAACCGTACTTACTCTCTCGTAGCGGCCGCCCGTAATATCTCGGATGTAAATGACCGGCACACCCTCGGCGATCAATTCGCTGGTAAGCAAGTTACTTCCGAATGGGCCGTTAACGAATGAACCTCGCACGGGCAACGCAAGATCTTCAAAAGCAATTCTTCGGAACGACTGGCCGGCGAAGAGTTCGAGGAACGCGGCGGGGAGGAAGGTGTCGCTGAGTTCGACGGCGTAGCGGCGAGTGCGGCGCAGCCTATCTGCCCGCTCCAAGAGCCCCGTGATCAGCTTCTGCTCGGACAAGTCTGGCAGTGGGATGTCGCACTCTCTTAAAATCGTTGTGTTGAGGCCTTGCATAATGGCACCGCGTGCCATTTGCTGAAGCTGAAGCTCTACGACACTGCTGTTAATCGCATAGCAGAGATACGACGGAAGGACGCGGCCCGTGTCAACGCGCATCCTGAATAGGTGTGAGTCAAAAATTGCTTTGCCCAAATTGGGTGGAACTACGGCAGCTCGCCCAATTGTGCCCATCGTCGTAACAAGCACGTCATTCGGCACAATTTCATAGTCAGATAGTTCCTTGAATTTAGCTGGCGCAACGAACCGTCGGAAGTCCTTTTCGAATTGATTGGGCAAGACGTTTTCAATTCCGACAACAGGAAACCCAGCATCGACCAGCTCAGATCTTTTCAGCGAACTTCCGAAGGGGCCGATCTTGAATGCTCCGTGCTCATCTAAACAGAACGACATAAGTAATGCATTATAGTGATATGATTGCGTCTTGCCTTTCTCCGGGAGAAGGACGATGCGCAAGCTGCAGATCGAAGATGCTGAGGTGATGCGAATAGCGATCCAGCAGGAGATCGGACGTAGCGAGGAGTCGCGTTACGACCATCGGCTGCACGGGTTGCTGCTGGTAGCGACCGGGCAATCCTGCCGGGAAGTCGCAGAGTTGTTTGGCGAATACGGGACGACGGTGCAGCGCTGGGTGCGGCGCTTCGAGCAAGGCGGGCTGGACGGGTTGCGGGACGGCGAGCGATCGGGGCGGCCGCGTACGCTTGATGCGAGGGACTGGCGCCGGTTGCAGGGTGATCTGCGCAAGACGCCGCGCGACTTCGGTCTGGCGGCCACGCTCTGGGACGGGCCGGTATTGGCTGAACACCTGCGTCGGCGTTATGGCGTGGACCTGGGAGTGCGACAATGCCAGCGGTTGTTTCGACAGATGGGCTTTCGGCTACGCAAGCCGCGTCCGCAAGTCGCTCAGTCCGATCCGCTGAAAGTCGCGGCAGTAAAAAAAACTCCGCCGCCTGGCGCGACGCGCCGACGTCGAATTGTGGAGCCTGGATGAATGTCACTTCCAGCAACACGGCTCCCGCTGCCGCATGTGGGTACCGCCGGAAATCAAGGACCCCATCCTGCAGCATGCGCCAACCCGCAAGTCGGTGGCTTGCTTCGGCGCGGTCAGCCTGAGAACCGGTCAGTTCGTACGCATGATGTGCGCCGTCTTCAACGCCGAGACCTTCCAGGACTTCCTCAAGCGACTGCTGCGTCATCACACCCGCGGCCGCCGCATGATCCTCGTACTCGACAACGCCCGCTATCATCACGCCGTACTCCTGTCCGCGTTTCTACGTCGGCAAGCTCGACGCCTGAAGCTGCTGTTTCTGCCGCCCTACAGTCCTCAACTCGCCCCCATCGAGCGAGTCTGGAAACTGACCCGACGCCTCGCAACCCACAATCGCTACTTCGCCACGCTCCCCGAAGTGCTGCTGGCCGTCAACGCCTGCTTCGATCGTTGGCGCAGACCGAATCGAGTGTTGCGCCTATTATGCTGCATTACTTAAGACGCTGTGTTTAGAGCGAGATCGCCAATCTTAACGGTACGCATGCTTATGTCCGGGCAAGCAGTTTTTCCAACTCGCCAATGTCGGCGGTTGCAGCAGCTTCGAGTTTCCGCAGACGGTCAAGCGTAACACTGGTTTTCGCGTAAAAGACCTCATCCTGCTCAATCTGCCGGTAGCGACTGGCGGACAGGTCGTAGTTTTTCGCTTTGACCTGGTCCTTCGTCACCCAGAACTGGCGGCTAAGCTGGTTGATCTCGGTTTGCAGCGGTGTGATCTGCGCCTGGAGCGTGGCCATTTCGACCTCGGCCTTTTCACGCGCCGTGCGGGCGGCGTCCGCGCCGCCATCGTTCGCGACCACTTCCTCGAATTTGAGCCGATGAATGATCTCGTGATGCTTCAGCCGGTCGGCCTTCAGCGGGGCGATTCTCCCTTGCAGGTCGGCCAGGCGCTGGGTGCGCTTCTGCTGGAACTTCGCGTCGCGGCGATGATTCCAGCAATCGAGCAGGTCCGGGATGTCGTTCTCGGGCACTTTCTGGCGCTTGTCGTCGAGCGAAAACCCGTCGTGCTCCATGTCGTAGAACCAGATCTTTTCCGTTGTACCGCCCTTGGTGAACCGCAGCACGGCCGTGGACACGCCGGCGTAGGGCCGGAACACGCCGCTTGGCATCGAGATTACCGCGTCGAGCCGGTTCTCCTCGATCAATTTCCTTCGAATTTCCGCGTGGGCCTTGCTCGACCCGAACAGCACGCCATCAGGCACGATCACCGCCGCGCGCCCGCCATTTTCGAGCAGCCGCAGGAACAAGTGCAGAAACAGGATTTCGGTTTTCTTGACCTTGGTGGGCAGCGATGGGTTGACGTCCGCCGCATCTATCGCGCCCTTGAACGGCGGATTGGCGAGCACGATGTCGTAACAGCGCTCCTCGCCGAACGCCTTGGACAGCGTATCGCTATAACGGAAATTTGGTGAGGTGATGCCGTGCAGCATCAGATTCATGCTGCCGATGCGCAGCATGGTCATGCCCGAATCGCTGTCGTAGCCGGTGATTGCCTGCCGCTGCGCCCCTTCGGTAAACACTTCGCGCGGCAGCTTGGCCCCCGTAACGCCGTGCGGGTAGCCCTCCTCGTCGTAGGTCAGATCCCGCGGGTCGGTGTGGGTTTCGAGCAGGTGCTGCCAGGCATTGACCAGGAAGCCGCAGGTCCCCGCCGCGGGATCGCAGATGCGCTCGCCGGGGTGAGGATCGACCATCTTCACCATCATGCGGATGATATGGCGCGGCGTGCGGAACTGGCCGTTAGTGCCGGCGGTGTTGAGCTTGGACAGCAGGTATTCGTAGAGATCGCCCTGCACGTCCTGGTTCTGCGCCGAAACCTGCAGTGCGTCGATGGCCTTGCAGGCCTCGATCAGCAGGCTCGGCTTGTTGATCTTGAACTCGGCGTTTTCCATCTGCGACGCGAACGAGCCGCCCGCGCCGCCCAGGGTCTTGATGAAGGGAAACACCTCCTCCTTCACCGCCTTGAGCGCCTTGTCGGCCGGCAGTTGCGTCCAGTGCGACCAGCGCAGTTCCTTCTTCGGAAAGGCCGGCGTGAATCTTGTGCTGCGCCGCTGGGCAGCACGCTCGTTGTCCTGCTCCTTTTCGTCGAGCCGCTTGAGGAACAACAGAAAACTCAACTGCTCGATCGCATCGAGCGGGTTCGACAGCCCGCCGGACCAGAGCTTGTCCCAGAGGGCATCAACGGCAGAGCGCAGATTGGAATCGGTCAGCATGAGGCAAGTCGGAAAATCAGGCTGCGAGCTTCTCGGTGAGTGTCAGGATATCGCGCACTTCCGCCGGGCTGAAGTAGCGATCGACCGCATTGCGGCCGAACACGGTGAGCGGCGGCTCGTACAGATCGGCCTCGGCCAGGCGGCGCTGCTTCAGGAACAACTCCTGCACCGCGCGCAGGAAACGGATCTGGTCCGCATTGTAACGGTGCGCGGCGACATGGTGCTCGAACGCGCGCTGCACAACCTGGGTGTAATCGGGTATCGCGTCCAGTGTGAGCACGTGGCGCAGGAAGCCCAGGAAGTTATCAGTCTTGAGTCCATAGGCAATGCGAATAAGCTTGGGTGACAACTGCAGTTCGCCCTCGCCCAGCTCGTGATGCAGCGTGCGCTCCAGGTCGATGAGCTGCTCGTCGCTCGCCTCGCCGCCCTCCCGGATGGCAGCCAATGCAGGATGGGTCTCGACGATCTGCAGGATGCGGGCCTCGACGCGGCGCCGGTATTCCTCGACGTGGACTTGCTGGCCGCCTTCGCCGACCGAGATGTAGCCGCGGGTTTCGATGAAGTCCGGCAGGTCGATATTGAGGAAGGCGCTGGGACAGTTGCGCCGGTTTTTCATCATTGGGGCCAGATCGGCGATGAGGCGTGTCAACTGGCCTGGCTCCGCCTTGGCAAGCGCATTCGAGAGCGCGAGCTTGGCGCTGGGAAACCGCTCGACCAGTTGCTCGATTTCCGGCAGCAGGCTCACGTCTTCGGCAATCGCCTGAAGCAATTGGGGCGACGGCCGGCCGGACAGAATCTGCAGTTTCAGGCGTTCGACCTTGTGCGTGAACGTCTCCGCGGCGACATCGACGTCGGCCGCGAAACGAAGCAGCGGCCCCACCTTGAGGCGCAGAAAGTCGATCCGGGCCGGCGTGATCAGCGTCCAGAAACCGTCCTGCCAGGCGGGCTCGATCTCCGCCCATACCTTGCGCACCGGAAACGAGTCCTGCGGAATGCGATCCAGCATGGCCCGCAAGTCCGACACGGTCTGCATGAACGGCGCGGATTCGTGATCGGGGAGATAGGCTTCAAGCAGTTTCAGGCGGGTATTGAATATCGACATCAGCACGGGCACTTCCGAGGGCACCCGGTCGTCGGCCTGCCGGTTGAAGTCGTTCTGCCAGAAATCGATGATCTTGAATTCGGTTTTCCGGCCTTCGGGCAATCGATCGAAAAACCTGCACGCCTGGTGATTGCGAGTGCCGCGGCCGATCATCTGCCACAGCTTGATGCGCGACTGCACCGGCTTCATGAAGACGAGATTCACCACTTCAGGTATGTCCACCCCCGTGTCGAGCATGTCCACCGAAATGGCGAAGCGCGGCAGGTCGTTCTTCTTGAACTTGGTGATCAGGCCGTCGCCGTAGCTGCCGTCGCGCACGCGCTCGGTGGTGGAGGTGACCACCTGCGCGACCCCGACATGCTGCGGGTACATTTCCTCGAATACTTCCGCGATACGGTGGGCGTGGGCCTTGGTCATGGCGAAGACGATGGTCTTTCCCGGGAGCTGCGCGGACTGGTCCTTGAGGCAGACGTCCATAATCTCTTCCCACTGCCTGCGCAACGTGTCCTTGTTGCTGACCTCGACTTCGATTTCGGTGCCTTCGTAATCGATGGCATCGGGGTCGATACCCTGCTCGATCAGCGCGTTGCGATCTTCCTCGGTGAGATCGGCGCCCTTGATGCCCTTGCGCTGAAAGCCGGTGCGCGCCTGATAGAGGCTGAAATCGACCAGGAATTTGTCCTTGACCGCCTGCTGGTATTCGTAAAGGAAGGTCGGCGTCCCGTCGTCGCACTGGAACACCCGGAACGTGTCGCGATCGATGAAATGGGCTGGCGTCGCGGTAAGGCCGATCATACGGGCATCGAAGTATTCGATGACTTCCGTGAAGCGCCGGAAAATGGAGCGATGCGCCTCGTCGAAGATGATCAGATCGAAAAACCCGGGATTGAATTTTTCGAAGCACAGGCTCAGGGTTTGCTCGGTGGCGACGAACAGGCGCTTCTGGGTATCGATCTTCCAGGTGTAGATGCGGTCGCGCGGCTCGTTGGGCAGGTGCGCCTTGAAACCGTCGGTCAAGGCCTGATCGACCAGTGCATCCCGGTCTGCGAGGAACAACACGTTCTGCGCCTGGTTGGCATTCAGGAACAATTCGATCAGCGCCATGGTGGTGCGCGTCTTGCCCGTGCCAGTGGCCATCACCAGCAGCGCGCGGCGGCGGTTGGCGGCGAAGGCTTCGGCTACGCGGCGAATGGCTTCGTGCTGGTATGGCCGGTCGACGATACGGGTGTTGATCGCCATGCTCTGCAGCGACCGGCCGTTCTGCCGCAGAAACAGGAGGCGCTTCAAGTCCTCGGGCGCGAAAAACCCGGCGACCACGCGCGGATTGGCCAGTCCGACCTCCCAGAACCACGTTTGATGCCCGTTGGTCATGAAACCGAACGGTGCGTAGGACTGGCGTTTTGCGATCTCGACGATGTAGTGGCGGAGCTGCTCGTCGGCCTCGCGCGGATTGCGCGAGCAGCGTTTTGCTTCCGCGACGGCTATAACTTCACCGCCGGGGGCATACAGGCAGTAGTCGGTTACCCCGTTCCAAGGCTCGGCGTCGTAGCCGTCGACCGGTACCTCAAGCAGCACTTGAGTGCGATCGTCAAGGTTCCAGCCGGCTTTCCTCAAGCCCGGATCAATCAGGAAATAGCGAGCCTGACCTTCATTAAGGGAGGAGACTCCGGCACGTTGTGTGGGGGGGCGCGATGTCATGCCGGCTCTAACTCGCCTCGGCAGCGTCCGAGCCGACGCCCCTGAGCAGTGCGACCCTTACAACGCGCGATAATGCCTTATTCCCTGTCGGTGCCATGCGCGGCGCTATTCTCGTCTTGGAGGCCCATTGCGATCCTCCTCCCCTGCGGATACTGAGTAAAGCATACCCCAGGTTGACTTTACTCAAGCCAAGTCGAAGTAAAACCGGGTTTACACTACGGTTGGGCCACCGAATTCGATACTTTTCTTCTCGTATCTCAGCGCGCCGCTTGGCGTTGCGGCCCACTCGTATTGCCGGATGTGGCAAGACCCCCAGGTGACTGCGCGCGTTTTCAGCACCTCGATCGCCGGCAGCTTCTTGCTCTCGAGAAATTTGATGAACACCTCGCTTCGATCGACCTTCTCGCCTCGGTTCCGAATCTCACGATCCGCGGCGTTTTCGCCGCGCATCGATATCCACGCCGATTTCGCCGACGCTCTTGTCGGCAACGGCGAGCCTTCTTGCCATGCGAAGCGACTCGGGATCGAGATCGCAGGCATCCGGATGCGCGAGCCAGTTCTCCGTGTACTCGAATTCCGACTCGTAGCGGCCATGGGCGTCCGGGTCGCTGAAGGCAATATCACCCGCGTGCAGGCGGGTTCCATCCGCAAG